>Ga0209606_1000325_pt1 | contig 75207 bp, 70 predicted proteins | sample AD_UKC057_MetaG_FD_184412 | JGI IMG/M metagenome (GOLD analysis project Ga0209606, IMG submission 184412) | Active sludge microbial communities of municipal wastewater-treating anaerobic digesters from USA - AD_UKC057_MetaG (SPAdes) (version 2) | ecosystem: Engineered > Bioreactor > Anaerobic >...
GCAGATCGATAGTGTCGTCGTCCGTGTCCTCCGCCTTGGCTTCCCCGCCCTCGGAGGTGAAGGAATCGTAGACCATCGCCTCGTAGTCGAGCGTTCCGTCCTCGAGGTCCTTCAGGATCTGTTCCGTCTCGACGGGGTTGCGCCTCTTGCCGATCTCGAGCAGGGCGAGAAAGAACTTCTTCGGCTCCCGGAGGTCGAGCTTGGCGGAGGAGAAATCGACCAGGGGAAGCCCTCCCTGGAGCTTGGCCGCGATGTGCCCCTCGTCGACGGGAAAGATGCTCTTCGTGATCCTCTTGCGGTGCTCCTCGCGGAGGATGAGGATCTCCCCGAGGATGTCCAGCAGCTCGCTGTACTGGGGGTTCGTCGTCTTGTGGCGCTCGATGACTTGAAGCGTCTCCTGTAATCCCTTGGCCATTCTCTTCATCTACCTCCTGAAAACGGGCTTAAGGCTGAAGGCTCGATGCGTGAGGGGGAAATCCCCATGGCTCGAGAAACCTTCATCGATAAGCCGGTAACCGCGTCGGCCCGGGGTTGAAGAAAAAGACAGAATGCCGCCCTTCCACGACGCATCCCGGCCGGCCCCTGCCGAACCCGGTGCTCTATATCGCCTTTCCCGTGCGGACGCAAGGGAATCTTTTCTACTGGGGACGAACCAGAAACCCCTTTAGATACAGGGACATGGGGACGTTCAGGATCTGGGGGTGATCCCGGTCCTGGAAGAGATGCTCCAGGACCTCGATGCGGCACCCCCGGTCCGCGGCCGCCTCGAGGAGAGCCGACCGCAGGTCCTCCTGCGAGACGTGATGGGAACAGGAGAAGACGGCCAGCAACCCGCCGGGCCGAAGGATCCGCAGGCTCTGCCCGATGAGATGCCGCATCCCCTTTCGGGCCCCCGCCGCGCTCCGCTTCGCCCTGGCGAAGGGCGGGGGGTCGAGGATGACCAGGTCATAGCGGTCCTTGGCGGCCGGGGCCTCCGTCAGGAAATCAAAGGCGTCGGCCCTCAGCGTTTGCGCCTCAACGCCGTTTGCGGCCAGATTCTCCCGGGCCATTTCCAGGGCCTCCCGGGAGGCGTCGACGAGCTTCACGCGTCGCGCCCCCCGCAGGGCCGCATGGATGCCGAAAGCCCCCGTGTTGGCAAAGACATCGAGAACCTCGAAGCCCTCCTGCACGTAAGAGGCGACGACCTCCCGGTTGCGTCGCTGGTCGAGAAAAAAGCCGGTCTTCTGGCTCTCCCGCAGGTTGACGAGAAACCTCGCTCCGCTTTCCCGGATCTCGATCCTCCCCGGAATCCCGCCCTGGAGAACCCGGTGCTCGGTTGCGAGCCCCTCGCGGCGGCGCGTCGCCGCGTCGGACTTCTCGTAGATCCCCTTCGGCTGCCTCGTCTCCACCAGCTCGGGCAGGATAAGATCCCGCAGCCTTTCCATCCCTAGGGTGTTGATCTGCACGGCGAGGCAGCCGGCGTACTCGTCGACGACGAGTCCCGGCAGCTCGTCGGCCTCGGCGTGGACGAGGCGGCAGGCGTCGGTTTTCCCCCGCAGCGGCTCGCGCTTGCGGAAGGCCGCCAGGAGCCGGTTCCGAAAGAAGTCCCGGTTGATCTCGGCCCGGGAAAACGATAGAATGCGCACGCTGATCTCGCTGGCGGGGTTGAAGGTGCCGATCCCCAGGAATTCCCCGCCCGGGGCCTGGACGGCGACGAGATCCCCCGGAGCGCCCTCCGCCTGCAGGATGTCCGTCCGGTACACCCAGGGGTGAAAGGCCCGCAGCCGCTCGGCCGCGGCCCGCTTGACGGTGATCGCTGTCATGGCCCTGATCCTTACCGGTTTTGACATTCAAACGCAAGGCTTAACCCATGATCCGTTCCTGCAGCCGGCGCGATTTCCCCGCGATGCTCGAGATCGTCAACGACGCCGCACAGGCGTACCGGGGGCATCCCGGCGGACTGCCGGGCGGAGCCCTACATGCCGGAAGAGGAACTGCTTCACGAGATCGAAGCCGGGGTGCGGTTCTGGGGGGCCGAGAACGGGGGGCGGCTCGTCGCGGTGATGGGAATCCAGCACGTCGGCCACGTGAGCCTCGTCCGTCAGGCCTACGTGCGAACGGCAGACCGCCGGCAGGGCTTCGGGTCGAGACTCCTTGAGGCCCTGCGCATGCAGGCGTCGAAGCCGCTGCCGGTCGGCACCTGGGCCGCCGCCTCCTGGGCGATCCGGTTCTACGAGAGGCACGGGTTCCGCCTCGTCATCCCCGAAGAGAAGGAGCGGCTGCTGAGGACATACTGGACCATCAGCGACCGGCAGATCGAGACGTCGGTGGTGCTGGCCGATGCAGAATGGTTTACACGCCAGGCTAAAGGCTAAAGGCTAAAGGCTAAAGGCGGGAATCCCCTGCCCTTGGCCATTCGCCCTGAGCCAGAAGGAGAAAGCCCATGTCATTACTTTCCGTTGAGGATACCGTCCTGTTCGTCATCGATATGCAGGGCAACCTGTACGAATCCATGCAGGACAAGCAATTCCTGCTGGAAAACGTCCGAAAGCTCGTCCGGGGCATGCAGGTCTTCGGCATTCCCGTCATCGTCACCGAGCAGATCCCGGAGAAGCTCGGGCCCACGATCGAGCCGGTTGCGTCTCTGCTGCCCGACGCCCCGCGCATCCCGAAGGCCGACTTCAGCTGCTGCGGGGACGAAAAGATCATGAAGGCCCTCAAGGCCGCCGAGCGGCGGCAGGTTCTCCTGAGCGGCATCGAGACGCACGTCTGCGTCTACCAGACGGCCATCGACCTGCTGGGGTTCGGCTACGACGTGCACCTCGTCGCCGACGCCGTCTCCTCCAGAACGGTCCTTAACCGCGAGATCGGGATCGGGCGGATGCGCGACGAGGGGGTGCACCTCGCGAGCACCGAGACGGTGCTCTTCGAGCTGATCCGTTCGGCCGACGACCCCAAGTTCAGGGAGATCTTCAAGATTGTGAAATAGCGGCGTAAGGCTCGGGGCGGGAGGCACGGGCAGCGATGCAGGAAGAAGTGCCGCCCGAGACGGAAGGGATGCAGTCACATTCCATTCCTGAGCATCGCCCGAATCAGGATAAACGGGGGCCCGCTTCCTTCGAAACGGGCCCCCTCTTTAATTCTCAACCTCTTATCTTCTCAACTTCTATCTTTTTAGTGGTGCCCCCCCGCCGCAGGCTTCTTCTCCTCGCCGTAGACGACGAGGGTGCCGTGCTCCTCCATCTCGCGGAGCCACTTGGGGTGCTGCTTCATGGCCCAGCCCCGGGTCACCCAGCCGGTGATCATGGCCTGGAAGGAGCCCGGGTTGCCGATCGTTCCCAGGTAGACGTGGACGAAGAAGAAGGCAAACAGCGTCACGAACCCCAGGGCGTGCAGCGGGTACATCCAGCGGGTGAGCGCCATGGGCAGGATCTGGAACATCATCAGAAGCCCCGTCACCACCATCAGGGGCCCGCAGAGGGCCACGGCGATGAAGAACATCTTCTGTCCCGGGTTGTACTTGCCGCTCTCAGGCGGGTGCTCCACGTGCCAGAGGTAGCCCCCGGCGCACTTGACCCACTCGAGATCCTCGGGCATCTCGATGACCCCCGCCTCCTTCCACCACATGGAGATGGCGAAGATCAGCGAGAATCCGAACACCAGACCCGTGAGGTTGTGGATGTATTTCAGATTTTTCATCCCTCCCACGATCGTCCCGATGATGTTCAGCGACTTGAACATCATCCCCAGCCCCGTGAGGAAGAGGATGATGCAGGAGATCGCCATCACCCAGTGGACGATCCGCTCAAAGGCATCCGTTGCTTGAATCATTCCGGGTTTCATGGTCACTCACCCCCTTCCTTCTTGCCTGCCTCGGCATCGTCGTAGGGCAGCTTGGGTCCCTTGATCAGGTAGTGCAAAAACGAGCCCGCCAGGATGCCCCCCGCCGCCAGCAGGGAGACGGGCTTCAGGAAGCCCCTCCACAGCGTGACGCTCCAGGGAACGCTCGGGTCGAGGTGGATTCCCGCGTAGGTGGCGGGCTTCTCGGAGAGCACGTACGCCATGTGCGTCCCGCTGACGTACTGCGGGCCGTAGACGGTGCCGCCCACTTCCTTCGCCCGGGCCTCCGCCTTCTTGAGCTGGGCCTCCTTGTCGCCCCAGGACAGCGCCCCCGTGGGGCAGGCCTTCACGCAGGCGGGGCTCATGTTGTTGGCCAGGCGGCTTTCGCACATGTCGCACTTGTAGACCTTGTCGGTCCCCGCGTCGTACTTGGGGACCTCGAAGGGGCAGGCCGCCACACAGTTCTTGCAGCCGATGCAGAGGTCGTGGTTGAGGCCCACCGTCCCGAACTCCTTGTTGTAGTACAGGGCGCCCGAGGGGCAGACCGTGACGCAGGCCGCCTCGGTGCAGTGCATGCAGGCCTCCTTGCGGAAGAGCCACTTCACGCCGCCCTTGGCGTCCTTGACGTCCTGGAAATGGATGATCATGTAGTTGTTGGGCTGAAGGGTCGGGGGGTTCTGGTAGGAGCCCCACTGCTTGGTTTGCCCGGCCTTCAGCGCGTTCCACTGCTTGCAGGCCAGCTGGCAGCCCCGGCAGCCCGTGCACTTCGAGTCGTCGTAGAGTTTGATCTTCTCGGCCATCTCACTTCACCCCCTTCTTTACGACGTTCGCCATGAAGGCCTTGCTCTCGGGGATCATGGTGTTGGGGTCCCCCGCGTAGGGGGTCAGCAGGTTGGCCGAATCCCCGGTGGTGAAGATCTCCGGCTTCTTGTCGTTTGCGTTGTACTTGCGATCCGCCGTCGTGGTCCAGCCGTAGTGCCAGGGCACGCCGATCATGTGGACCGTGTTGCCGTCGATCACGAAGGGCTTCATGCGCGGCGTCACGATGGCCACGGCGTCCACCTCCCCGCGGGCGGTCTTGACGGTGACGAGCTCGCCGTTGGTGAACCCTCTTTCCTTGGCCAGTTCCTCGCTGATCTCGACGAACATGCCCGGCTGCATCTCCACGAGCCAGGGCACCCAGCGGGTCTGCAGGCCCGTCTGCCAGTGCTCGGTGACGCGGTAGGTGCTGCAGATAAAGGGGAACCGCGGGTCGCAGGAGGCGATCGTGTCGACGTCCGTGCCCGTGCCCACGTCTTTCTTTTCGAAGCGCTTGGCCACGGGGTTGTTGTACTGCGGCGACAGGAGGTTTTTCTCTACCGGGCACTCCATGGGTTCGTAGTGCTCGGGGAAGGGCCCGTCGGCCAGCCCCGGCCCGTAGAGGGAGGCCACGCCGTCGGGCTTCATGATGAAGGGCCCGCGGCCGCTGCCGGGGTCGCCCACACCGTCGGGCACGTCTCCGACCCACTTCGTACCGTCCCACTTGATGACGGCCCGCGCGGGGTTCCAGGGCTTGCCCGTGTCGGGGTGGACCGAGGCGCCGTTGTAGATGATCCGGCGGTTGACGGGCCAGCTCCAGGCCCACTGGGGGTAGAGCCCGAGGCCCGTGGGGTCGGCCTTGCCCCGCCGCTGGGACATGTTGCCCGCGTCGGTGTAGGAGCCGCAGTAGACCCAGTTGCCCGAGGAGGTGGAGCCGTCGTCCTGCAGGAAGGCGAAACTCGGGACCTGCTGGCCTTTCTTGAACTGCATCTTTTCCTTGGTGGCCGGGTTCTCGACGACCTTGTCGGCCAGGAAGGTGCCGTTGATCTCCTTGGCGATGGCGTGGACGTCGAGGTGGTAGTGGCCGTTGGGGAGGAACTTGCCGTAGTTCCAGGTGAGCTTCGTGACGGCCTCCTTGTTGGGGCCGCCCTCCTTTTCATAGAGGGCCTTCACCCTGAAGTAGATCTCGCTCATGATGTCGCCGTCGGGCATCGACTGCCCCACGGGTTTCACGGCCTCGTAGCGCCACTGCATCCAGCGGCCGCTGTTGGAGATGCTGCCCTCCTTCTCGACGGAGGAGGCGCAGGGCAGCATGAAGACCTCGGTCTTGATCTTCGTCGGGTCGAAGCCGGGGCCTCTCCAGAAGGAGCCCGTCTCGTTGTCGTAGAGGTTGACGTTGACCATCCAGTCGAGCTGCGTCAGGGCCTGGCGCACCTTGTTGGACGAGGCGCCGGAGGCCGCGGGGTTCATGCCCCAGGCGAAAAAGCCCGTGAACTTCCCCTTGTACATCTGGTCGAAGAGGGTGAGCCACGAATAGTCCACACCGTCATCGAGCTTCGGCAACAGCGAGTAGGCCTCCTCGAGGGTGGCGTTCATGCCGTACATGGAGCGCAGGAAGCTCGCGATGTACTTGGGCGTATTTTTCGGCCAGTTGAGGGCCTTCGCTTCCTTGGTCTGGGGGGTCCTCGCCTCCATGAAGCTCTTCAGGGTGGGGTGGGAGCCCCGGGGGGTGCCGATGTAGCCGGGCCAGATGTGGAACAGAAGCCCCTGGTCCGTCGAGCCCTGGACGTTGGACTCGCCGCGAAGGGCCTGGACGCCGCCGCCGGGGATGCCCATGTTGCCCAGCAGCAGCTGGATGATGCACATGGTCCGGATGTTCTGGACGCCCACGGTGTGCTGCGTCCATCCCATGGCGTAGAGGATGTTGCCCGCCTTCGTGGGGCCCGTCGTGGAGCAGTAGGCCTTGTAGACTTCCAGGAGCTTGTCCTTCGGCGTGCCCGTGATCCGGACGACGAGGTCCGGGTTGTAGCGGCTGTAGTGTTTTTTCAAGAGTTGAAAGACGCAGCGGGGGTCCGTCATCGAGGGGTCCTTCCTGATGACGCCCGCGGCGTCGGTCTGGTAGCTCCAGGTCGACTTGTCGTACTTGCCGTTCGAGAATCCCGAGAAGACGCCCTTGTTGTCGCCGGGCAGCTTGAAGTCGGGGTTCACGAGGAAGGTGGCGTTGGTGTATCTCTTGACGTACTCCTCGAAGTAGAGCTTGTTGTCGAAGATGTACTTGATCATGCCGCCTAGGAAGGCGATGTCCGTCCCCGAGCGTAGCGGGGCGTAGAGGTGCGCCTTGGCGGCCGACTGGGTGAAGCGGGGGTCGACACAGACGAGCTTTCCGCCCCTCTCCAGGGCCTTGTTGATCCACTTGAAGGAAATGGGATGGTTGGCTGCGGGGTTGGCCCCCATGATGAGAGTCACATCACTCCACTGGAAGTCAATGTAGTGATTCGTCATTGCGCCGCGTCCGAACGACTCTGCCAGAGCCGGTACCGTGGCGCTGTGTCAGATCCGGGCCTGGTGTTCGATGTACACCAGACCCAACCCCCTCAGGAATTTCTGGTAGAGCCAGCACTCCTCGTTGTCCATGGCGGCCGAACCGACGGAGGCGATGCCCTCGGTGCGGTTGACCAACTCGCCCTTGGCGTTGCGGGCCTTGAAGCTCTTGTCGCGGCTGGTCTTGATGTTGCGGGCGATCTTGTCCAGGGCCTCTTCCCAGCTGATTTCCTTCCATTCCGTCGCGAAGGGCGCCCGGTAGAGGGGCTTGTCGAGCCGGTTCTTGTTGTTGGCCATCTGGTAGATGGAGCCGCCCTTGGGGCAGAGCGTGCCCTGGTTGATGGGGTTGTCGGGGTCCCCCTCGGTGTTGATGACCTTGCCGTCGCGCACGGACACGATGATGCCGCATCCCACGGAGCAGTAAGGGCACACGGTCAGGGATTCTTTGGTGAAGCGTGTCTTGAGCTCCTTGGCGTGCGCCCTGGCCGGGCTCAGGCTGACGCCGAGCCCGCCGGCGGCCAGTGTCGCGCCGGAGAGCTTGAGGAAACCTCTTCTGCTGACATCCATAAAAACCCTCTCTCCTTTCAAAGAATGTCGCGGGAATCTCCCTTCCCCGGGTCTCCTTTCCGAGCGCGGGAGGCAGGGCCGTTTCCAGCCATACCCATCGTCCGCCCGTCATGGAGGTCTCTCTGTAGAGCGGGCGGATCGGAGACGTCATTTTCCGGCGGGACCGTCACCGGGGGTGACAATCCGGCTGCTCCTCGGGAGGAATAAAAGGATCGAAACAAGACGAGGGAGCGCCTGAAAATGGCGATTTCCTATAATAAAAAGGGTGCAAGAAGTCAAGGTTTATTTGGCGGAATGAGTAGTGATATCAACTACATATGTCATTTGTGGCATATACTGTTTTCGGTTCCTGTCGCGTTTCCCCTCCTGCTTGCCCATGTCATAAGATATCGGTATTAAAGATGAATCCTGCATCGCGATAGGACCTGTCTCCGGCGCTTCTGTGTCATAATTGACATAGTTGAGGCGATCTGTTACAAGGGCGATGCTTTCCCATGCTACCCGTATCATCGTGAAAGGAGCGATTCGATGGCAGAGGATGTCAGGTGGGTCAAAACGCACTGCGCTCGCATGGACCATGGCGGCTGCGCCCTGCTGGTCGGGGTCAAAGGCAACGAGATCGTCCAGATCAAGGGCGACCCCGAGGGGTATCTGAACAAGGGCTACACCTGCTTCAAGGGACGGGTGTCTGCAGACCGCCTCACGCACCCGGACCGGCTCAAGTATCCCCTCAAGCGGATCGGAGAGCGAGGCGAAGGGAAGTGGCAGCGCATCACCTGGGAGCAGGCCCTCGATGAGACGGCGGAAAATCTCCTGAAGATCAAGGAAAAGCACGGCGCGCGGGCCGTGGGGTTCGGCGTCGGCATGCCGAAGGGGCTCGAGCACTTCGTCCTGATCCGCCTGGCCAACCTCTTCGGCTCTCCCAACGTGATCGCCTCCCAGGACGTCTGCCATGCCGGCCGGGAAGTCACGGGCATTCACACCTGCGGCTTCTATCCCGTCGCCGATCTGCACAACCCCACGAAACTGATGTTCTTCTGGGGAAGCAACCTGGCCTCCACCAGCGAGGAGGGGCAGATCTACAGCCAGGTGGGCGCCCAGCTCAAGGGCGGGGCCAAAATGATCGTCGTCGATCCCCGGAAGACCGAGCTTGCCGAAAAGGCGGACCTCTGGCTCCAACTGCGCCCCGGAACGGCCCAGGCCCTGGCCCTTGCCATCATCCACGTCATCTGCGAGGAGGGACTCTACGACAAAACCTTCGTGGAGAAGTACACCCACGGCTTCGATGACCTGGCGCAGCATGCAAAGCAGTATACCCCGGAAAAAGTGGCCGGGATCACCTGGGTGCCCGCGGAGTCGATCCGCAAGGCCGCCCGAATGTACGCCGAGGCCAAGCCCGCCGCCCTGCAGTGGGGGAACGCCATCGAACACGACATCAACGTGTTCGACGTCACCCGCTCCCTGGCCTGCCTGATGGGGATCACCGGCAACCTCGAGATCCCCGGCGGGAACGTCAATGCCCGCGATCCCAAGATCATGGGCCTTGCCCAGTTTGTCCGCGCCGATCTGATCCCCGACAAGCGCACGGAGATGATCAGCGCCCATTACCGCGTCATCCCGAGGCTCATGACCATCGCCCCGGCATTTTTCCGCAAGGCTGTCCTGGAGGGCAAGCCCTACCCCGTTCGGGGCTACTACGGGATGTGCACCAACCCGATGGTGGCCTGGGCCGACAGCCGGCTCACCTACGAGGCGTTCAAGAGCCTCGATTTCGCCGCCGTCGCGGAGATCTTCATGACGCCCACGGCCGCCATGGCCGACATCGTCTTCCCCGTTGCCCATCAGTACGAGATGAATGACATCGGCCACTACGGCATCGGCCACGGCATGATCCTCGCCCGCCCGAAGGTCGTCGACCCGCCCGGGGAATGCTGGCCCGACATGAAAATCATGAATGAGCTGGGCAAGCGGGTCTCCCCGCCGGAGCTGTGGCACGAAAACCACGAGGAGTTCCTGGAGGACCTCGTGAAGCCGGCCGGGCTCACCTACAGCCAGTTCGTCGAGAAGGGGTACCTGAAGGGCCCGTCGGGCAACAAATCCTATGAGGCGAAGGGCTTCCCGACACCCACCGGCAAGGTGGAACTGCGCCTGAGCACGGCCGAGAAATTCAGGCTCAAGCCGCTGCCGGAATTCACGGGGTTCCCCGAGCCCGACGACCCCGAGTACCCCCTGCTCGCCATCAGCGCCAAGAGCCGTTACTACCTGCTGTCTTCCTACCGGTGGGTCGGGAGGCTGCGCGAGAAGAGGCCTCACCCGCTCGTGGAGATCCACCCCGACACGGCGGCGAAGTACGGCATCGGCCAGGGCGACGACGTGGTGATCGAGACGAAATACGGCTCCATCACCCAGAAGGCCCGGGTCACTGACATCATCGACCCCCGCGTGGTGAGCCCGGCCCTGGGCTGGTGGTTCCCCGAGGCATCGCCGGAGACCCAGTACGACTGGCGGAAGTCCAACTACAACATGCTGACATCGGTCGGGAAGCTGGGCAAGGAGTTCGGGACGCCGAACATCAAGAACCTGCCCTGCCGGATCCGGAAGGCGTCGTGATGCCGTCCGCTGTGCCCTGCCGCCGGTGGGGATGTGGGAAAAGCCCGGCGTTCTGAATTTCTGCAAAGAAGGCTCCCGCGAGGGGGTCTTTTTTGTTCGTAAAGCCGGGGGATCCGGTGTTGCGAAGGGCCGTCTCTGCGGTCCACGGGATGAAGGAGGTCGTACCGTGAAGAGAAACCCGAACGAGATAGACGAAGGCGAGGGCTATATCGGCTATCGGGAAGCCCTGGAACTCGTCGCGGCGGAAATGCGGCTGCTTGGGGATGAAGAACTGCCGCTCAACCTGTCTGCAGGCCGGGTCGCAGCAGTCGACGTTGCCGCGGAGGTGAGTTATCCCTCCATCGACGTGTCGCTCAAGGACGGGTTTGCGGTGAAGTCGGTGGATGTCGCCCGGGCCGAACGAGACGCCCCGGTCCGCCTCGACGTCGTCGGCGCCTCCTTTGCCGGTGTTCCGTACGAAGGCCGGATCGAGGACGGGGACGCCGTCAAGGTGTGCTCCGGCGCCCCCATCCCGGATGGGGCCGACGCGGTAGTGTCGGGCGAGTTCTGCGAAGAGGGGTCAGACGGGAAGGTGGTCGTGAGGGCGGATGCCGGTTCGGGCAGGAACATCCTGCGGGCCGGCATAGAGGTGGCGGCCGGGGCGACGATCATCCGCAGGGGGGAACGGATCTCGCCGGGTCACCTGGGACTGGCGGCGGCGGCGGGCATCAGCGCGGTCCGGGTCCGCTGCAGGCCCTGCGTGGCGATTGTCAGCATCGGCGACGAGGTCGTGGCGCCCGGCGGGACGCTGCACGCGGGTCAGCTCTACGCGAGCAATCTCGTCACCATGGAGGCGTGGCTGGCCTCCTTCGGCATTCCCTGTGTTTCGTCCATCGTGCCGGACGAAGTACCGTCCATTCAACGGGCGCTGAAAACGCATCGGCCCGGCGTGGATGCCGTCCTGACCAGCGGAGGCGCCTGGGGTAGCGAGCGCGACCTGGTCGTGAGGGCCCTGGACGGACTGGGGTGGAAACAGCGATTCCACTACGTGCGGATGGGACCGGGTAAGGGAATCGCGTTCGGGACCCTGGAAGGCGTGCCGGTCTTCTGCCTGCCGGGCGGTCCGCTCAGCAACCAGATGGCATTTCTCCAGATTGCCCTGCCCGCGCTTCTCCGCATGGAAGGAGACACGGAGACCCCGCTTCGGGTCGTGCACGCCCGGCTGACCGAAGACGTGAAGAGCCGGCATCGGGCCTGGACGGAATTCAGGGATGCCGTGATTTCTCTCGATGAGCGCGGGCAGTATGCCGTGGCGCCTTACCGGAACAGGAGCCGGTTGGCGGCGATTGCCGAGGCGGGCGGGCTGCTCTGCATCCCGGAAGGGTCGGAGGGATTGCGCTGCGGCGACGTGGTGCCGGTGCAGCTGCTATTAAGAAACGGCCCCCTGGTTTCCCCTCCCTCGACGGGAGGGGATGAAGGGGAGGGTGAATGATTCCAGGACCCCTCACTGTGCAACCCGGATCATCGTTTACAGTTTAATCCGGGCACATGGTTCACAATTTAGGGCGTGGATGGTGGCCGCGCACCGGCAGAACCGGGCGGCGGGTCTCAGTGCGATCCGGCTTTGTTCAGCAGGGCCGTCGCGGGTTTGCAGCCCAGGTTTTTCGCGCGGATCAGATCGGCGATGGCCCGCGCGGAGGCCGGGTCGAGTCTTGCGCGGGTGATGCCGCGATTGTACCAGGCCAGGGCGAAATCGGGCTTCAGCCGGATCGCCATGCCGAAATCGCGGATGGCCGCCTGGTAATTGCCGCACTGGGCGCGGGACGCGCCCCTGGCGTTGTAGACCTCGGCGACGGCGAGGCCCGACCGGATGGCCCGGGTGTAATCGCGCGCCGCTTCCTCGAAGTCCTTCATCTCCTGGCGGCTGAGGCCTCTAAAGTAATACGCCTCCGCGTAATCCGGCTTCAGTTCGATCGCCCTGTCGAACGCCTCGATCGCCATGCTGTGATGCCCCAGGACGGCCAGGACGTTTCCCCGGAGATTGTAGGCCTCTGCCAGGTCCGGGCTCGCATCCAGGATCAGGTTTGACAGGGTCAGTGCTTTGCCGTGGTCTCCCGTATCCAGGGCGGACCAACCCATCTCCAGAAGCCGATCATCCTTCTCCATGCCCGTCCTCGAATCCCTCTGCCGGCGCCCCATGCCGGCTCCGGTTCTGTGGCCTCTCCGCCGCACATATCACAGATACGGCGTCTCGCCCCCGCATGCCCGGCATCGCTCGCCGTCGCGCACCGGGTAGGCCTCGCCGCATTGCGGGCAAGCGGCGACAGGCCCCATCTTCTTGCGTCTCACCGCGTCCGGCCGGACGCGGACATGCTGGACGCTCAGCAGCTTCTCCCCCGCCTCCTTGATCTCTTCGAGCAGCCGCTCCGGGTCCTGTTCCTTCTTGGGTTTCAGCTTGAAAAACCATGACTTCACTTCCGGCCAGGAGTCCATCTTCGCCGGGTCGAGGTAGACCCGCACCCCCTCGCCGCCGTATTTTTCGTAGAAGGTGATGGCGAAGCGGCCGAAGGGCAGCACCGTGAGCCAGCCGTTTCCGATCGTGCAGGGGGTGAGAAGCTGCACGGAGTCGGGAAGACACACGGGCGTTTCGCAGATCGCATCGAAGAACTCCCCCTCCGGCAGCGATTTGAGCGCCAGGTCGACCATGAAGCCGCCGATCACGAGGCCCGGCGCGAGGCTGCCGTGGAAGGATTTCACCAGGTGGAGGTACTCGTCGTAGGAATAGTTTCCGATTTTCATGAGGATGTCCTTTAATAGGCCAGGGCCAGCTTGGTGGTCCTGGCGGCTTTTGTTTTTTCGTCCGCTCCGGAGGACGGTGCCAGGATCCGCTCCAGCCATTCCCGGTCCACCTCGCCCGCAACGATCGGCAGGACCGTGTTGCCGATGAAAAGGGCCTCCGTGACGTCATGGGTGACGTAAACCACGGGGAATGTCCGTTTCTCCGTGATTTTTTTCAGCTCGTTGCGGAGAATCCGCCTTGTGACCACGTCGAGCGCGGAGAAGGGCTCATCCATGAGCAGCAGATGAGGATTCCGGGCCAGTGCCTGGCAGACGGCGCACCGCTGCCTCTCGCCTCCCGAAACCTGGTGGGGTCTGCGGTCGCGCAGGGCCGACAGCCCGAAGACGCCCATGAGCGCCTCCACCTCCCTGCGGTCCTGCGCCGCGAAGGCCGCGTTGCCGTAAAGCGTCAGGTGCGGGAAGAGAGAGTAGTCCTGGAAGACGTATCCGAGCTTCCGTTTCTGCGGGGGAAGGTTCACACCCCGAGCCGAATCGAAGTAGACCCGGTCCCGATACAGGATCTTTCCTTCGTCGGGCGTTTCGAGGCCTGCGAGCATCCGGATGATCGTCGTCTTTCCGGAGCCGGAGGGCCCGATGAGGGCGAGCGTCTCGCCGTCGGGGCAGGAAAGCTCCGCGTCGATGGTGAAGAACTTTGTTTTCTTTTTCAGTACGGCCGTAAGTCCCATGTCTATTTCCTCGTTAATCGATTGACTACCAGCAAGAAGCAGTAACTGATCGGGATGAAGGCCAGCGACAGGGCCCAGGCCTTCTCGTATTGCATGGATTCGACGGCTTCGTAGATGGCGATCGACGCCACCCGTGTCTCCCCGGCGATGCTGCCGCCGACCATCAGGACGACGCCGAAGGCGCCCATGGTGTGCAGGAACACGAGGATCGCCGCCGCCGCGATCCCGTTGACGCTGTTGGGGATGATGACCCGGAAGAATGTCGCCGCGGGCGACAGGCCGAGGATATAGGCGCTTTCCTTCAGGCGGGGGTCGATTTTCTCGAAGGACGCCTTGATCGGCTGGGTGGCGAAGGGAAGGCTGTAGAAGATCGACGCGATGACAATCCCGGTGAACGTGAACAGCGGGGTCCCGCCGAAGAGGCTCTCCCATGCCATCCCCACAACCCCCCTGGGGCCCAGGGCAAAGAGCAGGTAGAACCCGATGACCGTGGGGGGCAGGGCGATGGGGAGATTGACGAGGGCCTCGACAAAGGACTTGCCGGGCCAGGAAACATTCGTCAGCAGCCAGGCCAGCGGCGCCGCGATCATGATCAGGATCAACGTAGCGATCGTTGCCAGTTTCGCCGAGAGGTAGAGGGGCAGCAGTTCCATCTAGAAGTAGCCGTACCGTTTCTTGATTTCCAGCGCCTTCGGGGAATCGAGGTATTTCAGCAGTCGGGAGGCGTCGCTCCGGGCAGCCGTCCGGGTCAGGACGCAGGCGGCCTGCGGGATAGGCGGCGCCTCGTCGATCACGAAGTGGCACCCCTTGCCTCCCTGCTCCGACAGGGCCGAGGAGAGGGCGCAGAAGGAGCCGTCCGTCCCGCCCGACATGGCGTACTGAAAGGACTGTCCCACGTTCTGGGCGACGACGATGCGGTCCCGGATCTCGTCCCAGAGGCCGGCTTTCTTCAGGGCCGTCTCTGCCGCTGCGCCGTAGGGGGCCGTGACGGGGTTGGCGATGGCGATTTTTTTCACTCCCTTTCGCGTGGTTGCTTCCTGCCAGGTTTTCGCGCCGCAGAAATCCTTGCCGCTCCCCCAGAGGACGACCCGCCCGGTCGCGTATAATATGGGATTTTCCACCAGGCCCTTTTCGAAAAGCGACAGAGGTGTTTTCACGTCGGCCGACAGGAACACGTCATAGGGCGCTCCGTTGACGATCTGGCCATAGAAGTTGCCCGTCGAGGAATAGGTCGGCTCGACACGGATCTTCGTCTCCGCCTCGAAGGCGGCGGCGATCTCCTTGAAGGGGATCATGAAGTTCGCCGCCACGGCGGCCTTCAGGCTCTCCGCCGCGTCCGACGGGACCGGGCAGAGGATGACGAGGGCGGCGGCGCAGATCACGACAGCCCTGTGCAGCGGGGGAAGTGTCCTCCTCGAAAAGATCCGAAACCGGGTTGTGTTCATCATCGGGTTTTGCTCCTTTCAGACCCGCTTCAGCCGGTAAAACAGGGGCAGGTTATGTTATTGCTAGCATGAGGACGGGCAAAAAAAGAGGCATTGCCCGCCCCTTCGGGGAAAGGCCCGTCCGCAAATGGGCCTTTCCCCGAAGGATGGCGTCTTATCCGTGTCCGTGGGCTGCCGGTTTCTTCTCTTCCCCGTAGACGACGAGGGTACCGTGGTGCTCCATCTCGCGGAGCCACTTGGGGTGCTGCTTCTTGACCCAGCCGCGGGTCACCCAGCCCGTGATCATGGCCTGGAACGAGCCGGGGTTGCCGATTGTCCCGAGATAGACGTGGACGAAAAAGAAGGCAAAGAGGGTCACGAACCCCACGGCGTGCAGCGTGTACATCCAGCGGGTGAGCGCCATGGGCAGGATCTGGAACATCATCAAAAGCCCCGTCACCAGCATCATGGGACCGCAGAGCGCCACGGCGATGAAGAACATCTTCTGACCCGGGTTGTACTTGCCGCTCTCAGGCGGGTGCTCCACGTGCCAGAGGTAGCCCCCGGCGCACTTGACCCACTCGAGATCGTCGGGCATTTCGATCACCCCCGCCTCCTTCCACCACATGGAGATGGCGAAGATCAGCGAGAAGCCGAACACGAGGCCCGTCAGGTTGTGGATGTATTTCAGATTTTTCATCCCTCCCACGATCGTCCCGATGATGTTCAGCGACTTGAACATCATCCCCAGCCCCGTGAGGAAGAGGATGATGCAGGAGATCGCCATCACCCAGTGGACGATCCGCTCAAAGGCATCCGTTGCTTGAATCATTCCGGGTTTCATGGTCATTCACCCCCTTCCTTCTTGCCTGCCTCGGCATCGTCGTAGGGCAGCTTGGGCCCCTTGATCAGGTAGTGCAAAAACGAGCCCGCCAGGATGCCCCCCGCCGCCAGCAGGGAAACGGGCTTGAGGAAGTCCTTCCAGACGAGAATGGACAGCGGCACCGAGGGGCTCTTGGGCAGCGCGTCGTAGACTTCCGGCTTCTCGCTCAGGACGTAGAGCACGTGGGTGCCCCCGACGAACTGATCGCCGTAAACGTTGGCATCCCCGCCCAACTGCTGCACGCGCTTTGCAGCGGCCTTGAGCATCGTGTCTTTGCGGCCTATCGTCAGGGCGCCCGTCGGGCAGGACAGCACGCAGGCGGGTTGCCGGCCCGCTTGGAGCCGGGTCTCGCAGAGGTCGCACTTGGTGATCCGGTCCTTCTCCCCGTCGTACTTGGGGACTTCGAAGGGGCAGGCCGCCACACAGTTCTTGCAGCCGATGCAGAGGTCCTGGTTGAGACCCACCGTCCCGAAGCCCTTGTTGTAGTAGAGGGCGCCCGAGGGGCAGACCTTCACGCAGGCCGCATCGGTGCAGTGCATGCACCCGTCCTTCCGGAAGAGCCACTTGAGATTCCCCTTCGAATCCACGTGCTCTTGGAAGCGGATGAGCGTCCACGTGTTCCACTGCAGATCAGGGGGGTTCTGGTAGCTGCCGAAGTTGCGCGTTCTCTTTCCCGGCATTTCGTTCCACTGCTTGCACGCGACCTGGCAGCCGCGGCAGGCCGTGCATTTCGTCGTATCGATCAGCTTTACGATCTCCGTAGCCTGCATAGCCTCTCTCCTATAGCTTCGTCACGTTGACCATGAATGCCTTGTACTCGGGGCAGAACGTGTTGGCGTCGCCCACGGTGGGCGTCAGGAAGTTCGTGCTGTCGCCGCCGTCCTTGGGGTGCAGCCAGCCGTAATTGAAGGGCAGGCCGACCTGGTGAACCGTCTTGCCCTCGACCAGGAACGGACGGAAGCGTTTCGTCACCATGGCCACGCACTCCACGGCGCCGCGCACGCTGGACACCCGGACCCGCTGGCCGTTCTCGATGCCCTTCTCCTTCGCCAGGGGCTCGCCGATCTCGACGTAGAGCTCGGGCTGCATCTCCAGCAGCCAGGCCTGCCACCTCGTGAGGGCGCCCGAGCACCAGTGCTCCGTGCAGGAGTAGGTGGTGCAGACGTAGGGGAATTTCTCGTCGGCGTTTGCGACCTTGTCCATGTCGCTGTTGAAGATCTTGATGGCCGGGTTGACGAGCTGCCCGGACAGGGGGTTCTTGCTCAGTGGCCCTTCGAGGGGCTCGTAGTGCTCCGGGAAGGGGCCTTCGGCCATACCCGGCCCGAAGAGGGCACCGAGTCCGTCCTGTTTCATGATAAAGGGGTACTTCCCCTTCTGCTTGTCCGACTGGGGCGGCCAGGGCCCGTCAGGGACGTCCCCGACCCAGGTCTCCCCGGTCCACTCGAGGAGCTTGCGCTTCGGGTTGTAGGGCTTGCCGTTGATGTCGCAGGAGGCCCGGTTGTAGATGATCCGGCGGTTGACCGGCCAGGCATAGGACCAGTTGGGGTAGAGGCCCAGGCCCGTCGGGTCGTCCTTGCCCCTCTTCATCATTTTATTATTGCCGGCGGCGTCGAAGCTCCCGGCCATGATCCAGTTTCCACCCGACGTCGATCCGTCGTCGGCGAGCATGCCGAAGGTGGGCACGAGCTGACCCTTCTTGAATTCCGTCTTGGTGCCCTTGGCCTTGTCCTCGATGACCGTGTCCTTGAGAAAGTGACCGTTGATCTGCCTGGCCACCTTGGGGGCGTCGAAGCGACCCTTGGTGTCCTTGTAGTCCCATTTCAAATTCAGGATAGGCTCCGGGCACGCGCCGCCTTCCTTTGCGTAGAGGGCCCTGACGGCGTCGAGGATCTTGATCGTGATCTCGCCGACGGGGATCGCGTCGTCAGGGGCCTCGGCGGCCTTGTACTTCCACTGGACCCACCGGCCGCTGTTGCTCTGGCTGCCTTCCTTCTCCATGGAGGCCGAGGCGGGCAGGAGGAAGACCTCCGTCTTGACCTTCGCGGGGTCGACGCCGGGGCCCTTCCAGAAGCAGTAGGTCTCGTTGTCGAAGATGTTCTCGCCCACGAGCCAGTCGAGGTTCTCGAGGGCCTTGCGGACCTTGGCCGTGTTGGGGGAACTGACTGCCGGGTCCGTTCCGACGGCGAAGAGGCCCTTGATCTTCCCCTTGTACATCTCGTCGAAGAGGTGCATCAGGGACGTCGCCGACCCGTCATCGAGCTTCGGCAGCCAGGAGTAGCCGAAGCCGTTTTCGGCCGTGGCCTTGTCCCCGTAGAGGGCCTTGAGGAAGCTGACGAAGAACTTCGGGTAATTCTGGTAGTAGTTCGCCGACTGGGGGTCGCTCGACTTCGGCGTGCACTTTTCGAGGTACTTGGCCAGTGTGTCCTGCGACGCGACGGGCATCTTCAGATACCCCGGCAGGTTGCCGTAGAGGATGCAGTGGTCCGTCGAGCCCTGCACGTTGGGCTCGCCTCGAAGCGCATTCACGCCGCCGCCGCAGATGCCCATGTTGCCCAGCAGCAGCTGGATGATCGACATGGTGCGGATGATCTGACTGCCCGTCGTGTGGTGCGTCCAGCCCAGGGCGTAGCATTCCGTGCCGGCCTTGTCCGGGACACCCGTGGCGCTGTATTCCGCGTAGACCTTCGTCAGGTCGTCCTTGGAGACGCCCGTGATGCTCGATACCTTCTCCAGGGTGTAGCGGGAGTAGTGCTTTTTCATCAGCTGGAAGACGCAGCGGGGATGGGTGAGGGACATGTCCCGCATGGGGATGCCCTTGGCGTCCTTCTCGAAGACCCACGTGTCCTTGCTGTACTTCCTGGCCTTCGGGTCGTAGCCGGAGAAAAGGCCGTCCTTGAAATAAAAATCAGGGCTGACGATGAAAGAAGCGTTGGTGTAGTTCAGGACGTAGTCCTTGAACCACTTGTTGTTGCCGAGGATGTAGTGGATCATCCCGCCGAGGAAGGCGATGTCCGTCCCGGATCGGAGCGGGACGTGGTAATCGCAGCGGGCCGACGTTCTCGTGTATCGGGGGTCGACGTGGATCAGCCGCGCCCCGTTCTGTTCCTTTGCCCGCAGGATCCACTTGAAGGCGATGGGGTGGTGCTCCGCGGCGTTGCTCCCCATGATGAGGATCACGTCGCTGTTCTTCAGATCGATGTAGTGGTTCGTCATCGAACCGCGCCCGAACGACTCTCCCAGAGCCGCTACCGAGGGGCTGTGTCAGACCCTGGCCTGGTGATCGATGTAGACGAGCCCCATCGACCGGCAGGCCACGCTCATCAGCCAGCACTCCTCGTTGTCCACGTTGGAGCTGCCGAGGTGGCCGATCGTCTCGCAGCGGTTGACGAGTTCGCCCTTGGCGTTGCGGGTGACAAAGCCCTTGTCGCGCGTGTCCTTGACAAGACGGGCGATCCGCTCCAGGGTCCAGTCCCAGGTTTTCTCCTCCCACCGGTCGCTCATGGGGGCCCGGTAGAGGACCTTGCGGAGCCGGTACTTGTTGGCCTCGGTCAGGTCGAAGAAGCCCGCGCCCTTGGCGCAGAGCGATCCCTCGTTGATGGGATGCTCGGGATCCCCCTCGATGTTGAAAATCTTCCCCGTGTTCTTGTCGACACTGCAGATCAGGCCGCAGCCCACGGAGCAGTAACAGCAGACCGTGGTGACCTGCCGAGCGGCCATCACGCGCTGCATCTTGTTGATCTCGGCGGCGTACGCCTTTGCCGGACCCAGGTCCACGCCCAGGGAAGACAGGGCAACCCCCGATCCCAAGGCGCCGGACAGGGTCAAAAACCCTCTCCTCGTGATCTCCATGCGAACCTCCCTCCTCCGACATATGACAACTTTGATATATGCCAAAGGTGGCATAGTCTTTTTTGCCGTTTTTGTCAAACGAAAATCCGGGGAGAAAAACGGGAAATTCGGGAAGGCCGGAAAGGGATGGAAACCTCTCGGGAATTGGGTTTTAAGACTTGCTGAAGATGCCGGGCGATGCTTATTTTAGCATAGGGAAAGCGCTTCTCCCGAACCCATCAGAAGACGTTCCATTCACACCGGGTCATGGGGGCGAAGCCCTTTTCCTGCATGATCAGATCGAGGTGAACCAGGCCCATGGCCGACACGTCTCGGTCGGTATCGCCCAGGTCGCTTATGTGATTCAGCGTAATGAGGTAGCGCTTGCAGGCATCGCAGGTGAAGGCGGTTTCCTGCCGCCGGTCATCCACGTAGAAATAGTCAATCCCGCTGGGACTTTCCTTGCCGCAGCCGGGGCAGAGCATCCGGGTGAAGCGCCAGTCGTGGCCGCACCGGGAACAGTGCAGCCAGCGCTGCGTGATTTTCTCGCGGATAACGGAGATCGTCGGGTGGTCGCCGCAAATGGGGCAGGTTCCCCTGTCCCAGCCCATCTGCTCGATGTGCCCGCCAATGCCCTTCGACCGCGCCTGGAGGATGATCCGGGCCACGGCGCTCAGCACAAGCCCGATGGCCTGGGGCTTGATGTCCGCTTGAGCCGCCCAACGATCGAAGGCCGGCCCGATGCTGCCCGGGTAGTCCGCGAAGGCATCGAACAACCGGATGTCGCCGGCCTTGAGCTTCCTCTCAAGCGTTGCCGCATCCTCCCCGAGGGTCGGGAACCCCTCCCGGATGGCCGACGCCACCGCACATCCGATTTGCTGCCACGGGTCGTCCTTGAAAAAGAAAGGCGTCTGCTCGACGCAGGGGATTCCCTGCCGAAGTTTCTCCCCGTCGATCCTCGAGCGGTCCGCCGGCTTCAGATTCAGTTCGTCGACGAGACGCTCCCTGACGAGGAAAAGGGGTTTGAAGGCCGTGACGAGTCCCCGGCTGTGCGGGTTCTTCCCGATGACGTCGTCGATGATTCCCTCAACGCGGGAGGGCTTACGCTCTGCTTTTCTTGCCATGGTTTCGCTCCCTGCCGGCGCATGCCGGCGCCATCCGTTGTCAGGCCTTCTCGATCCTGACGGCGCATGCTTTATACTCCGCCGTCTGCGACACCGGGTCGAAGGCGGGGTTCGTCAGCCAGTTGGCGCAGGCCTCGCGGAAGTGGAAGGCCATCCACACGACCCCTTTGGGGATGCGGTTCGACACGTTGGCCTTCACCTTCACCTCGCCCCGCCTCGACGCAACACGGACCATCTCGCCGTGAGCGATGCCGAGTTCCGCCGCGTCGGCGGGGGAGATGTCCGCCGTCTCCTCGCCCAGCAGGTCGTTGAGGCCGGCTGCGCGGCCCGTCTGGGTCCGCGTGTGGTAGTGGTAGAGCCTGCGGCCGGTGCTGAGCACCAGCGGGTACTGGCTGTCGGGGACTTCCGCCGGAGGGGTCCAGTCCACGGGGGTCAGTGTGCCCATGCCGGCGGTGAAACGGAACTTGTGCAGCGTCGGCGTCCCGGGGTGCTCCTCGTTGAGACAGGGCCACTGAAGGCCGTTTCCGCGGATGCGGTTGTACTTGACCCCCGCCATCGAGGGGGCGAGCACGGAGACCTCGTTGTCCCAGATCTCCCGGGCGCTTTTCGAGGGCCACTTGTGACCCATCCGCTTCGCGATCTCCCGGAAAATCCACCAGTTGGGCTTTGCCTCCCCGGGCGGGGGGCTCGCCGTGCGGACCCGGCTGATGCGGCGCTCGCTGTTGGAGAACGTGCCGTCGTTTTCGCTCCAGGCGGCCGCCGGGAAGATCACGTGCGCAAACCGCGTCGTCTCCGTCGGGAAGATGTCGTTGCAGACGATGAACTCGGCCGATTCCAGGCAGTGCTCCACGTGCCGGATGTCCGGCTCCGTGTTGGCCAGGTTCTCGCCGAAGATCCAGAAGGCCTTGACCTTGCCGCTCGGGAGGCCCTCGAGCATCTGGGGGATCATGAGGCCCGGCTTGTCCGGCAGCGACGTCACGCCCCAGGCCTTCTCGAACTTGGCCCGCGCCTCGGCATTGTCGACCCGCTGGTAGCCCGGGAACACGTTCGGCAGGGCCCCCATGTCACAGGCGCCCTGCACGTTGTTCTGTCCCCGGAGCGGGTTGACGCCGCCGCACTCGAAGCCGACGTTGCCGAGGAGCATCTGGAGGTTCGCGCAGGACAGGACGTTGTTGACCCCGCAGGTGTGCTCGGTAATGCCGAGGGTGTACATGAGCATGACGGGCTTGACGGACGCAAGCCGCCGGGCCACCGTCCGGATCGTCTCCGCGCTCACCCCGCTGATCTCGGCCGCCCTCTCGGGGGGGTATTCCAGGACTTTCGCCTTGAGCTCCTCGAACCCGTTGCAGCGGGAGTTGACGTACTTCTTGTCGTAGAGGTCCTCGGTGACGAGGACGTTCATGAGGCCGTTGAGAAAGGCCACGTCGCTTCCCACCCGGATGGGGATGTGAAGCTCCGCCATGTCGGCCAGTGCCGTCCGGCGGGGATCCGCGACGAACAGCGGGGCCCCGGCCAACACCGCCTGTTTCACGAAGGAGGCCGCCACGGGGTGCGCCTCGGTCATGTTGGAGCCGATCACGAAGATCATTTTGGCCTTCGCGAAGTCGGCGAAGGAATTCGTCATGGCGCCCGAACCGAATGATTTCGCCAGACCGGCGACGGTGGGGGCGTGTCAGGTCCGCGCACAATGGTCTATGTTGTTCGTCTTGAAGACAGCCCGGAAGAGTTTCTGCATCTGGTAGGAGTCCTCGTTGATGCTGCGGGCGCAGCTGACACCGGCAATGGCATCGGGGCCGTGCCTGTCGATGATCTCCTTGAATTTTGTAACCACAAGATTGAGCGCCTCGTCCCAGGAGGCCTCGCGGAACGATCCGTTTTCGCGGATCAGAGGGGTCTTGAGCCTTTCCCCCGAATAGATGAAGTCGTAGCCGAACCGGCCCTTCACGCAGAGCCGCCCTTCGTTGGGGGCGGCGCCCTCGACGGCGGTGACCTTCACGATCCGGTTGTCCTTCACGTGCAGCCACATCTGGCAGCCCACCCCGCAGTAGGGGCAGGTCGTCCGGATCCGCTTCGTCTCCCAGGGCCGTCCCTGGCCCCTCAGTTTCTTCTCCGTCAGGGCTCCTGTCGGGCAGACCTCCACGCACTGTCCGCAGAAGACGCAGTCGCTCTGGTGATAGGGGTTGTCACCGCCCGTGACGATCTTGCTGTCCTTGCCCCGGTAGCCCTGGCTGATGGCCCGGTTTACGACGATCTGGTTGCAGGCCTGCACGCAGCGGCCGCAGAGGATGCAGCGGCTGAAGTCGCGGACGATGAACGGGTTTTCCTGCTCGGTGGGGTACACGTTCTCGTTGCGGGGAAGGGAGCTTCCGTCCACGTTGTACCGGTAGGCGAGCTCCTGGAGGCCGCAGTCCCCGTTCGCCTCGCACAGGATGCAGTCGTGCCGGCCCGACGACAGGAGGAACTCCGTGTTGAGCTTGCGGGCCTGGTGAACCCGCGGCGTGTCCGTGAAGACCTCCATCGCCGGCGCCACCGGGGTGGAACAGGCCGCCATCAGCGAGCGGGCGCCCTTGACCTCGACGAGGCAGATCCGGCAGGCGCCTGACGGCGCGAGGCCCTTCAGGTAGCAGAGGGTCGGGATCTCGACCCCGTTGTCGCGGGCCGCATCGAGGATGGATTGTCCCAGTTTGAATGGAACCGATCTGCCGTTCAAAACGAAGGTTGCACCGGACATGACAGACTCCTTTGCAGACGGATTGTGTTCACGGGATTCACGAGGCGGTAATTTATATCATATATGGCATATGCCGAAAATGGCTTAATACAGGTCCGTCGGGATGTCAATAACCTTTTCGGGCTCCGCCGCCGGCGGCCGCGGGAGGGGATCGCCCCGGGGAACAATGTTATTTTAAACTTATGCTTGCTGAAGGGTTTTGAAATTGATAGGTTGGACACAACCCCGGGTTGGCGCTGTCTTCCGTTGCGACGGGTTGGAAGACCGGATGAAGCAAGAAACCTTTTCTGGAACCGAAGGGCCGCCATCATGAAAATTCGTTACAAGATCTGGTTGGAGCAAGACGGGAAGGTGATCTTCGGGAAAGGCCGGGATGAACTGTTCCGGGCGATCCAGGAGTGCAGGAGCCTGCAGGCGGCGGCAAAGGAATTGAAGATGTCCTACCGCGCTGCCTGGGGGAGACTCAAAGCGTCAGAAGAGCGTCTCGGCATCAAACTCGTGGAAAACGACGGTGCAAAGAAAGGCCTCCGCCTGACGGCGGAGGCCCGGGAGCTGCTGGAACAATACGAGCAGTTCGAGAAGGACCTCAAAAATTTTCTGCAGAAAAAGTCGAAAGCCTTGGGGTGGGACAGGGACGTGGAACGCTGAGACCCGTCCGGAAGGATTGCCAAACCCCCGCCCCGGTAGCGCACCCGCTTCCGGTCAATCCTTCCTCCTGATCATTACGGCCCCTTCATCGGTGCGCCAATCACCGGTCGCCCCTCATTTCAGTTTCCCCAGCTCCCGGATGAGCGCCTCCAGTGGCGGGCGCTTGTTGATGTCGTGGACGTCGATGTAGCGGATGACTCCCTTCTTGTCGATGACGAACAGGGCCCGCTCGGTGGTGCCGTCGCTGCGGAGCACCCCGTAGGTCTCGGCAACCTTGCCGTGGGGGTAGAAGTCGGAGAGCACGGGGAACCACAGCTGGCCCATCTGGTTCGTCCAGGCGTAGAGGGTGGGGATGTTGTCCACGGTGATGCCCAGCAGGATGGCGTCGCTTGCGTCGAAGAGGTCCTTCACGATGTTGTAGCCCGGCCACTGGTCGGAGCACACGGGGGTCCAGGCGGCGGGGACGAAGGAGAGAACGACGTTCTTCTTCCCCCGGTACTCGCCCAGGGTGACCCTCTTGCCCGCGATGGAGGGCAGCATGAAGTCCGGGGCCTGCTGGCCGACTTTGACCTTCAGGACGCTGTCGACGGGTTTCAGATCGCCGGGGGAATAGATGTTGTCCTTGTAGGCCTCGGAGTGGGTCTGGGCCATCGCCGGCACCCCGAGGGTCAGGGCGACTACGAGGGTGATGAAGGCGGCTGTTCTCATTATGGCATCCTCCTTACAGTCCTGCGGCTTTCTTCAGGGTGTCCAGGAAGGCCGGGATATCGCCGAACCCGCCCAGTTTGGCGTAGGTGATATCCTGGGTGCCGTTCGGGTTGAGCCTGACGGCAATGAAGAAGGGCGTTCTCACCTCGCCGCACTTCTTGTGGATGTCATAGTCGGGGTCCGGGAAGACGGGGAAGGGAACACTGTATTTCTTCCGGAACACGTCCGTCTCGTAGGACGAGTTGCCCGCCCCGATGCCGATGATTTTAATCTTCCCCTTCGAGACGGGGTCCTTCTCAATGGCCTCGTAGAGCTGGTTCACGACGGGGGCCTCTTTCTGGCAGAAGGGGCAGTACATGCTCAGGATCTCGATGAGGACGAGATTGGCCTTGACGTCGGCCATCTTGAAGGTCTTTCCCCAGCCCGAGAGGCCCAGGTAGGTCCGATCCGCCCGCTCGGAGGGAACCGGGAGCATCAGGTCGAACAGCTTGTCGCCGGGCTTGGGCTGGCCGGCCGCGAGGACCGGGACCGCCGCGGCCAGGGCGGCAAGCAGCAGAAGGGATACCAGGATTATCTTCTTCATCTTCATCGTGTTCCTCCGCGCCATGGGTCGTTTTGTCATGAAGTCGCCGGGTCCTTCGTGCGGACCCCTCCTTTTCTCCGCCCCGAAACCATAACAAAAAAAAGCGGACGGGTCAAAGAATGGGGCCCCGCTTCCCTGCAGTTGGACATCCCGTAATCGGGGCCGGGAGGGGACAAGAAGTGCTTGACATTATGTCATTAATGACATAAATGGGCTCTTGCCGGTAGCCATCCCCCTTTGAGGAGATGACCGGTGATGTACATTCGGGAGAGAAGAAGACGGCAGAAGGCGGGTGCACGGATCGCCTGAAAGGCCTTGTGGGTGAGGATTTCACTTGACTTTCGTGCATGAATAGCGTTTAGACGCAACCGGTCTACCGCATTTCTTTTGTCTCTCTTCCCTGCGGCCGGCAGCCTTTTCGATGTGCCGACTCGTTTTCGCGCGCTCATTTCCCAGCCAGTCGCAACCCAGTTCTTGAAATTTGAATGACGGAGGAAACCCGGCAGCGCCGAAAGGCGTTGCGAGTACGGTGATGAACTGTATGCAATCCTCCCTCTACCGGGGGCGGCGAATAACAAGCATCTTTACGGTTCGGTCGTGAAAGGGGGTTTTATGGGGAAAGACGATTACACCAAAGCGGTAGGCCGGCAGTACAACCGGCTGTTGGAGCAGTGCAAGGTCCACATGGACCGCTTCGAGAAGGAGTATCCCGCCCCGCGGGAAGACTTCCAGGCGCTGCTGAAGGAGCGGGGGGTCTCGAGGCGGGACTTCCTCAAGTGGACCTCCTGCATGACGGCGGCCCTCATGCTGCCGCCCATCTTCGAGCCCATGGTCGCGCGGGCCGCCGAGAACTTCAGCCGCCTGCCCGTCATCTGGCTCCACTTCGCCGAGTGTACGGGCTGCACCGAGTCCCTGCTGCGCTCGTCCTACCCGAACGTCGATGACATCCTGCTCGAGACGATCTCGCTGGAGTACCACGAGACGATCATGGCCGCCGCGGGCGACCAGGCCGAGAAGTGCCTCGAGGACTGCATCCACCACTTCCCCGGCAAGTATGTCTGCGTCATCGAGGGCGCCATTCCCCTGGGCCTCAACGGCCAGTACATGCGGATCGGCCACAAGGGAGAGACGGCTCTCCAGATCGGCAAAAAGGTCACCTCCAAGGCCGCGGCGACGATCAGCATCGGCTCCTGCGCCATCTGGGGCGGCATCCCCTCGGCCCGGCCCAACCCCACCGACGCGGTCGGCGTGAGCAAGGCCCTGGGCATCTCCACGGTGAACATCGCGGGCTGCCCCCCCAACACGGTCAACTTCACGGGGACCCTGCTGTACTTCCTCATGTTCGGCGGCATGCCGCCCCTCGACGGGCAGGGCCGCCCGGTCTGGGCCTACGGCAAGCGCGTCCACGACTTCTGCGAGCGCCGACCCCACTACGACGGCGGCGAGTTCGTGGAGCAGTGGGGCGACGAGGGCGCCCGGCGGGGCTGGTGCCTCTACAAGGTCGGCTGCAAGGGGCCCTACACCATGGCGAATTGCCCCCACCTGAGGTTCAACGACCACATCTCCTGGCCGGTCATGGCGGGGCACGGCTGCATCGGCTGCACGGAGATCGGGTTCTGGGACACCATGGCCCCCCTGGAGAAGCCGATCCACGAGGCCACCATCGGTGGCGGGGAGAAGACCGTCGACGACATCGGCATCATGCTGACGGTGGCGACGGCGGCCGGCGTCACGGCGCACGGCCTTTTCAGCGCGCTGCGTCACGGCGGTCCGGACAAGAAGGACGAAACCCCGCACAAGGAAGGGAAGGAGTGAGGAGGTGAACCATGGCGAAACGACTGGTCGTTGATCCCATCACGAGGATCGAGGGACATCTCAGGATAGAAGTCGAGCTGGACAACACGAACACCATCAAGGATGCCTGGAGCAGCATCACGCTGTGGCGCGGCATCGAGACGATCCTCAAGGGCCGCGACCCCCGGGACGCGGGCCTCATCGTGCAGCGCTTCTGCGGCGTCTGCACCTACGTGCACTACGAGGCGAGCATCATGGCCTGCGAGGACGCCTTCGGAATCAAGCCGCCGCCCAACGCGCGCCTGATCCGCAACCTCACCCAGGGCATCTGGTACCTGGGCGACCACATCATGCATTTCTACCACCTGCACGGGCTGGACTGGGTGGACATCGTGAGCGCCCTCAAGGCGAACCCGAAGGCGGCCGTGGATCTCGCAAAGAGCGTCCACCCCAATCCCTGGAACTGCTCCGAGACGCACTACAAGGCCGTCCAGGACCGGCTCACCCGCTTCGTGAAGTCGGGGCGCCTGGGCCCCTTCGCCAACGCCTACTGGGGCAACCCCTCCTACAAGCTGCCCCCCGAGGCGAACCTGGTCATCGCGTCGCACTACCTGGACGCCCTGCAGGTCTCCAAGACGGCGGCCGCGGCGCAGGCTGTCTTCGGCGGCAAGAACCCCCACCCGCAGCACCTCGTCGTGGGCGGCGTCTCCTGCGTGCTCGACGCGATGAACCCGAGCCGCCTGGGTGAGTTCCTCTTCCGGGCCAAGGAGGTGAAGGACTTCGTCGAGAGGGCCTACATCCCCGACGTCATCCTCGCGGCGCGCTACTACAAGGGCGAGGGCCTGGCCGGCATCGGCGGCGGCGTGAAGAACTACCTCTGCTTCGGCGGCTTCCCGCTCGATGACGGCATGACGAGCTTCCTCTTCCCGAGGGGCATCGTGAAGAACCGCGACCTGACGAAGCTGCTTCCCATCGACGAGAAGCTCATCACCGAGGAGGCGCTGCACGCCTGGTACCAGGACGACAAGCCCCAGCACCCCTACGAGGGCACGACGATCCCCAAGTACACGGGCTACGACAAGGACGGCCACGTCAAGGGCAACGAGAAGTACACCTGGTGCAAGGCGCCCCGTTACAACGGCGAGCCCCACGAGGTGGGGCCGCTCGCGCGCATGGTCGTGGGCTTTGTCGCGGGCGACAAGAAGATCAAGCCGCTCGTGGCCGACACGCTGAAGGCCACGGGGCTGCCGGCGACGGTGCTCTTCTCCACGCTGGGGCGCACGGCCGCCCGGGCCCTCGAGACGAAGCTCGTGGGCGACCAGCTCGAGCCCTGGTTCAACGAGCTGGTGGGCAACATCAAGAAGGGCGACGTCCGGACCTGGACGCCCTGCGACGTCCCGAAGGAAGGACAGGGCCGCGGAATGACGGAGCCCCCGCGCGGGGCGCTCAGCCACTGGATCCGCATCAAGGACCACAAGATCGCCAACTACCAGGCCATCGTCCCCTCCACCTGGAACTGCTCGCCCAGGGACAAGAACAACAAGCGCGGCCCCTACGAGGAATCCCTCATCGGGACGAAGCTCGCGAAGGCGGATCAGCCGCTGGAGATCATCCGGACGATCCATTCCTTCGATCCCTGCATGGCCTGCGCGGTTCACGTCATCGAGCCGGGCGGCCAGGTCCGCAAGTTCCGGGTGGCCTGAAAGGAGGGTGCCATGGAAGCAATCGTTCCCAAGAAACACTGGACCGTGGCCATCCGCATCAACCACTGGGCCATGGCGCTGGCCATCTTCGTGCTCATCGGCACGGGGTTCCTCATCGCCTACCCCTTCACCCTGCAGGGCGGCGAGACGTGGATGAAGTATTCCGTCGGGTATATCCGGTTCGTCCACATCCTCTTCGGGGTGTTCCTGGCCCTGCTGTTCGTCTGGCGGGTCTACCTCGCGTTCTTCTCCACCTTCAAGGCGGACTGGAAGGACCTGCTGGCCTTCACGAACATCCCCAACACGATCCAGCAGATCAAGTTCTACCTGCTCATCGACAAGAAGGGCCCCCCGCACACGGGCCTCTACGGACCCATGCAGTCGATGGCCTACCTGGGCCTCTTCGGCATGGTCTTCCTCATCGTGGTGACGGGGCTCATCCTTATGGGGGCGGGCTACAGCACGGGGCTCACGAGCTGGTTCTACGCGATCCTGAGGCCCGTCGAGAGCCTGCTGGGGGGGCTTGCGTCGGTGCGCTACATCCACCACGTGCTTACCTGGGGCTTCGTGCTCTTCATCGTGGTCCACGTCTACATGGCCTTCTGGTATGACGCCGTGCTGAAGGAGGGGACACTCTCCTCCATGGTGAGCGGCTTCATGTACGAGAAGGGCGAGCACTGAAACGTCACTTGATTTAGACCAAACTGTAATTAAAAAGGGGGAGATGAAATCTCCCCCTTTTTCGCTCGGGACATGGAAAAGAAGCAATTCATCACCATATTAGGTCTCGGCAACATCCTCATGAAGGACGAGGGGTTCGGCGTCCATTTCGTCAAGTGGCTCGCCGGCCGCTGGAGCTTCCCCGAAACGGTCGAGCTCGTCGAGGGAGGGGTCATGGCCTATGCCCTGCTGGGGCCCGTCTGCGGCTGCGAGCACCTCATCGTCGTCGACGTCCTCAAGACGGACGACGAGCCGGGGGCGGTCTACCGGTTCACCCTGGCGGAGATCGAGCCGAAACTGCCGCCGCCCACCTCGGCCCACGAGGTGCAGTTCCTCGACGTGCTGTGCAAGGCCGAGATGCTCGATGAGGCCCCCGAGGTGATCTTCCTGTGCGTCGTGCCGGAGAACATCCGGGACATGGACATGGAGATGACGCCGCTGATGCGCGAGAAATTTCCGATCGTCGAGGCGCTGCTGATGAAGGAGCTGGCCCGCCACGGCATCCGCCCGGAGAGACGCCATGCATGAGCTGTCGCTCGTTGAATCCATCCTGCAGATCGTCGAGGAATATGCGGCCAAGGAGGGGTTTGCCCGCGTGAGAGCCCTGCGGCTCTCCTGCGGCAAGCTCTCCTGCGTCGTCCCGCAGGCGCTGAGCTTCGCCTTCGAGGTCCAGTCGAAGGGGACCCGCGCCGAGGGCGCGGCGCTCGAGCTGCAGGTCCTGCCCGCCGCGATCCACTGCCTGGCCTGCGCCAAGGATGTCGAAGTTGAGCGCTTCGAGGCCCAGTGCCCGGAGTGCAGGGGGTACGAGGTGTTCCTGGTGAGGGGGACGGAGGAGCTGAAGTTAATCGAACTGGACGTCGAGTAAAGACAGTGACCGGTGACCAGTGGCCAGTGACCGGTGAAAAAAAGATGGATTGTTATTGGAAACTTCGGGAAAATCCTTCCCTGGCATTTTGTAAATTGTGATTCGAAGGAAGCGGAACGGTGTGTATTGCTTTTCCCGGTAAGGTCCTGACCATCGACCAGGACAATTTTGCCGTCATCGATATCAGCGGGACGCGGCGCGAGGTCTCCCTCGACATCGTCGACGAGCCCGTCGCGGTGGGCGACTACGTCATCTGCCACGCCGGCTACGCCATCCAGCGAATCGACGAGGAAGCGGCCCTGGAGAAGCTCTCCTTCCTGAAAGAGCTCATCGACAATGAAATATATTGACGAATACCGCAGCCCCGATCTCGTCCGGGGCCTGCTCGACGCCGTGGCGATCCTCGCGGTGGGCATCGGCCGCGACGTCTCCCTCATGGAGATCTGCGGTACCCACACGCATGCCATCGGGCGCTACGGGTTTCGAAGGCTCCTGCCGAAGAACCTTCGCCTCATCTCGGGGCCGGGCTGTCCCGTCTGCGTGACCTCCATCGGGGACGTGGACAGGGCCCTGTGCCTCGCGGGCCTCCCGGAGGTGATCTTCGCGACCTTCGGCGACATGCTGCGCGTCCCGGGTACGGGCGGCGAGAGCCTCACAAGGCTGCGCGCCTCGGGGGCCGACATCCGGGTCATCTCCTCGGCCGCCGATGCGGTCCGCTTCGCCGTGGAGAACCCGGCGAGGCAGATCGTCCTCATGGGGATCGGCTTCGAAACGACGGCGCCTACCGTGGCGGCGGCCATCCAGAGCGCCAGGCGAAAGGGCGTGGGGAACTTCTCCGTCTTCTCCGTGCACAAGACGGTCCCGCAGGTCATCCGGGCGCTCATCGGGGACCCGGAGCTGAACATCGACGGCTTCATCTGCCCCGGCCACGTGAGCGTCATCACCGGGGTCGAGGCCTACCGCACGATCCCGCAGGCGGGCCGGGCGGCCGTCATCACCGGCTTCGAGCCCGCCGACATCGCCGAGGGGATCCTGATGATCCTCCGCCAGGTCGCCGACGGGCAGTTCGAGGTGGCCATCCAGTACGCCCGCGGCGTGAAGGAGCATGGGAATACCCGGGCCCGGGAGGTCATGGCGGAGGTCTTCGAGCCGGGCGATGCCGACTGGAGAGGGCTTGGCGTCATCCCCGGCAGCGGCCTCGGCATCCGGCGCGAATTCGAGGACTTCGACGCCCTCCGGCGGTTCACACTTCCCGAGATCCGCTCCGTCGAGTTCAAAGGGTGCCGTTGCGGCGAGGTTCTGCGCGGGGTGATATCGCCCGCTGAGTGCGGCCTTTTCACAAAGGCCTGCACGCCGGCCAATCCGGTTGGGCCGTGTATGGTGTCGGGGGAAGGGACGTGCGCCGCCTATTACAAATATGAAAGAATAAGTGACCGGTGACCAGTGACCGGTGACCAGTGACCGGTGACCAGTGACCGGTGACCAGTGAAGAGGGGAGGATTCAAGAATGAAAGTCACCGTTGTAAAAAACGTGCTCGATGCCAATGAGCGGATCGCCGCGGAGAACCGCAGGCTCTTCGACGAGAAGAAGATCTACGTGATCAACCTCATGAGCTCGCCCGGTGCGGGCAAGACGTCGCTCGTGGAGAAAACGATCACGGCGCTGAAGGACTGCTACCGAATCGCCGTCATCGAGGGGGACATCCAGGACACCTATGACGCCGACCGCGTGGCGGCCCTGGGCATTCCCGCCGTGCAGATCAACACGGGCGGGGCCTGCCACATCGACGGCAACATGATCCGCGAGGCCCTGCCGGCCCTCGATCTGGACAGGATCGACCTGTTGATCAGCGAAAACGTGGGGAATCTCGTATGCCCCGCCGAATTCAAGATCGGCGAGAACGCCAAGGTGATGATCCTGAGCACGACTGAGGGGGCCGACAAACCCGCCAAGTATCCCCTGATGTTCCAGGAGTCGGCCGTCATGGTCATCAACAAGATGGACCTCAAGCCCTACGTGGACTTCGACCTCGAGAAGGCCAGGCGCGACGCGCTGGCCCTGAACCGAAACCTCAAGATCTTCGAGGTCTCTTGCAAGACAGGCCAGGGCCTCGAGGGCTGGGTCCAGTGGCTGGCCGGCCAGATCGAGGCCTTCCGGAATCGATGAGCGAATCGATCAGGCGCATCCGATACCTCTTCTCCGGTGTCGTCCAGGGGGTGGGGTTCCGCCCCCACGTCTATCGCGCTGCGACGAAGCACCGGCTGGGCGGATACGTCTGCAACACGCCCGAGGGCGTCACCCTCGAGGTGGAGGGCCCGGCCGGACGGCTCGCGAAATTTCATGCCGAGCTGACGAAGAGCTTTCCCCCCGCATCCGACGTGGAGGGCATGTCGCGCTCCGACGTCGCCGTCCTGGGCGAAACGGAATTTCGCATCGTCGCAAGCGAGCAGGAGGGCAGGAAAAAGGTCCTCATCTCGCCCGACATCGCCACCTGCTCCGACTGCCTGCGGGAGCTCAGAGACCCCGCGGATCGGCGCTACCGCTATCCCTTCATCAACTGCACCAACTGCGGTCCGCGCCTCACGATCATCCGCGACGTCCCCTACGACAGGCAAAACACCTCGATGGCGTGCTTCCCTCTATGTCCCCGGTGCCGCGCCGAATACGAGAACCCCGCAGACCGCCGCTTCCACGCCGAACCAAACGCCTGCCCCGTCTGCGGGCCCAGGCTGTGGATGGCCGACGGCGAGGGAAATGAGCTCGCGGCGGACCCGGTGGAGAAGGCCGCGGAGCTGCTTCGGGCGGGAAAGATCCTCGCCATCAAGGGGCTCGGGGGCTTTCACCTGGCCGTCGACGCGTCGAACGAGGAGGCCGTCAGGCGACTTCGCTCGAGGAAGTACCGCGAGGAAAAGCCGTTGGCCATCATGGTGAGGGACATCGACGCGGTCTCGCGGATCGCGAAGATCGGGCGGGCCGAGCGGGAGCTTCTCCTCTCCCCGCAGCGTCCCATCGTTCTGTGCCGGAAGCTCGACGACGGCCCGATTGCGCCCTCCGTGGCGCCCGGCGTGCCCAACCAGGGTATCATGCTCCCCTACGCGCCGCTTCACCACCTGCTCATGGAGACAGGCTTCACGGCGCTCGTCATGACGAGCGCAAACCAGGTCGACGAGCCTATCTGCATCGCCAACCGCGAGGCCCTGTCGCGCCTGAAGGGCATCGCCGAGTTCTTCCTCCTCCACAACCGCGACATCCTGGTGCGCTGCGACGATTCGGTGGCGGCCGTCATGGGGCAGGCGCCGGTCCTGATGCGCCGCTCGCGCGGCTGGGCGCCGAAGCCCGTCACGCTGAAGCGATCCTACCCCGACGTGCTCGCTCTCGGCCCGCACCTCAAGGCGACGCTTTGCATCCTCAAGGGAGGCCTTGCCTACCTAAGCCCCCACATCGGCGACCTCGAAACCCCCGAGGCCCGCGACTTCCACCGCGAGAGCCTGCGGGTGATGGAGCGCATCGCCGAGTGCAGGCCCGATGTCATTGCCTGCGACCTGCACCCGGCCTACTGGACGACGCGGCTGGCCGGGGAGCTTCCCCACCGGGAGATCATCCGCGTCCAGCACCACCACGCCCACATCGTCAGCGCCATGGCCGAAAACGGGCTGTCGAAGGAGATGATCGGCCTTGCGATGGACGGCACGGGATACGGGCCCGACGGGACGGCCTGGGGCGGGGAGTTCCTCGTATGCGACGAGGCTGACTACCGGCGGGCGGGCCACATCCGGCCCTACCCTCTGCCCGGCGCCGAGAAGGCCGTGAAGGAGCCCTGGCGCGTGGCAGCAAGCCTCCTGCGGGAGAGCTTCGGCGGGGACTGGCGCGGCGTGGCGGCAAAACTGCCGCTCGGGAAAAAAGAGGGCCAGTTCGCCGTGCTCGAGAACATGATGGCCCAGGGCTTCAACAGCCCCCTGACCTCGAGCCTTGGCCGCGTCTTCGACGGCGTGGCGGCCATCCTGGGGACCCGGCAGGCGGTGAGCTTCGAGGGGCAGGCAGCCATGGAGCTGGAGACCATCGCCGCGGGCCGCTCGACGAGGCGCTACCCCTTCGACATTGCCAATGACGGCGGGAAGCTCGTCCTCGACCTCAGGCCGCTTGTCCGGGCCGTTGTCGAGGAGAGAATCAGGGGGAAGGACCCTGCAGCTGTTGCCGCGGCCTTTCACCGAACCATCATCGAAGCCATCGCGGCCGTGGCCGCGGCCGTCCGTGTGCAGGCGGGTCTCGACAAGGCCGTCCTGAGCGGCGGCTGCTTCCAGAACCGCGTGCTCCTGGAAGGGACGGTGCAGGCCCTCGGGAAGGACGGCTTCACGGTCTACACGCATCGGCTTCTGCCGACCAACGACGGCTGCATCGCGCTGGGGCAGGCTATCGTAGCTGCTTCGCAGCTCCAATTGAGGTGAAAGGTGCAAGGTGAAAGGCTAAAGGGAAAGAAAAAACTCCCCTTCCTTCGACCTTTGACCTTTTTCCTTTAACCTTTAACCTCGATTTCGATAGACGTAAGGATGAAGACAGACCTTTAAGTTCACCTTGGAGTCGAACGATGAAGCACGATCGGATTCTTCTGGAGCACGGGGGCGGTGGGCTGCTGAGCCACGAGCTGATCACGGAGGTCTTTCTGCCGCTGCTGAAAAACCCCTGCCTGGAGCGGCTCGAGGACAGCGCGGTGATGCGCGTGGGCGACCAGATGCTCTGCTTCACGACGGACTCCTACGTCATCGACCCGATCTTCTTCCCCGGCGGCGACATCGGCTCGCTCGCCGTTCACGGGACGGTCAACGATCTCTCCGTCTGCGGGGGCAAGCCCCTCGTCATGAGCGCGGGCTTCATCCTCGAGGAGGGCTTCCCCATGGAAGACCTGCGGCAGATCACCCGCTCCATGGCCGAAGCGGCGAAAAAGGCCGGCGTCGCCATCGTCACGGGCGACACGAAGGTGGTTGCCCGCGGGGCCGCCGACGGCCTTTTCATCAACACCTCCGGCATCGGCCTCATCGAGTACCCGGCACTCCTCTCCGTGAAAAGTATCGCGCCGGGGGACGCGGTCATCGTGAGCGGCACCATCGGCGATCACGGGGCCGCCGTCCTGAGCAAGCGAAGGGAGCTGGGGGTCATCTCGGAGGTCCGCTCCGACTCGGCCCCCCTGAACGGCCTCATCGGGGCGATCCTCGAGGCGAGCCCCAGCATCCACTGCATGCGCGACCCCACCCGGGGAGGCCTCGGGGCGATCCTGGCCGAGATCGCCGGGCAGTCAGGCTGCCTCATCGAGCTGCGCGAGAAGGACGTGCCCGTCCGGGAGGAGGTGCGTGGGATCTGCGAGATCCTGGGGTTCGATCCGCTCTTCCTCGCCAACGAGGGGAAGGTGGCGGTGTTCTGCGCCGGGGCGGACGCAGAGAAGGTCCTTGCGGTCATGAGGGCCCACGAGTACGGCAGGGATGCCGCCGTCATCGGCGCCGTGGGCGAGCGCGGGCGCGGGCGGCTGGTTCTGAGAACGGTCATCGGAGGATCCCGCGAGGTGGATCTCCCCGTGGGCGAACTGGTCCCGCGGATCTGCTGATTGAAGAGTCCCTTGACAGGCACGGCAGTCTGTGGCACGCAGAGGGGAAACCGTGCCATTGGAGGTTTTATGTCCGAGATCATCCGATTCGGCGTGTCCCTCGAGAAGAGCCTGCTTCAGCGCTTCGACCGGCTCATCCGGGGCAAGAAGTACACGAACCGCTCCGAGGCCCTGCGGGACCTCATCCGGCAGGAGATGGTCAAGAAGGAGTGGGAAGAGGGTGGGGAGGTGGCCGGGGCCATTACCTTCATTTACGATCACCACAAGCGCGACCTGCTCAACCGGATCATGGATCTGCAGCACGACTACCAGAAGATCATCATCTCGACGCAGCACATCCACCTCGACCACGACAATTGCCTGGAGATCGTGGCCGTCAAGGGCACCGCCGGCGACGTGCTGGAGCTGGCCGACGCCCTGAAAGCGCTGCGGGGAGTGCGGCACGGCACGCTGAGCATGACGGGGATGGGGAAAGAGACGAAGTGAAAACCCGGCCAGGAACGGGTCTTATTCTTGCGGCATCGGGCATGCCGGTGCATCTTTAGGGCGCATCCGCAGCTTCTCTCTTCGCATACAACCGCGACAGGGGCACGGCCGTGATCCCGTGCAAGAACACGCTGAGCAGCACCGTGAGCACGATGACGGACAGCATGCGCTCGTAGCCCGGCACCCCGAGCGCGTCGACGACGACGATCAGGTACAGCACCGAGGCGAGGCCGCGCGGCCCGAACCAGCCGACGAAGGCCGTCGAGAACCTGGACAACCCGGTGCCCGCCAGGCTGACGGCGACCGGGATCATGCGGATGACCGTCAGGCTGAGGATCGCGTAGAGCCACGCCCGGCCGTCCCAGTGCACGAGCGCCTTGGGCACCAGGACCAGGCCGAACAGGAGGAACACGAGCAAGCCCAGCTGCTGGCCCTCGGCCTCGCCGAACTCATGGATTCGCTCCCGCACGACCTCCGTGTGCACCCCCAGCATCAGACCGCCGAAGAACGCGGCGATGAAGCCGTTGCCGTGGAATTCCTCCGCCAGGGCAAAGGCCAGGATGGCCAGGGAGCACGCTGCCAGCCGCTGAAACGTCGGGTTCATCCACCCGATGTTGGATGCCTTCTCGACCAGTTTGCCGCCGAGCCACCCCACCAGGGCGCCCAGAAGCGGTCCGAAGAGGAGCTGCTTGACGGTGAAGCCGATCCAGTAGGGGATGCCCGCCTTTTCGGTCGCCGTGGCGGAGAGCACCGCCATGCAGGCCAGGATGGGGGCAGCGCCATCCCGTCGTTGAGCCCGCTTTCCACATTGATGGCCTGCTTGATCCGGTCCGGCACCCGAGGGCTCGTCACGACCGGCTGCCCGAGGGCCGCATCCGTCGGGGAGAGAATGAGTGCCAGCAGGGCGATGGACCAGACGTTCATGTCGCCGAAAATCGGGACAGCCAATGCGATCCCGAAAACCATCGTCAGCGGCAGACCGAATGCGAGAAGCCTGAACGGCAGTCCTTTTTCCCGGATCAGCGACCGCAGGTCGATCGTGGATGCGTCAATGAAGAGGACCAGCACGAGCGTCAGCTCCACGATAACGCGCACGGCCGTCGAGGTGATGCCCATCTCCATCAGGTTCAAGCCCAGCGGACCTGCGAGGATGCCGACGCTGACAAACACCATGGCCGCAGAGACGGGCAGTCGCTCGGACAGGCGGGAGAACAGTCCGTAAACGAAGATGAGCAGTGCCGCGAAAATCAGGATCGGATACTCGTGCATGGGGACTCCCCCGGGGATGAGTCATTTCTGCTTCTGAGAAAAAGCGGCGAGAATGAGAGAACACCGGCCGTGCTGCCGGCATCACCTGCATGGCATCCTGTTAGCGTTGGACGGGCAATAGGTCAAGGGCAATTTTCACCCGGGACCGTCCTCGATTATTGCCTGGAAATCGCAGCGCAAAGTGATGTAGGGTTCTTCCGACATTCTCTGAGGGGGAACGCCATGCCCAAGATCCTTTTCTGCGGGAAAGGAGGGAGCGGGAAGAGCACGCTGCTGTCCCTTACGGCACTGTGCCTGAGCGAGACGCGCGACGTCCTCGTCGTCGACGCCGACGAGTCCAACCCGGGGCTCGCCCGGATGATGGGCCTCGCTCCGCCGCCCCAGACGCTGATGGAGAGCCTGGGGGGCAAGACGGCCTTCCGCCGCTCCATGGGGAAAAAGGCGGACGCCTTCGGGCAGAAGGACAAGCCGGGCGATGCGCTGAAGTCCCTCGCATCCATTCCCGAGGCTGCCGCGAGCCGTTCGGGGCGGCTTGCCCTCGTCTCCGTCGGCAAGGTCGAGCATGCCCACGAGGGCTGTGCGTGCCCCATGGGGGTGCTCGCCAGAACCTTTATCAACGGGATTCCCGCCGGCCCTTCCCGGTGGGTCCTCGTGGACACCGAGGCCGGCGTGGAGCATTTCGGGCGCGGTCTCCTGGAGGGCGTAGATGCCGTTGTGGCCGTTCTCGACCCCTCCTACGACGCGCTCATGCTCGCGGGGAAGATCCGGGCCATGGCCGCCGAGGGCGGCAGGCGGCTCCACGTCGTGCTGAACAAGGCCGACGGGGAGACAGAAGCCCTCATGCGCGCCGAACTCGAAAAGCAGGGGTTCGGCGTCGCCTGCACCCTGCCGCATTCGCAGGAGATTGCGCGGGCGAATCTCCGCGGACTGCCGCTCGACGTGAATCCCTTCCGAAGTACCCTGCAGGCCCTCCTCGAGTCCCTCGGATCGTAGAGGAACCACGCTTTTTCCCGGCAGAAAACCGTTGACAAAAGAAACCGCCTGTGCTACGGATTTCAGAAACGTGACACGGATGATTTCCTTCCGGACGGGCAGCGCCCTTCATTTTTTTGACCCGTTGGTAGCACGAAATTATAACAGGTAGCATCGAAGGACCCTCCATGCACCTACCCGACGGCTTTCTATCGACGACGACGTGGGTCTCCGCCTGGTCCGTATCGGCAGGCGGGCTCGGGTACTGCCTGAGGAGGGCAGCCCGTGAGATGCAGGATCGGATGGTGCCGCTCATGGGTGTGCTGTCGGCCTTCGTCTTTGCGGCCCAGATGATCAACTTCCCCGTCATGGGGGGGACCTCGGGGCACTTGCTGGGCGGGGTCCTGACCGCCATTCTCCTGGGGCCCTGGGCGGGGGCGTCCGTTATCGCCTGCGTGCTTATCTTCCAGTGCCTGGTCTTCCAGGACGGCGGGCTCACGGCTTTGGGGGCCAATATCCTGAACATGGCTCTCGTGGGGACCGTCGGCGGCTATTTTCTCTACCGCTTTGTCGCAATACTCCGGGGCGGCCAGAGAAGCATCGTGACCGGCGCCACCGCGGCCGCCTGGTTCTCCGTTGTCATTGCCGCTTCCCTTTGCGCCCTGGAGCTTGCCCTGTCGGGCACCTCGCCACTGGCACTCGTGCTGCCGGCCATGGCCGCCGTGCACGCCGTCATCGGGATCGGCGAGGCCGTGATAACGGGCCTCATTGTGGCGTTCATCCTCAGGACGAGACCGGATCTGATCTACAAGGGCGAGAGTCTCGGGTCTCGGGTATCGGGTATCGAGTCGGAAGCGGCGGAGCGGCTCAGAGAGGTGACTCGATGAAGATGCGCGAAGCCCTCATCGGTCTGGCCGTCGCTCTTGCGATCGCCCTTTTTTTGTCGCCGTTCGCCTCGTCCCTGCCCGACGGGCTCGAGCGGGTGGCGAAGGATTCGGGGTTCATCGAGAAGGGGGAGGGGGCGGAGGTCCTGAAGGCCCCCATTGCCGATTACAAAATGCCCGGGCTGGACCATGAAGGTCTCTCCACGGCGGTCTCCGGCGCGGTGGGGACGCTCGCCATGTTCGGCGTCGGCTTCGGCGTAGCATGTCTGCTTCGGCGGAAGGGGCGGTGAAGTGGAACACGGTTTTCTCGACGAAATGAGCCGCATCCCAAGCCCGATGCGCCGCCTCGATCCCCGCATCAAGGTGCTCGGGTTCGTGGCCCTTCTCCTGTCCGTCGTCCTGACGCCGGGCGCCTCGCCTGCGCCCTTCGTGCTTTACGCGGCGATCTTGGCCGTCCTTGTCGCCCTGTCGCGTCTCCCCGTGGATCACGTCTTCGAGCGCACGCTGGTCATCTTGCCTTTTGCCGTGATGACGGCCCTCTTCATTCCATTCCTGAAAGGCACAGAGGTCCTGTGGTCCTTCGATGCGGGCCCTTTACACATAGTGCTCGCCCGGGAAGGGCTCGAGATGTTCGCCGTCATCGTCGTGAAATCCTTTCTCTCGATTCTCTGCGTCGTCCTCCTGACGGCGACGACGGGTTTCCCGGAGCTGCTGAGGGCTCTCGAGCGGCTTCGCTGCCCCAGTCTTGTCATCCTGATCCTTTCCTTCATGTACCGCTACCTCTTCGTCGTGCAGGACGAGTTCATGAAGATGAGGCTTGCCAAGGAGTCCCGCTCAGCGGGCCGTTCCCGCCGCATGGACTGGAAGGCCCTGTCGGGCATGGCGGGCGTCCTTTTCGTTCGATCCTACGAGAGGGCCGAGGCCGTCTACCTGGCCATGTGCTCCAGGGGGTATTGCGGGCGAATCGTCGTGAGCCATGATTTCCGGCTGAAAACAGCCGATGCAGCCTTTGCGGTCCTGCTGGCCGCAACGCTGGTTGTTATCAACCTGTATGCTTGGTAAACATTGCGCCCCGCTGCATGCGGGGCTTATTTCGTGGCGATGGAAATGGAAAACCCGCTCATAGAGATCAGAGACCTTCGCTTTGCCTACCCCGACGGGACGAGGGCGCTCCAGGGCGTGACCCTCGAGGTCGGCAGGGGGGAGACGATCGGGCTCATCGGCTCGAACGGTGCCGGGAAATCCACGCTGCTGCTTCACCTCAACGGGATCCTGCGGGGTGAGGGTCGGGTGCGCATCCTGGGAATGGAGGCGACGGAGAAGAACCTGCCCGAGCTCAGGCGCCGCGTGGGCATGGTCTTCCAAGACCCCGAAAACCAGCTTTTCATGCCCACCGTCTACGACGATGTGGGGTTTGGGCCCCTTCACCTGGGCCGGCCGAAAGGGGAGGTGGACGACGCGGTGCGCAGGGCCCTTGCGGCCGTGGACATGCTGGCCTTCATCGAGCGCACACCCCATCACCTGAGCATCGGCGAGAAGAAGCGGATCGCCATCGCCACGGTTCTCTCCATGGACCCGGAGATCCTTGTTCTCGACGAGCCTTCGAGCAACCTGGATCCGCGCCATCGCCGCGAGCTGATGACGCTGCTGGAAAGGCTTTCCATCACGAAGATCATCGCCTCCCACGACCTCGATTTCATCTCCCGGACCTGCAGCCGCGTGGCCCTGCTCGACGCAGGGGTCATCCTGGCGTCGGGCGGCACGGCGGCCATCCTTGGCGACCGCGCGCTCATGGGGCGCTTCGGCATGCTCGACCCGCCGGCGACAACCTGAGCGAGTACGGAGAGAGGAATTTTTTTGAACCTGTCGGTAGCACGAAACTAATTTTTGTATGTTTGAGTGCCTGTGTATTCATTCGGAGGGATCATTCATGGCCAGGTCATTCCTGTTCGCAATTCTCCTCTTCATCGCACTCGCTGCATGGATTCCCGCTTGTCCGGCTGCGGATGGCGAGGAGAAAAAGCCCGTCCGGATGGACGAGGTTGTCGTGACGGCCCCGCCCATCATCGAGGGGAACCGGGTGAGCGACTTCGGCAGCTCCTCGACGGTCGTCACGAAGGAGCAGATCGAGGCCCTCAACGCCCAGGACCTTCCCTCGGCCCTGCGACTCACCCCCGGCGTCGTCATCTCCCGCCACAATCCCGTCGGCAGCTTCGGCGGTGGCGAGGGGGGCGCCATCTACATCCGGGGCATGGGAAGCTCGAGGCCGGGGGCGGAAATCCAGACCCTCGTCGACGGCGTCCCGAAGTTCGTCAGCGTCTGGAGCCACCCCCTGATGGACACCCTGAGCATCGATCCCGTGGAGCGCATCGAGGTCTACAAGGGGGCCCAGCCCCTGCTCTACGGCAACGGGGCCTTCGGCGCCGTGAACATGGTCACCAAGCGCCAGCTCGAAGAGGGCTTCACCACCCGGCTTCAGGGGGCCTACGGCTCCTACAACACCCTCGTCGAGGTAGCCGAGCACGGCGGAAAGATCAAGGACACGGATTACTACCTGGTCCAGAGCTTCCGGAGCTCCAGCGGCCACCGGGATAACGCCGGCGGCCAGCTCCAGGACTACTTCGGCCGGGTGGGCCAGCAGCTCACGGGCAACTGGTACTTCTCGCTGACGGCCAACGGGACAAGCAACTACGCCAACGACCCCGGCCCCGAGGGAAGGCCGCGTGAGGCCCAGGGAACCTACGAGGTGGACGACCAGATGACCGTGGCCACGCTGGCGCATTCCTATTCCCGGGCGAAGGGAGACGTCAAGGCCTACTGGAACGGCGGCAAGGCAAGCTGGGTCAACCAGTACGACCTGACGAGCCTCTTCTATTACGACACGATCACCCGCTACGACAACTACGGCGTCCGCGCCCGCGAGAACCTGACGCCTTGGACCGGTGCGAACCTGCTGGCGGGCCTCGACCTGGACTTCATCAGCGGCAAGGTCGACATCGACAGGGCCACGCCCCGGCCCGACTCGACCTTCCCGTGGGAGGCCTTCCGGATCCTCTCCCCCTACACCGGGGTCTCCCAGGAGATTCCCCTCGGCTGCGGCTGGACGCTCGTCCCCTCGGGGGGCATCCGATACTACAGCCACAGCGACTTCGATGAGCAGTGGGCCCCCCAGGCGGGCCTGGTTCTGCGCAACCCCGACACGGACCTCCACGCTTCCTACGGCCGGGGTGTCAGCTACCCGGGCATCTTCGTCGCCGCCCAGTCCAACCTCTTCTGGGGCGGCAATACGCGCTGGAAGGACCTCGACCCGGAGACGGTAGACCACATCGAGGCCGGAATCGCCCACTCGTTCACCCCCCGGATCCGGGCCGACGTGACCTTCTTCCACGACAGGGGGCAGAACCGGTTCATCCTGGTGACGGTCCCTGCGCCTCCGCACTACGAAAACATCGCCGAGTTCCGGATCCAGGGAGTGGAAGCCACTCTGACCTGGGCGCCGACAAACGAATTCACGACCTTCGTGGGCGGGACCTGGATCCCGGACCGGGCCCCAGACAACCTTCCCTACTGCCCGGACTGGTCCCTTTCGGCGGGGATGAATGTCCGCTTCCTCGAGCGGTTCCGCCTGAGCCTCGATGCCCTCTGGCAGGCCCGACAGTACGTGGCCAACACGCGCGTGGCCAACTACGGCGGCTCGAGCATCGCCGAGGTCGGAGGGTTCTTCCTGCTGAACGGAAAGCTCAGCTGGGAGTTCAAGATGCAGTCTCCCCGGATGACGGGAGAAATCTTCCTGGCGGGGGAGAACCTGGCGGACCAGGACTACGCCTACAAGAAGGACTACCCCATGCCGGGGATGACCGGGATGGTCGGGCTGAATCTCAAATTCTGATGTTCGGGAGAGAACTATGACGACGCAGAGGATTGTTCTGGCAGGGCTGGTCCTGCTTGTTCTTGCGGCCATGCCGGTTTCGGGGCTGGCGCACGAGGAGCAGAAACCGGAGACGGCGAACGCAGCAGTGGAGGCGAACAGGCCCTTCGTGTTCGTCCTTCCCGCCGATGCGCCCCCCTACACGATGATCATGGGACCTCCACGGACCGTCACCATGCGATCCGGCCTCGTGACGCTCGCCCCAGGGAAGGACGTGGGCCGCCACTCCACGGAAAAGAACGAGGAGATGCTCGTCATCCTCGAAGGGCAGGGGGAGGTGGAACTGGAAGGTTTCGGGCGCCTGAAGATCGTCGCCGGCCGGACCGCCTATGTCCCGCCGAAGACCCGCCACAACGTCTTCAACACGGGAACGGGACCGCTCAAGTATATCTTCATCGTTGCGAGGGCCGTGGAATAAGGGGATGTGATCGGATGACCCTTCCAGCGGGATACGGAGTGGAAACGATGAAAACGAATGGACGGGGTGGCATCCGTTCGACTGTGGTGTTGTCTCTTGCCCTGCACGCGTGCGCGGCGCTAGCCCTTATGAGCGGGGGCGATTCCCTTCGCCCGGATGCGGCCCCGCTGCTGGTCGACATCGTTTCGGGCCCCGGTCCGTCGGGCATCCGGGCCGCCCCGTCTGAAGCGATAAGCCAGAACCGCACGAATCCGGAGCGGACAAGGATCGCCCGTGCTTCCACTGTATCGGAGACGGCTTTGCAGCCTGCAGAGCCGGCTGTTCAGGAGGTTGCTCTCTCCCGCGCGGCAGAAGGGGATGGCCGCCGTGCGACAACGGGTTCGTCAAAAGAGGCGACAGGCGGGACAGGGACTGAGGGTTTCGTGCATGCCGGCGGACAAGGAGGCGATACGGCCATTCCCCGGTATGCGGACAATGCGCCTCCCGTCTATCCCTCCCAAGCCCGCAGAAACGGTATGGAGGGCGCCGTGATCCTCTCGGTGGAAGTGCTGCCCGACGGCGCTGTGGGGGATCTCCGGGTGAAGAGAACATCGGGGCATCCCATCCTGGACAACGCGGCCATCGAGGCCGTGAAAACCTGGCGGTTCCTCCCGGCAATCCGACTGGGGAAGCCGGTCACTAGCCGCGTTGAAATTCCCGTGCGCTTTTCCCTTCGGAGACTCTCCTGACGGAGCCCGATCGCAAGGGGACGGGCGATGAAAGAAGCGCTTGCGGAATATAAAAAAAAGGACAGAAGAGCCGCCCCCGTTGTTTCGTCTCCAAGAGCCCTTCCTGCCTCAGGAGCCGTAGGTCGTCCTGAAGCTTGACTTCATGTAGTCGACGATGGCCCGGGCCTCCTCGGGGCTGACGAGCTGGGCGGGCATGCGGCCCTGGCCCTTGAGGATGACGTTGACGATTTTTTTATCGTCTGTCTTTTTCCAGTAGTCGGGGTTCGTGAAGTCCGCGATCTTCCCGCCGAAGGAGGGTGCCGCGATTCCTTTCCCGTCCCCTTTCTCGCCGTGGCAGACGGCGCAGTAATTCCGGTACAGCTTCTCCCCTGCCGGCGGGGCCTGCTGGCCGACGGACTGGACTGTCAGAATGAACAAACCGAGCAGCGTCGCAGCCGGGAAAACGACAATCCTGACGACACTCCTGTTTGTTTTCATTGCGACCCTCCCGGGTGTCTCACTTCCTGAAAGACGACTTCATGAACTCCACAACGGCCTTCGTCTCCTCGGGGGACAGCGGTACGGCGGGCATGCGGCCCTTGCCCTCCACGATGTTCTTCGAGATGGCCGCGTCGTCGCTGGCCTTCCAGAAATCGGGCCCGAAGGGGGCTGTCTGCATGATGACGCCCTTGCCGTCGCCGTCGGCGCCGTGGCACAGGGCGCAGCGGTTGTTGTAGATCTGCTTGCCGTCCTGCCCAATGGCGGGGGCGGCGAGTACGACCAGGAGAAGGATCCCTGAAATCGCCGCGACGGCGGAAGTTCCGAGCGTTTTTCTTGTCGACATGATACCCTCCCTGATAAATGGATTTGCATCGCCCGCTCGACGGCGAGCCTCATCCATTCTAATGAAGGACGGTCCCGCCGTCAATAACCCTTCCGGCTTGACCATGCAGGCGAACTCGGGTAGAAGTGACTGATGCTTGAAGCGGGCGAAATCGCAGGGCGCCTTCACCGGCATCTTGCGGAAAATAGCCGGCGTATTGACGTCGTGGACGTCCGGATCGGCGCAAGCTACGTCGCCGTCGTCCTGGCCGGGGGCCTGATGGGCCTTGCCGCAAGGCTCAAGGAAGCCGTCGGGGCGGAGATCGAGCCCCGGCATGCCGCCGGGCTTTATGTCGGGAGGGCTGCAGTCACGCTCCTGGATTTTCTCGTCCGGGGGGCGGGCGCCGTCGAGCGCGCCCTGGGGCTTGCCGCGGCCAACGCTCTCATCCACCCCGCCCTGCCGGAGAGGGAAACGGATGCGATCGACCTGATGGCCCTGCGGCCCGGCGAGCGGGTCGCCATGGTCGGCCTCTTCCGGCCCATCGTCCCGCGGATCGAGGCCGCCGGGGTGCGGCTCACGGTCATCGAGCGCGACACGCCGGAGGGCGAAAGACGAAGCGCGCTCGGCAGCTGCGACGTGGCCATCGTCACGGCCACGACGATCCTGAACGGGACCCTCGAGGGGATCCTCGGCGAGCTGGGCCGTCGGCGCCACGTGGCCCTCATCGGGCCTTCGACGCCGCTGTGCGGGGAGGTCTTCCGGGACACCCCGGTGACGCACCTCGGCGGCTCGGCCGTTGCGGACCCGGCGGGTGTGCTCGAGGTGATCGCCCGGGGCGGCGGGACGCCGGAGATGAGGCCCCGGCTGCGATTCGTGAACATCCGGGTGAACCGGCCATGAAGAAGATCCCCATCGTGTCCATCGTGGGCACCTCGGGCAGCGGCAAGACGACCCTCGTCGAGAAGATGATCCCCGAGCTCAAGCGACGGGGCTGGCGGGTGGCCACGATCAAGCACAACCGCCACGGCTTCGAGGTGGACCGCGAGGGCAAGGACAGCTGGCGCCACCGCCGGGCGGGGGCGGCCGTGACCGTCCTGGCCTCACCGGGGAAAGCGGCCGTCCTGACGGATCTCGAGGGGGATCCGGGCCTCGAGGAACTGGGGCAGAGGTTCATCCGCGGCGTCGACGTGATCCTGGCGGAGGGCTTCAAGAAGAACCCGCACCCGAAGATCGAGGTCTGGCGAAGGTCCCTGGGCCGGGAGTTTATCTCGAGGGATGACGCGGCCCTGATGGCCGTGGCCGGCGACGACCCCGGGGGGCTGACGGCGCCCCGCTTCGACCTCGACGATGTCACGGGGCTTGTCGATCTGATCGAGAACAGGGTGCTCCGGCCGTGACGGACTATATCCTCCACAACCTCTTCTCGACCGAGGCCGGCGTCTTCTGGCTGGTCCTGAAATGGGTCCTCGTCGTCCTGGCCGCCGGGTTCATCGGCCAGTTCGGCAAGGCGCTCGCCTCGCACCTGATCCGGAAGGCGCAGGAGCGCAAGAGGCGGGAGGAGGCCGGGACGGCGGAGCATCGGGAGCCGCCCGCGGCCGGTCCCGTCCCGGCGGCCCCTGAAGCCCCGGCAGACGGCCCCGTGACGTCCGGTTCCGCGGACGTCGCGGACGCCGGGCGGAAGGCCCGGGAAAAGGCGCAGAAGAAGGCCCTCAAGGAGCAGCAGAAGGCCGACAAGAAGGCACGGAAGGGCATCGAGAAACTGTTGAAATAGAAAGGGCGCGGAGCACCATGAGCGGGAAAACGCTTTCGGACGGCGCTTATGACGTCCTCATCATCGGCGGGGGGCCGGGGGGCCTCACGGCCGGCCTCTACGCGGCCAGGGCGAGCTTCAGGACGCTCCTGGTCGAGTCCGCCTCGCAGGTCAGCCAGATCACGGTGACCGACGTCGTCGAGAATTACCCCGGCTGTCCCGACATCAGCGGCTACGAGCTCGTGGAGAGGTTCAAGGCGCAGGCGAAGGCGTTCGGGCTCGAGACGGCCTATGGTGTCGTTTCCGGCCTGGAGAAGACGCAGATCGCCGGCATGCCGGGCTGGCGGGTCAAGACCGACGCGGGGGATTTCGAGGCCCTCGCCGTCATCGTGGCCACCGGGGCCGACTGGCGGAAGATCGGCGTCCCCGGCGAGGCGGAGCTCACGGGGCGCGGCGTCTCCTACTGCGCCACCTGCGACGGTCCCTTCTTCCGGGACCGGGAGGTCGTCGTGATCGGCGGCGGCGACACGGCCGTCCAGGAGGCCCTGTTCCTGACGAACTTCGCGAGCAAGGTGACCATCGTCCATCGCCGCGACCGGTTCCGGGCCACGCCGGTCCTGCGCGAGCGGGCGGCCTCGAACCCGAAGATCGCCTTTGCCTGGAATTCCGTCGTGACGGCCATCGGCGGCACGGAGGCGGTCACGCACGTCTCCATCGCCGGCGTCAAGGACCCGTCGGCATCCCGGGACATCCCCGCCGCGGGCGTCTTCGTCTTCATCGGCCTCGTCCCGAACACGGGGTTCCTGCAGGGCGTCGTGGCGCTCAACCGCGAAGGGTACGTCACGGCGGACCGGGACATGAAGACCTCCGCGCCCGGGATCTTCGCCTGCGGCGACTGCACCGAGAAGCTCCTGCGCCAGGTCGTGACGGCCTGCGGCGACGGCGCCACGGCGGCCTTCTCGGCCCAGCTCTACGTCGAGGAGCTGAAGGGCGAAGGGTACGCGGGGCGCTGAGCGCCCTACGGCTGCGCCTGAAGTGAGGAGGAGCGGAAGAGCAGAAGAGCGGAAAAAGAAAAATGAAATTTTCCATGCCGCTCTTCCGAGGTTCCTACCTTCATGAACGATGGGCGAAGATGAAGGAAGAGAATATCATGAGAGGTGTAGTCGTTGGATAACTTTGTCGCGTTCTGGCAGCACCTGCCCTCGAAGATCGACCCGAGCCTCTTCTCGATCGGTTCCTTCCAGGTCCGCTGGTACAGCCTCATGTATATCGTGGCCTTCGCCCTGACGTACCTGCTGATCGTATACCGGCTGCGCACGGAGAAGTTCCCCTACAAGGCGGAAACAATCCAGGATTTCATGGTGTGGGGCATCTTCGGGCTCATCCTGGGCGGGCGTCTCGGGTACGTGCTCTTCTATAACCTGTCGTACTTTGTCCGGCACCCCCTCGAGATCTTTCTGCCCTTCACCTTCGCAAACGGCATCCGCTTCGTCGGCATCAGCGGCATGTCCTTCCACGGCGGGCTCATCGGGATCGTCGCGGCCTCGGCCCTGTTCTGCTACACCCGGCGGGTCCGCTTCTGGGATCTCGCCGACCTGCTGGTCCCCTGCGCGCCCCTCGGGTACACCTTCGGCCGCATCGGCAATTTCATCAACGGCGAGCTCTGGGGCCGGGCGACGACCGCCCCGTGGGGAATGGTCTTCCCGCTGGATCCCGCGCAGAAGCTGCGCCACCCCTCCCAGCTCTACGAGGCCTTCTTCGAGGGCATCTTCCTCTTCGCCGTCCTCTGGGGGATCCGCAGGAAACGGCCCTTCGAGGGGGCGTTCTTGGCCTATTACCTGATCGGCTACGGCGCCGTCCGGTTCTTCATCGAGTACGTCCGAGAGCCCGACGCGCACCTCGGCCTGTACTTCGGGCTTGTCACCATGGGCCAGATCCTCTGCCTGGCCATGATCCTCGCAGGGACGGGGCTTTACCTCTACCTGCAACCCCGGGCCGCCGCCGGTCGGCGGGCCCATCCCCGGAGGAGCCCGTGAGCGACTGCATCCAGGTGACGACCACGGCCCCGTCGAGGGAGGAGGCGGGCAGGATCGCGAAGCTCCTCGTGGAGCGCAGGCTGGCGGCCTGCGTCCAGGTCGCGGGCCCCGTGGAGAGCCACTACCGGTGGAAGGGGAACCTGGAGCGGTCGACGGAGTGGCTCTGCCTCATCAAGACGACCCAAATGAACTACCCGGCCGTCGAGGCGGCCATCCGGGCCAGCCACCCCTACGAGGTGCCCGAGATCGTCGCCTGCCCCATCGAGTCGGCAAGCGCGTCCTACCTGGCCTGGCTCCGCGCCGAGACGGACGGGTGAAGAATTTTTCTTGCAATTCCCCCCCGTTCCCCTTTAAAAAATCTCTCTGCAGCAAACACAACACTCCGGGCGTCATCGCCTGTCATGGAAAGGGCGCATCATCATGGGAAACACGAATCTATACTCTCTGCCCAGGCTGGCCTTCGGATATAAGGACCTCGAGCCCTTCATCTCCGAGGAGCAGCTGCGGCTGCATCACGAGAAGCACCACGCGGCTTACGTGACGGGGGCCAACGGCGTGCTGGAGCGGCTCGAGAAGGCCCGCCGGGAAAAGGCCGATCTCGACATGAAATCGACCCTCAAGGAGCTGTCGTTCCACATCGGCGGTCATGTCCTTCACACGCTCTTCTGGGGGAACCTGGCCCCGAAGGGAAAGGCGGCCGACAGGCCCGTGGGGCTCCTGGCCACGGCCATCGACAAGGAATTCGGCGGCTACGAGCCGTTCAAGAAGGAGTTCTCCCAGGCGGCCGTGAGCGCCGAGGGCTCCGGGTGGGCGGCGCTGAGCCACTGCACCCTCACGAACCGGCCGGTCATCATGCAGATCGAAAAGCACAACGTCAACGTGTATCCGGGGCTCCGCATCCTGCTCGTGCTCGACGTCTGGGAGCACGCCTACTACCTGGACTACAAGAACCTCCGGGCGAAATTCGTCGAGGCCTTCTGGAACATCGTCAACTGGGACGAGGCGAACCGCCGCTTCGAGGAATCTCTGAAGTAAGCGACACGCCGCCCCCGGGCCCAACGGCCCCGGGGGCGGCGCCCACGCCCCGTTTTCCCCCTGCCCGACGCACATCAACCCTCACGAGCACGCCGGAACGAAGCCGATGCGCCTCAAAATCGAGACATTCGGAAGGACTCGCGGCACGAGCCGGTTGGCTCCCTGGGTCCAGGCGGTCCGCGTCCACTTCGTGCCGCCCAGCTTCCTGCCCGTGACCCTTGCCGCCGCCGTTGCCTGGGCGCGCTGGCAGGTCTTCGATCCCCTCGCCTTCCTTCTCGTTTTCATCGGCGTCACGGTGCACCACTTCGGGCTCAACATGCTCGACGATCTTCTCGATTACCTCCACGCCGTCGACCGTGCCTGGGGCGACGAGAAGAACCCCTACACGGGCGGAAGCGGGGTGCTCACCGAGGGCCTTCTCACCGTGCAGGATCTCAAGCGGGGCGCGGCCGTCTGCTACGGCATCACGATCGCCATCTGGATCTGGCTTGCGTCGATGAAAGGTTGGCCGGTGCTTGCGATCGGCGCCGTCGGGATCCTGTCGTCGATCTTCTACACCGTGCCCCCCGTCAAGTTCGCCTACCGGGGCTTCGGCGAGCTGGGGCTGCTGGTCAACTTCGGGCCCGTGCTCGTGATGGGGTCCTACTACGTCCAGCGCCAGACCTTCGATGTCGAGCCGCTGGTCGTCTCCCTCGTCCCGGGGTTTCTCATGTGGTCCATGATCGTCATCAACGAGATCCCCGACTACGAGGAGGACCGGCAAAGCGGCAAGATGAACCTCGTGGCCCGCTTCGGCCGCAGGGCAGGCGTCTTCCTGTATCAGGCCGGCCTGCTCTGCGCCTTCGGGGTTCTCGCGGGCTCGGTGCTTCTCGGCGCGGCCTCGCCTTGGGCCCTGCTGGGGCTGCTGGCCCTTCCGACGGCGTTTCAGTCGGTGCGAATCCTCAGGGAGAACTATGAAGACCGGCTGAAGATGATCCCCGCCAACATCGCCGTCATCAAGGTGTACCTGATCACGGGGGTGGCGATGATCGCGGGGTACCTCGTTCACGGGTTTTGGGGCCGCTGACCGCGGATGCATTCCGCGATCCCGCCGAAGGTGAGAAGGTGAGAGGATGAGAAGGTTGGATTTACAGGCAGCCAAACGCTCGCGCTTCGTTTCTCCAACCTTCTTCCCTTCACACCCTCTCCCCCTCTGCATTGTAGGTGGGGCATAGTCTCACAGCATGAAGACGGTCCGTGCCAAATATGACCCCGAGGTCCTCGTCGTCGGCTCCGTCACGATCGACCGGATCATCGAGAACCGGTCCATCACGGAGCGGCTGGGGGGTGTCGTCACCTACGGAGGGCTGACCTTTCAGCGGCTGGGCGTCGCGACGTCCGTCGTGACGAACGTGGCGGACCCTCACCGGCCCCTTCTCGATATCCTTTCCGACGAGGGTCTTGCCGTCCACGCGGGGAAAAGCCCCGGGACCACGCGGTTCGTCAACGAGTCCCGGGGGGACTTCCGCGAGCAGCTCATGCCGGAGACGGCGGGCCCCATCTCGGCAGACCAGGTTCGGCCGCTTCTCGAACAGGTCCGCCACGTCCACGCGGGCCCCCTTCATTCCGATGACATCGATGCGCGGGCCGTGGCGCTCATGGGGGAGTCGAAGAAACTCGTGAGTCTCGACGTGCAGGGGTATCTGCGCATCAACGAAAACGGCCGGGTCGTCCCGGGTGTGTCGGCGGGGCTCGAAGGGGCTCTCGGCGCCGCCCACATCATCAAGGCCGACGAGGGGGAACTGGCCCTCATGCTCGATCACTTTCTCGAGAGCCTCCCGGGTTTCCTGCGGCGGTTCCGGATCGACGAGGCCGTGATCACCCGCGGCTCGCGCGGCGCGAGCGTGTGGACCCGCACCGGGGACGGGGTCCACTTCGGCGCCGAGGCGGTCCGGCGTCCCGTGAGCACCGTGGGGGCGGGGGATGTCTTCTTTGCCGCCTACCTCGCGGCCCATCTCTACCGGGGGCTCGACATCGACCTTGCCGCCGGGTTTGCGGCAGGGGTTGCGGCACGGCAGGTCGCCGGAAAGCACATTGCCCCGGCGTTGCTGGACTTGCCGACCGAACAACCGGGTGTGGGCGGGAGAAAAAGGTCGGCTGCCCCTTCGAGCAAGCGAAGGTAGGAAGCGAGGAAGAGCGGAAGATCGGCGTAAAAGAGGTACTTGATGATCATTGTTCTTGTCCGTTCTTCTCAACTTCTGCTCTTCCGCTCTTCATGCACTGAAGTCGCCGGGCTGGCGAAAAGATAAAGAGTTCTGTTAACGGAATTGAAGAAAGGAGGGTACAAGATGAAGGTGCTCATTCTCTATTTTTCCCGGACGGGCAACACGAAGAAGCTGGCCGAGGAGATCGCCAAGGGCGTTGCGGAGGTCGAGGGCGTGCAGGCCGTGATCCGATCCACGGCGGACGTCACGAAAGAGGATTTCGTCGCCGCCGACGGGATCATCGCGGGCTCTCCCGTCTACTTCGGGTCCATGGCGGCGCCCCTCAAGGATGTCCTTGACAAGTACGTGGGGGTGCGGAAGAAGATGGAGAACAAGGTGGGCGCCGCCTTCGCCACGAGCGCCGACCCGTCGGGCGGCAAGGAGACGACGATGATCTCCATCCTCCAGGCCCTGCTGATCTACGGGATGATCGTCGTCGGCGACCCCCTCGACGCGACGGGCCACTACGGGGTGTCCTGCCTCGGGGCCCCCGACGCGGCGGCGTCGGAGAACGGGCGCAAGCTCGGGAAGAGGGTGGCCTCCTTAGTGAAGAAGGTAAGAGGGTAAGAAGGCAAGAAGGTTGGACAACCCGGGAGTCATGGCATGCTGCGGCGTCTCCAACCTTCTCAACCTCCAACCTTCTCACCTTCAGTGTCCATACGCCGGCGGCAGAGTTTACCGGGGGAAGTAAAATCACATCTGCAGGCGAGAGGGAAGAGATGAAGGTTGCCACGACGGAAGAGATGCGGGCGATGGACCGCCATGCCATCGAGCGGCTGGGCATCCCCGACGAGATCCTCATGGAGAACGCCGGGGTCGCCGCCTATTACGCGCTGGCCGGCGAGACGGACATCCCCGGAAGGCGCTTTGCCGTCCTGTGCGGCGGGGGCAACAACGGCGGCGACGGCTTCGTCGTGGCCCGGAAGATCCACTCGGGCGGCGGCATCGTCAAGGTCTTCCTCCTGGCAGACAGGAACCGCTACAAGGGCGCGGCAAGGAAGAACCTGGAGACGCTCCTCAACCTGGCCGTCGATGTCCGGCCCGTAGAGTCCGCCGATGACGTGCGGAGCTACCTCCTGCAGGCCGACGCCGTCATCGACGCCGTCTTCGGCACGGGCCTCGACCGCGAGGTGCAGGGCCTTCACCGGGAGGTGATCGAAGTCGTCAACGCGCTGGGCAAGCCCGTCTTGAGCCTCGACATCCCCTCGGGCATCAACGGCGACACGGGTGCCGTGATGGGCACGGCCGTCCGGGCGGCGGCGACGGTGACCTTCGGCCTGCCGAAACGGGGCAACCTCCTCTACCCGGGCTTCCTCTTCGGCGGGAAGCTCTACGTGACCCACATCTCCTTCCCGCCGGAACTCTACGACTCGGAAGAGATCCGCATGGAGGTCAACGACCCGCCGCCGCTACCCGGCCGCAGGGCCTGGGGGCACAAGGGGGACTTCGGCGATGTCCTGTTCGTCGCCGGCGCTGCCGGCTACTACGGGGCCCCGGCGTTTTCGGCCCTGTCCTTCCTCAAGGCGGGCGGGGGCTACTCGCGCCTCGCGGCGCCCGCCTCGGTGATCCCGGGGCTGGCCGCGCAGGCGGGCGAAATCGTCTTCGTCCCCCAGCGGGAGACCGCGTCGGGAAGCATCGCCCTGCGGAACAAATCGGCCCTGCTCGAGCTGGCGGGGCTCGTAGACCTCGTCGTCCTGGGGCCGGGACTCTCCCTTGCCGAGGAGACGCAGAAGCTCGTCCGGGAGCTTGCGGCCAAGATCGAAAAACCGATCCTCGTCGACGGCGACGGGATCACGGCCGTCGCGAAAAACCCCGGGTTTCTCAAGCGGCGCCGCTACGAGACCGTCCTGACGCCCCACGCGGGCGAAATGTCACGCATCACAGGAAAGAGCGTCAGCGACATCGAGAAGGACCCCGTCGGCATCCTCCGGGAAACGGCGGCCGCCCTCGATTCCTTCATCGCCCTCAAGGGCGCCCACACCCTCGTCGGCTGCCCCGACGGTCGGGTGTTCATCAACCTGAGCGGCAACTCGGGGATGGCCACGGCGGGGTCGGGCGACGTGCTGACGGGGGCCATCGGGGCCATGTTCGGGCTGGGGCTGCCGGTCCCCGAGGCGGTGAGGGCCGGCGTGTTCGTCCACGGCCTGGCGGGAGACCTCGCGGCGGCCGCGAAGGGGGAAGACGGCATCACGGCGCGCGACATCATGGAGGGCCTGCCCAAGGCCGTCGCCATGGTCCGGGCCGGCGACCTGGGCGAGATCGCCGGGAAGAAGGGACTGTACCTCATTTAGGGGGCCGGGTCCGAAGGAAGACGGCGAAGGGGACCGATCGGCGTTGCCGCGCGATCGCTCGCACGGCAATCCCCATATCGGTCTGTATGGCCCATCCGGATCAGCGAGGAAGCGAATCAGGGGGGATGGATATGAAAAAGCTGAGTTTCCTTGGACTGTGCATCATCCTTTTCGCCTCCGGATGTGCTACGGATATCCCCCCTGGCCCGAAAGCCGATTTGCAGGTTTTCGCACCGACGGGGATTCAGGAGGGGTTTTCTCTCAAACCGTCAAATCCCTTTCCTGCGGGCGTTGCCGTCGTGCGGGTTCATGCCCCTGCGTACGGCAACCCTAACCTTCAGCAACGGGGGGCGGTACGGGTCCGGCCGCTATTCGGTGATCACGACGAAGGAAGCGAACGAAGAGACCCATTTCGAACGGATGGGCAAGCTTCCGCAGATCGCCGGGCTGGTGAGCATCAACCGGCTGCTGTTGCCGGAGCGGCTTGAAAGCGACCGAGAAATCAGAACGGCGGCATCTTGGGTCCGTCGCGATTCGGCGGATGAGGCGAGGAGACAAACGGAACAGGGAGCTTTCAGGAAGCTGATCGACGAGTTCATCGCGACCTGGCCGACGGTGCTGAGTCGCCATAGAGCCGGCGGGTGACAGGGCCTGCAATCGACCGGCGGGAACCTATGAACCCCTGACCCCTTCTGCCTAGAGGGTGCGCTCGGCGATGAAGTCGGCCATGGCCAGCAGGGCCGCCTTCGCCTCGCCGTCCTGGAAGGGCGCCAGCCGGGCCTTGCCTTCTGCGATGATGGTCCTGGCCCGGTCGAGGGCGTACGTGATGCCGTCGTACTTTCCGATGAGGCCGAAGACCGTCCGGATGTCCTCCTCCGTCGCCTGCTTCCTCTCCACGATCCCCCGGATGGATTCCTTCTCGCCGGCGGAGCAACGGGCCAGCGTCCGGATGAGCGGCAGGGTGATCTTCCCCTCCTTGATGTCCATGCCGACGGCCTTCCCGAACTCCTTCTCGGCGGCCACGTAATCGAGGGTGTCGTCGGTGAGCTGGAAGGCGAGTCCCATGGCGTGGCCGAAGGCCCGCAGGGCCTCGACCCGGTCGGGTGCCGCGCCGGCCGTCAGGGCCCCCACGGCGCAGGCGGCCGCGATGAGGACGGCCGTCTTCTTCTCGATGAGCGTGAAGTAGTCCTCCTCGGTGATCCCCACGTCGCCGCACTTGAGGAGCTGAAAGACCTCCCCCTCGGCCATGGTGTTCGTCGTCTCCGAGATGAGCTTGATGATGGCCAAATCCCCGTCGCGCGTCATCAGGGTGAAGGAGCGCGAGTAGAGGAAATCCCCCACGAGAACGACCGCCGCATTGCCCCAGACGTGGTTGGCCGAGGGCTTGCCCCGGCGCGTGGCAGCTCCGTCGACGACGTCGTCGTGCAGCAGCGTGGCCGTGTGGATGTACTCGATGACCGCCGACAGGGGATAGCGCCGCTCCCCGCGGTAGCCGCAAAGGTCCGCCGAGGCCAGGAGCATCAGGGGGCGGAACCGCTTGCCGCCGCTCGTGATGAGGTGGTTGACGACCTGGGGGATGAAGGGGACCTCCGAGTGGAGGCACTTGCCGAGGTGCTCTTCCACCTGCCTGAGGTCGGGCTCGTAGCGGCGCAGAACGTCGTTCATGTTCATGGCTTGCCTTCCGGTCCGCGAGGGGCGTTTCGAAGCGATGCTGTGCTCTTATCGGAGATGCCGCGAAATGTCAAGCGAGCCCCGCCCGCGTGCCTTTCCCAAAAAGGGCTTTACAGGACGGGGGTTTTGCATACAATGGGGCCACGGGGGAATCGGTGCGGCCGGGGCCCGTGCGGCGGGTGCCGCCCCTGTCGACGCCCCGCGGGAAGAGAGCCCATGTCCGTCAAGCGAACCGTTTTCTTCATATCCGACCGGACGGCGATCACGGCCGAAACCTTCGGCCACAGCCTTCTGATCCAGTTCGACGACGTCGATTTCCAGAAGGTCACGCTTCCCTTCATCGACACGATGTGGAAGGCGCAGGATGCCCTCGAGCAGATCAACGACGCGAGGGAGCACACGGGCTCGCGCCCGATCGTCTTCAGCACGATCGTCAATACCCAGATCCGCAAGCTGATCCTGTCCGGCGAGGCCGCCGTGGTGGACCTTTTCGACGCGTTCATCGGCCCCCTCGAGGAGGAGCTGCGGGTGCAGCCGAGCCTCGGCGGCAGCTCCCACCACCCCTCGGCAGGCGACGAGCTCGACATCCGGATCAACGCCGTCAACTACGCCCTGACCAACGATGACGGGATCACCACCAAGAATTACGACAAGGCCGACGTGATCCTCGTCGGCGTCTCGCGCACCGGCAAGACGCCCACCTGCCTCTACCTGGGGCTGCAGTACGGCATTTTTGCGGCCAACTACCCGCTCACCGAGGAGGACCTGCTGATCGAGTACCGCAAGATCCCCGGTGTTCTCCAGCCTTACCGGGACCGGCTCTACGGCCTCACGATCAACCCCGAGAGGCTCCAGAAGATCCGCATGGCCCGCCGGCCCACCGGCCGGTACTCGTCGCTCGAACAGTGCCGGAAGGAGGTCTCCCTGGCCGAGTTCCTCTACGTGTCCAAGAACATCCCCTACCTCAACATCACGGCCATGTCGATCGAGGAGATCGCGGCGACGGTGATGCACAAGAACAAGCTGCAGCGGCGGATCTTCTGAGGGGCTGCTTCCCGGGAGCGCTCTATTGCGAGGCGAAAGGTAGGAGGGTAAGAGGGTGAGAGGGTAGAAAGGGCTGGAGAGGCCGGTGGACTGTTTCCGGTCTCCGCTTCTCCAACCTTCTTACCTTCACACCTTCTCAACTTCTTTTTGGTTCGTCTCCACCCCTGCGATCGTCTCGCGGGCCGTCACCCGGATCTCGTCCATCGCCTCGGGCAGTTCCCGGCTCGTCGAGACGCCCAGTTCCCGGAAGCGCCGGAAGGAGGGCATGAGCCGCGTCTCGATGGACCGGACGGCGTCGTTGTGCGCCTCGACCGCCCGGGTGAGGTTCGCCCCGGCCCTCGCGATGTGGTCGGCGACGACGGAGAAGCGCTCGTAGATCTCCCGGCCCAGGCGGTTGATCTCCCGGGCGCCCGTCGCCACCTGCTCCTGCTGCCAGCCGTAGGCCACGGCCTTGAGCAGCGCGATGAGCGTCGTGGGGGTGGCGAGGATGACCTTGCGGAGGCTGCCGTCCTCGATGAGGCCCGGGTCGTTCTCGATGGCGGCGCTGAAAAAGGTTTCGCCGGGCAGGTACATGACGACCAGCTCCGGCGACTCCTCGAACTGGTCCCAGTAGGCCTTGGAGCCCAGGGCGTTCATGTGGGCGCGCACGGCGGCGACGTACCCTGAGAAGGCCCTCTTGCGCTCCTCCTCGCCGGAGGCCTGCAGGGCATTGAGGAATGCGTCCACGGGGGCCTTGGCATCGATGACGATCGCGCGGCCGTTGGGCAGGCGGACGACCATGTCGGGGCGGAGCTTCCCCGATTCGGTCTCCACGGTGACCTGCTCGTAGAAGTCGCACCAGGGGGCCATGCCCGCGAGCTCCGCCGCGCGCCGCAGCGACATCTGGCCCCAGGAGCCGCTCACCTGGGGCTTCCGAAGGGCCGTGGCGAGGCCGGCGGTCTCCCGCTGCAGGGCCTCCTGCATGGCCCCGAGGGACTGGATCTGCCGGGAAAGGTTGCCGGCCTGCTCGGCCCGGACCCTCTCCATCTCGCGAAGCTGTTCCTCGTAGCGCTTCAGGGTCTCCTGCAGCGGCCGGATCGTCCCCTCGAGCCCCGCCTGGTGCTCGCCCAGCTTGCCCTTCGTCTGCTCCAGGATCCGGCCGAGGTTCTCCTCGGCCAGTTCCAGGAAGCTGCGGTTGCTGCTCTCGAGGGCGGCCGACGCCTGGGCCCGGAAGGTGTCGGTCATCTCCGTCTTCATCCGCTCGATGATTTCCCGCTGCCGCTCGATGCTGCGGGCGGACTCCTCCAGCCGCGCCTGGGCCTCCGCGGCCTGGACGCGCTCGTCGCCGAGGGCCTTGCGCAGCCCCGCGATCTCGCCTTCCGACTGGTCGAGCTGACGCGTCAGCTGCTGCATCTGCCCTTCGGCGTAGCGGGCGCGGCCCTCCGCCTCCGAGAGCCGGGCGCCGAGGGCCTGCCGGAGCTCGTCGGTCTGCCGCTGGAATTCCTTCCGGTCGACGAGCCGCGCCAAAATCCACAGGAGCACGCCGCCCGCCGCAAACCCCGCCAAAAAGACGATGACGATCTCGATGGACATGAGGCCTCCGGGAAATGGCTTAAGGCAAAGGGCTTACGGCGTATGGCAAAGGAATAAGAATTTCTTTCTGTGCCCTAAGCCTTACGCCCTGTGCCGTTTGCCATTCTTCATACCATCATCCCCTCGACATGGCAAAGGATTCGACGGGCGGGGCCGCGCCCGGGGCGGGCACCGGCCTGTCCGGAAAACCGGCAGGCGGCGTGGGCGGCGCGGGCACCCGGGGTCCGCCGTCGCGACCCCGTCCTGCAGCGTCGGGATCCCCCGGGGGCGGCCCTGCGGGCGGCTGTCCCCCGAAACGCCCTGCTGGCGATGATTTTATCGGAGAGGGCCGGAAAATGTCTCCCGGGGCCGGTTTGGGGCCGCCTGGGGCCCGAAAGGGGCATGTATCTTGCATTTCGACGGGACGACGTTTTGAAGACGCATCGGGTAAAAAACGGGCACCGCCGAAAAAATTTTTTCGGCGATGTGAAAAAAGCTAGACTAGGAGCCGTCCCTGGGCTATACTGCCCCCGGTTTTGAACCCGGTGGCTGATTTCCTTTCGAAAGGGGGATGGTCATCAAAACAGCGAACGAAGGGAACAAGCGCGAGGGATTCAAAACAACCTCAATCAATTTAATCAAGGAGGAGAGCTTTACATGAACAAGGGACAACTCGTTGAAGTGGTAGCCAAGGCACTTGGCTCCAAGAGCGCGGCGGAGAAGGCCATCAATGCAACCCTGAAGGCGGTCTCGGATGCCCTGAAGAAGGGCGACAAGGTCACGCTGGTCGGCTTCGGGACCTTCTCGGTCTCCAAGCGCGCCGCCCGCACCGGCCGCAACCCCCAGACGGGCAAGGAAATCAAGATCAAGGCGAAGAAGGTACCCAAGTTCACCGCCGGCAAGGCTCTCAAGGACATCATCCGGTAGAAACAGTTGCCCTGACCCCCGGTGCTCCCCACACCGGGGGTTTTTTTATGCCTGCCGCCCCCCGCCCCTCCACTTTTCGTTTGAGATTGCCTCGCTGAATCGAGTAAAACGTGGATCATGCCCGGCCTGAAGCTCTACACCGGCAACCGTCTCGAGGCCCTCGCGGGCAAGCTCGAGGAGACCCTGCGCGTGCCCCCGGCCTCGCCCCTGGCCCCGGAGATCATCCTGGTCCAGAGCCGCGGCATGGAGCGGTGGCTCACGCTGGAGTTGGCACGTCGCCTGGGGATCTGCGCCAACATACGGTTCCCGTTCCCCAACCATTTCGTCGAGGATGTCTTCCGCGCCGTTGTCCCCGACCTGCCCGGCTCCCCGGCGTTCGACCCGGAGGTGCTCGCCTGGCGGGTCATGGGCCTTCTGCCCCGCTGCCTCGGCGGCGAGGGGTTCGAGCCCCTGCGGGCCTACCTCGCCGACGACGGCCGCGGGCTCAAGCGCTACCAGTTCAGCCGTATCGTCGCCCGGCTGTTCGACCAGTACCTCGTGTACCGTCCCGAGATGGTCCTCGGATGGGAGTCGGGCCGGGAGCGTCACTGGCAGGCGACCCTCTGGCGGCTGCTTGCGGCCGCAGGCCCCGGGTTGCACCGGGCCGCGCGCTGGAAGGAGGCCCTCGCCCGCCTGCAGCGGACCGAGCCCGCGAAGGCGCTGCCCGCGCGGATCTCCGTATTCGGCATCTCGGCCCTGCCGCCCTTCCATCTCCGCACCCTCGAGGCCGTCGCCCGCACCGTCGACGTCCACCTCTTCGTCATGAACCCCTGCCGGGAGTACTGGTACCTCATCTACTCCGACCGCGAGATGCGAAGGCTTGCCGACCGGCTCGGGACGGCCCCCGCCGACGAGGCCCTCCACCTGGAGCGGGGCAACAGCCTGCTCGCCTCGATGGGCGCCCTGGGCCGCGACTTCCTCCGGATGGTCTACGACACGGGATGCGAGGAGACGGACGTCTCGGAGGAGCCCGGCGGGGGAAGCCTCCTGGCCCTTATCCAGTCCGACATCCTCAACCTGCGCGACCGGGGCGCGGACGGGGAGAAGACGGCCGTTGCAGCGGATGACGACTCGATCCGCATCCATTCGTGCCACAGCCCCATGCGGGAGGTCGAGGTCCTCCAGGATCGGATCCTCGAGCGGCTCGACCGCGACCCGTCGCTGACGCCCGCCGACATCCTCGTCATGACGCCCGAGATCGAGACCTACGCCCCCATCATCGAGGCCGTCTTCTCCCTGCCCCGGGACGACCGGCGACGGATCCCCTTCAGCGTCGCCGACCGCGGCATCCGCACTCAGAGCGCGGTGGCGGACACCTTCCTGCGGCTCCTCGACCTCGAGGACAGCCGGATGGGCGCCACGGAAGTCGCCTCCTTCCTCGAGACGGACGCCCTGCGGCGGCGCTTCGCCTTGGGTGCCGACGACCTGGCGCTCGTCCACCGGTGGATCCGCGACGCCGGCATCCGGTGGGGGGTCGACGGGTCGAGCCGCAGGCGCGAGGGGCTCCCGGGGTTTGCCGAGAACACCTGGCTTGCGGGGATCGACCGCCTGCTGCTCGGCTATGCCCTGCCGGCCAGGGGCGACGAGCTCTTCATGGGCATCCTCCCCCACGAGGGAGTGGCCGAGGGCGAGGCGGCGGCCCTGGGCTCGTTCCTGGCGTACCTGGAGCGGCTCTTCGCCTTCGCCGAGTCCCTGCGAGAGCCCCGGGACCTCGCCGGCTGGGCCGCTCACCTGGGCGCCGCCCTCGACGGGTTCTTCCTCCCCGAGGGCGACGAGGAGGACGAGGTGCAGACCCTCCGCCGGGCACTGGCCGGGTTGACGCTGCGTCAGGGGCAGTCCGGGTTCGACGGGAAGATCTGCGCCGGGGTCCTCAAGGCGCACCTCGAGGAGGCGCTCCGGGAGCCCGGGTTCGCCTCGGGCTTCATCACGGGCGGCGTCACGTTCTGTGCCATGCTGCCCATGCGGAGCATCCCCTTCCGGGTGGTCTGCCTCATCGGGCTCGACGACGCGGCCTACCCGCGGCAGACCGCGACGCCGGGCTTCGACCTGATGAAGGAACACCCGAGGCCGGGCGACCGCTCCCGCCGACTCGACGACCGCTACCTGTTCCTCGAGGCGCTCCTGTCGGCCCGGGAGAGCCTCTACATCAGCTACACCGGGCAGAGCATCCAGGACAACAGCGCACGGCCTCCGTCGGTCGTCGTGAGCGAGCTGCTGGACTATATCGACCAGGGCTTCGAGATCCCGGGCACGGCCGACATCCGGGACGCCATCGTCGTGCGGCACCGCCTGCAGGCCTTCAGCCCCGAGTATTTCCGGGGGCAGGGGCTCTTCAGCTACTCCGCCGAGAACGCCGCCGCGGCGGCCGCGGCGGCCGCCGGCCCGGGGCTGAAGCGACCCTTCATCGCCTCCCCCCTTCCCGAGCCGCCCCCCGAGTGGAAGACCGTCGATGTCCATGCCCTCGCCCGGTTCTTCGCCAACCCCGCCCGCACCCTGCTCGCCCGCAGGCTCGGGCTTCGCCTCGACGGGGCGGGGGCGCCGCTGGCCGACGTGGAGCCCATGAGCATCGAGGGGCTCGAGCGATACGAGCTGGGCGGACGGCTTGCGGCCCGCTGCATCGAGGGGCTCGAGGCGGGGCCGCTGCTGCCCGTCGCGAAGGCGCTGGGGACCCTTCCGCCGGGCACGCCGGGGGAGTGCTGGTTTTACGAGCTCTGCGAGGGCGCCCGGGCCTTTGCGGCCCGCCTGAGGCCGCACCTGCAGGGCGAGCCCCTAGGCGCGGTCGACCTGGATCGGACGCTAGGGTCCTTCCGGCTCACGGGCAGGCTTCCGCTCGGCCTGCCGGCGGGACTTGTCCACTACCGGTATGCCGACGTCAGGGCAAAGGACCTGCTGCGCGGCTGGATTCACCACCTTGCCCTCGGCGCCGGGGCGGGCGACCGCTACCCGGGGCGCTGCGTCGTCTTGGGCCGGGACGGGGGCTGGCTCCTGGGGCCCGTCACGGACGGGGAGCGCCTGCTGCTGGAATTGCTGGAGATCTATTGGAGGGGCCTGGCGGTGCCCCTGCCGTTCTTCCCCGAGACGGCGCGGGTCTACATCGGGAGTCTCCTGAAGGGCAAGACCGAGGGGGACGCGCTCAAGGCCGCCGCCCGGGTGTGGGCGTCCGATCGGGGCTATGCGGAGGGGCAGGACCCGTATTTCCGCTTCTGCTTCGACGGGACGGACCCGCTGGGCGGCGGGTTCCGGGAGCTGGCCGCGGCGATCCTGGGGCCCCTGCTCGAGCGGGCCGCGGAGGTGCGCTGAGATGCCCGCAGCCGATTCCCCCTTTGACCTGCTGAGGAGCCCGCTCGACGGCAGGAACCTCATCGAGGCGAGCGCCGGCACGGGGAAGACCTATGCCATCGCGGGCCTGTTCCTGCGGCTGATCGTCGAGAAGCGCATGGCGCCCTCGGACATCCTCGTCGTCACCTACACCGTGGCCGCCACGGAGGAGCTGCGCGACCGCATCCGGACCATGATCCGGGAGGCCCTCGACGTGATGGCCGGGAAGGCCGCGGGGGAGAGGTTCCTCGCCGATTTCGCGCTCGGGCTGGCCGACCGGGACGATGCGCGCGGCAGGCTGCGTGAGGCGCTTCGGGGCTTCGACGAGGCCCCCGTCTGCACGATCCACTCCTTTTGCCGCAGGATTCTCGACGAGAACGCCTTCGAGAGCGGCAGCCCATTCGACACGGAGCTGCTGCCCGACGAGCGCACGCTGCGGGAGGAGATCGTCCGTGATTTCTGGAGGCGGCACTTCTACGAGGCGCCCCCCGAATTCGTCCTCTACGCCCGGGACCGCTTCAGCGGGCCGGCGTCGTTCCTCGCGCTGCTTCGCGCGGCGCCCTTCCGGCCCGATGCGCGGATCCTCCCCGAGAGCGCCCCTGCGGCCCTGGCGGGCCTCGAGGCGCTGCGGGAGGCCTTCGCCGGCCTGCGCGCCTCCTGGCCGGGGAGCCGCGCCGGGGTCGAGGCAGCCTTCCGGGACGAGGCCCTGAAAAAGAACGTCTACAGAAATCCGGAGCGTTACCTCGAGGCCATGGACGCCTTCCTGGCGCGTCCCTGGGCGGCGCTGCCCCTGTCGGAGGACCTCGAGAAGTTCAGTCCCAAGACCCTGGCGGGTGCCGTAAAGAAGAACGGCCGCCCCCCGGCCCACCCGTTCTTCGAGCGCTTCGGCGACTTCCGGAACGTGGCGGAGGCCGTCTCCGGCCGGATGGAGGCGCACGTCCGCTTCCTGCGCAGCGAGCTGTTCCGGTACGTGCGGCAGGAGCTTGCCGTCCGAAAGCGGCGGCGAAACCTCCGGTCCTACGACGACCTGCTGTCCGATCTGCGGGAGGCGCTCGAGGCGGAGGGCTCCGGCGTCCTCTCCGGGGCGATCCGGAAGAAATACCGGGCCGCGCTGGTCGACGAATTCCAGGACACGGACCCTGTACAGTTCGCCATCTTCGAGTCGCTTTTCGGGCAGGGCGAAACGGCGCTCTTCCTCATCGGCGACCCGAAGCAGGCGATCTACAGCTTCCGGGGCGCCGACCTGTTCGCCTACATCCGTGCCGCCTCCTCCGTGCAGAGGCGCTACACGCTGGCCGAGAACTGGCGCTCGGAGCCGGGCCTGATCCGCGCCGTCAACACCCTGTTCGGCCGGCGCGCGAACCCCTTCCTCTACGAGTCTGTCCCCTTCGGGCCCGCCCGGGCCGCAGACGGGCGAAAGTCGACCCCGCTGACCCTCGGCGGGCGGCAGGAGGCGCCCCTGCGCCTCTGGGTCCTGGACGGGGAGGGCGGCCGGATCCCCGGCGAGCAGGCCCGGGAGCGCATCCGCCGCGCCGTGGCGGCCGAGGTCGCGCGGCTCATCGAGGCGGGGCGTCGCGGCGAGGCCCTCCTGGGGGATCGGCCCCTCCGGGAGGCCGACATGGCCGTTCTGGTCCGCACGAACCGGGAGGCCCTCCTCGTTCAGGAGTCCCTCACCGATCTCGGCGTCCACAGCGTCCTGTACACCACGGGGAACCTCTTCGACACGGCCGAGGCCCGCGAGGTGGAGCTGGTGATGCAGGCCGTTGCGGAACCGGGCGACGAGGCGGCCGTCCGCACGGCGCTGGCCACCGACCTGATGGGCCTGGACGGGGCCGCGATCGAGAGGCTCCTGGGCGACGCGGCGGCCTGGGAGCAGAGGGTCCGCCGGTTCCATGACTGGCGCGACACCTGGGAGCGACACGGCTTTGTCCGCATGTTCCGGGACCTCCTGCAGGCCGAGGGGGTGCGTCCGCGGCTGCTTGCGCTCCCCGGCGGGGAACGCCGCCTCACCAACGTGCTGCACCTGGCCGAGGTGCTCCACGGCGAGGAGACGCGCCGGCGCGCCGGCATGGGCGGGCTCATCCAGTGGCTGGCCACGCAGCGCGACGAGGATACGCCGAGGCTCGAGGAGCATCAGCTGAGGCTCGAAAGCGACGCCGACGCCGTCAAGGTCGTCACGATCCACAAGAGCAAGGGGCTCGAGTACCCGGTCGTCTTCTGTCCCTACAACTGGGGGCCTTCCCGTGCGGGGAAGGTCTACCAATTCCACGACGAGGGGGACGGCTGGCAGCTCAACGTCGCGCTGGAGGATGCGGGCGAGCAAGCCCGCCGGGCGGCCGAGCGGGAGCAGCTCGCCGAGAACGTCCGGCTGCTCTACGTCTCCCTGACGAGGGCAAAAAACCGCTGCTATCTCGTCTGGGGGCCCATCAACCGGGCGGAGACCTCGGCGCCGGCCTACATCCTCCACGGGCCGGACGGCGACCCGTCATGTGCCGTCGACGAGACGGCGGCCCGGGTCGCCGCGATGGATGCCGAGAGCCTTCGGCGGGAGCTGCAGACGATCGCCGCCGCCTCGGGCGGCGCCGTCGAGGCCGTCCCGATGCCCGAGGGGGCCGCTGCCGCGCATCTGCCCGATGCCGGCCGGACGGGGCTCCTCGGGGCCCGCGAATTCCGCCGGGAGGCGGCGCGGGCCTTCGAGATCGCCAGCTTCTCCTCCCTCGTCGAGGATGCGGACCGCGGCTCGGCGACCGGCGAGGGCCTGGCGGAACGCCCCGACCACGACGCGGGGGCCCCCCTGCGGGCCGTCGCGGAAGCACCCGGCCGTGCGGACATCTTCTCCTTCCCCCGGGGGCCGAGGGCGGGAAAATGCCTCCACGCCGTCTTCGAGCGGCTCGACTTCGCCGACCCCGGGCGCGAGACCCTGGGAGCCGTCGTGGGGGCCGCTCTTGCCGAGTACGGCTACGAAGCGCGGTGGGGCGACACCCTGTGCGACATGGTCGGCCGGGTCATCGAGGCGCCCCTCGACGCCGTCGGGGGCGTCCGGCTCGCGGGTCTTGCGCCCGATCGGTGCCTGCACGAGCTGGGCTTCACGTTCCCCCTGCGGCCCCTGACCCCGGCCGGGCTCCGGGCGCTCTTCGCCGACGCCGGCTGCACCGCAGGCGACATCCCGGAGCGGATCGGCTCACTTCGCTTCCGGCCCGTCGAGGGGTTCATGAAGGGGTTCATCGACCTCGTGTTCGAATCGGGCGGGCGGTTCTACCTCGTCGACTGGAAGTCGAACCACCTCGGGATGCGTCCCGAGGACTACGATGCGGGGGCCCTGGCGGCCGTGATGCGGGAGGACCTGTACGTTCTCCAGTACCACCTCTATGCCGTGGCCCTGCACGAGTACCTGAGGGGCCGGGTGCCGGACTACGACTACGACAGGCATTTCGGCGGGGCCTTCTACGTGTTTCTGCGGGGCGTGGACCCTGCGCGCTCCCCCGGCTGCGGCATCTTCCGGGACCGCCCCGCGCGCCGGCTCATCGAGACCCTCGCTGAGGGACTCGTGGCAAGGCCCCATGAGGTCACGGGATCATGAGCACCGGGGTCGTCGACAGCCTCCATGCGGCAGGCTCGGTCTCCACCCTCGACCGGGGCTTCGCGCGCCTCATGGCGCGCCTCGCGGGATCGCGGGACGGGGCGCTCGAACTTGCCGCCGCCCTCGTGAGCCGCTCCTCGACCGAGGGGAACATCTGCCTCGACCTGGCCGGCCTTGCAGGCGAGGCGGCTGCGGCGGGCCCGGGCGCGCCCCGCTGCCCCGCGCTGGAGCCCTGGGTTTCCGCGCTGCGCCGCAGCGCCGTCGTCGGCGCCCCCGGGGATTGGCGCCCGCTCATCCTGCACGGGACCCGCCTGTACCTGTACCGGCACTGGGAAGCGGAGCAGGGCCTCGTCCGATTCCTGCAGGAGCGCTCGCAGGGCCCGGGCCCCGCGGTCGACGTCGGGCTGCTCCGGGAGGGGATCCTGCGGCTCTTCCCGAACCGGGACGGGGAGACCGACTGGCAGCGGGTCGCCGCGGCCGTTGCCGTGCTGCAGCCCTTCTGCGTGATCACGGGAGGCCCCGGGACGGGGAAGACGACGACGGCGGCGGCCGTGCTGGCCCTGCTGCTGGAACAGGCGAAGGCCCGGCCGCCGCGGATCGCCCTTGCCGCGCCGACGGGGAAGGCGGCCGCACGGCTGCAGGAGGCCATCCGCGACTCGGCCGCCCGGCTCCGCTGCGGGCAGGACATCCGGGAGCGCCTCGCCGGCATGGAGGCCACCACCCTGCACCGCCTGCTCGGGGGCCGCCCCGGTGTTTTCCCGTTCGGCCGGGACGAGGAAGAGCCGCTGCCCTTCGACACGGTTGTCGTGGACGAGGCCTCGATGGTCCCCCTGCACCTCCTCCATGCCCTGGCGAGGGCCCTGTCCGGGGACGCGCGGCTGATCCTCCTGGGCGACCGGGACCAGCTGGCCTCGGTGGAGGCCGGCGCCGTTCTCGGGGATCTCTGCGGCCCGGGTCACAGGCGCCTGTTTTCCGGTGCCGCCGCGGGGAGGATCGCCGAGGCGAGCGGCGAGACGGTGCCGCTGCTGCCTGCGGGTCAGAAGCCCTCTCCCGTCGGCGACGGCATCGTCGAGCTCGAACGCAACTGGCGCTTCGGGGCCGAAAGCGGGATCGGCAGGCTCGCACGGGCCATCCGGGAAGGCCGCCCGGACGAGGCCCTTTCGACGTTGCGGGCCGGCGGTCTCGGCGATCTGGGCTACCGGGCCGTCCCCGGGCCCCGCGACCTCGCGGGGGCCCTCGTCGAGCCGGTGCTGGCCGGGTACGGCGATTACCTCGGCGGGAGCGGGCCGGGGGAGATCTTCGAGCGCTTCAACCGCTTCCGGATCCTCTGCGCCCTCCGCGAGGGACCGTTCTCCGTGGAGGCCCTCAACGAGGCCGTGACGGCGATCCTGGCCCGCGCGGGACGCCTGCGGCCGGGGCGCCCCTGGTACGAGGGACGTCCGGTCATGGTGACCCGCAACGACTACGGCCTGCGGCTCTTCAACGGCGATGTGGGCATCGCGCTGGCCGACCCCGATGCGGACGGGGCCATTCGCGTCTTCTTCCCGTCCCCCGATGGGTCCATGCGGAAGTTCGAGCCCTACCGCCTGCCCGAGCACGAGACGGTCTTCGCGATGACCGTGCACAAGAGCCAGGGGACGGAGTTCGATCACGTGCTGCTCATTCTTCCCGAGGGCGACGCGCGGGTGCTGACGCGGGAGCTGCTGTACACGGGTCTGACCCGGGCCCGCAAGCGCGTCGATTGCTGGGCGGGCGCGGAGGCTCTCCGGGCGGCGTTGTCGCGCAGGATTGAGCGGGTCAGCGGACTCCGGGATGCCCTCTGGCCGCAGGTAACAGGTAACAGGTAACAGGTAACAGGACTCCCCTGCCGCCTGTCTTTGCCTGTCACCTGCGACCTGCCACCTGTCACCGTTTTTTAGACGGTTGTCCGGCACCCTGTCACATTTTCCGCGATGCCAAAACGGCACGAATGATCCTCTCAGGAGGCTTTTCCTCTCTTCTGGCAGGCGTTCCGCCCAAAGCCCTCGAACCCGTCAGCTCGCTGAAACTCGCATGATTCCTGACGCCTGTCGCCTGATGCCTGGTGCCTGCTTTTTTGGCATGAATCGTGCTGATTGACCCTCTGCAGGAAGGTCTTTTGTCGGGATACCGATCCGGGCAGGGACCGGGGAATCCGAATTCACACGAGAGATGCGCCCGATGGATGTGCAGACGAAAACCAGGCTGGACCGGAAGTGGAAGAAACACGCGGACGAGATGGAGCTGGAGGTCATCCAGAAGCTCAAGGGGAACTCCGACTATCACGTGCTCGAAGTGGTCCGGGCCTCGCTGAAGCGCTTCGGCGTGGAAAAGGCGGGTCTCCGCAGAGACAGCTTCGTCATGCGGATCGAAGCCGCGGCGGGAACGGACGAGGGCCGGCGGTCGGCCGGCGGATGGCTGTGCTTCGAGAGCGAGCCCGACGCCGTGTTCTACCTCTTCCATGTCTGGCTCCGGCACGTCAAGACCAACTTCAACGCCCTGGACGACGCCATGGCCGACACGGTGGATCTCGTGGAGAAGGCGATGGGGATCGCCGTGCGCGAGGGGGGGTTCGGCAACGAGGTCCTCAGGGACATGATCATCCGCGCCATCGGCCGGCTGGCCTCCGTGTCCTTCGCGGCCGGGGTCTGTCTCGACGGCGGGGAGATCGAATCGGAGCTCCTCGAAGGCTGCTCGAGGGGCGACGGCCGCCACGACGAGCTCGCGAAGCTCGCCGCGACGGGCGCCCTGGACGTGCAGAACCGGAAGCACCTCAAGATGCTCGAGGCGTGGATGGCGGCAAGACAGGCGTAAGGCGTCAGGCGCAAGGCATCAGGCGGAGAAAGGGACCGGGGGCATGAATCCCCGGTCTTTTTTTTATCCCCGGCCCTCCGCAAGGAATCCCAGGACAAGCCGGTTGAACGCCTCGGGGTACTCCACGTTCGGCATGTGGCCGCAGCGCTCGAAGATGTGCAGGCGCGCCCCGGGGATGCGGCCGGCGGCATCGAGGGCCTGTCCCACGGGGAGGATCCGGTCCCGGCGGCCCCAGAGGATGAGCACGGGTGCGGCGATCGTGCCGAGCCCCTTGCGGAGGGGTTCCAGGATGCCGGGCCTGGCGCCCCGGATCGTGACGACGGCGCGCAGGATGGCCGTGAAGGCCCGGACCGCGCCCGGCTGAAAGAACATGTCGTAGTAGAGCCGCGCGAACTCGGGGGTGATCGCGGCGGGGTCGTAGACGAGGCGGCGCAGAAAGCGGGTGAAGACCGGCAGGGGGGGCCTGCAGAAGACGCGGTCGAACAAGGGGAGCGAGGCGATCCGCAGCGGGAGGCTGACATCAGGCCCGAGACCGGCGCTGCTTGCCAGGACGAGCCGGTCCACACGGCCCGGGTCATCGAGGGTGACGCGAAGCGCCACGCCGCCGCCGAGGGAATGGCCGACGAGGGCCGCGCGCCCGAGGCCGAGGGCCGTCATGAAATCCCGGATGAAGCGGGAATAGGCCGCGGGGCTGAAGTCCATCCCCGGGGGCACGGCCGTTCTTCCGAACCCGGGGAGATCGGGGGCGAAGACGCGGTGACTCGCGGCCAGGGCGCCGATGTTGGCCGACCAGATCTCCGCCGAGGCGCCCAGGCCGTGGATGAGCACGACGGGCGGGCCGTCTTCGCCGGCACGCAGGAAGCGTGCGTGAAGTCCGTTCACGTCGACCGTACGCTCGGCAGGCATGATGTCCGGTCTCCTTTTCCGTCCTCGCCGGGTTTTGCCGCAAAGCGGGAAGCTCTCCCGCGGCAGTGCAAATAACGGTTGAGTTTTTCCGCAATCTCTATACAATGCAGCCGGGTCTGTCAACTGATGGGACGTTGTTCCGCTATGCGACATGGCCCGATTTTTTTCCCTACAGGCAGTATGACCAAAGAGAAACAGATCGACAAGCTCAAGTCGCTGGGCGACGAGTTCATCTACGCGCTGATCGACAACCCCTACGAGTGCCCCATCGTCATCGACAAAAAGGGGATCATCCGTTTCATGAGCCGCTTCAGCAGGCGCCTCATCGGCATCGATCCCGAGGAGGCCGTGGGCAGGCACATCAAGGATGTCATCAAGGAGACCCGCCTCCACGAGATCCTCAAGGACGGCAAGGCCCGGATCGCCGATCTGCTTTACATCGCCGGCCGGCAGCAGGTCATTTCGCGGATCCCCCTGAAGGATCTGCAGGGCAGGATCCTCGGCGCCGTGGGCAAGGGGGTCTTCAGCAAGGTCTCCAAGGTGGCCGAGCTGTCGCAGCGGATCGAGCACCTGAGCGACCAGGTCAAATACTACAAGCAGCGGGTCACCGACATGAGGGGCGGCTCAACGATCGTCGGCGGCACGGAGGCCATCCTGCGCATGAAGGAGAATGCGCTGCTGGCCGCGAAGAGCAACGCGTCGGTCCTCATCACGGGAGAATCCGGCACGGGGAAAGAGGTGGTGGCCTACTTCATCCACCAGAACAGTTCCCGGTCCGGCGGGCCCTTCATCCGGGTCAACTGCGCCTCGATTCCCCGGGAGCTCTTCGAAAGCGAACTGTTCGGTTACGAGGGCGGCGCCTTCACCGGGGCACGCTCCCAGGGCAAACCGGGAAAGTTCGAACTGGCCAACGGGGGCACGATCCTGCTCGACGAGATCGGCGAGATGCCCCGGCCCATGCAGGCGAAGCTCCTGCGGGTGCTCCAGGAGCGCACCGTCGACCGGCTGGGGGGGACCAAGCCGATCCCGGCCGATTTCAGGCTCATCGCCGCCACGAACCGGGACCTGCAGGAGATGGTGCGCAAGGGGGATTTCCGGATGGATCTCTTCTACCGCATCAACATCCTCAGCATTCACGCGCCGAGTCTCAGGGATATCCGGGGGGATATCCCCCTGCTTGCCGCCCATCTCATCGGCCTGCTCAACGAGGAAATGGGCTGGGGTGCCTCGGCCATCTCCCCCGAGGCCATGGAAGAGCTGAAGAGATACGACTGGCCCGGCAACGTGCGGGAGCTGCGCAACGTGATCGAGAGGGCCATGATCATCGCCAAGGAGCGCGTCATCCGCCCGGAGGATCTCCCCGACAGGATCCGCGGCGGGGCGGGCGCGGTCTCGATCCCGCCGGCAGCCTCCCGATCTCCCCGCGCGGGGAACCTGCGCCTCATCCTCGCGGAGACGGAGCGGCAGGTCATCCTCGAGACTCTTCGAAATGCCGGGGGCAACAAGGCCAAGGCCGCAAAGATGCTGGGCATCCACCGGACCTCGCTCTACCAGAAGATGCGGATGCACGGGATGGACCCCGACGGGGAGATCGATTTCAGCCTCTGATGGATCCCCGGGTCCTGCGTTTCGAAGATGTTTCCCGACCGGCCCGTCAATCCATCAGTTCCGCGGTCTTCCATCTGTAGATTAAATCCTACATGTAGATAATCTCAGACACCAGCCCCAAAAACCTGTCCTTCCGATTACTCTGGGATAAATTCCACAATGAAGAATAAAATAATGTAGCAAAATTTGTACATATCCTCTCTCCCCCTGACGGTCTCCATCCTCCTCGAAATTCAAAATAACAAAAAGAATTCAATGGGATGTGATTTATTTCCCGGGGCTGGTCCGCCTTTTGCGATAGGGGAATCGCGTTACAAACCTGTCCACCTTGGAGAAGACCTATCGGGACGGCGACCTCAACGGTGCGGGGCGCCTCCATGGGTCGGGGAAAGAGGCGCTCGCCGGGGCTGAAAAGGTGCTGACGGGTCAGGCAGAGATCAAAATCCGTTTACAGGGGAGCGATTATGGATGTGCGCGCGGATAAAGTCATGTCCCTGTCCGAGGCCGTCAGGACCTATGTGAAGGACGGCTCTCACATCTCGATCGGCGGGTTCACCGTCAACCGCAACCCCATGGCGGCCGTCTACGAGATCGTCCGCCAGGGGATCAGGAACCTCCATGTCTATGCCCACTCCAACGGCACCGGCGTCGACGAGCTTGTCGGCGGGGGCTGCGTGGGCGAAATCGAGATCGCCTACGGCGGCAACGGGAGGGCGGCCCCCACCTGCATCCGGTTCAAGCAGGCGATCCAGAAGGGGATGATCCTTCATGAGGATTACTCCAACTACCAGATGAGCCTGCGGTTCCACGCGGGGGCCATGGGCGTCCCCTTCCTGCCCACCCGGTCTTCTCTCGGGACGGACATCGTCAACAAGTGGGGCTTCTCGAAGGAGATGCGCAGGAAGGACCCCAGGCTGCCCGACGACAAGCTCATCGTCATGGACAACCCCTTCGGCAACTGGGCCGGCTGCGCAAAGGTCGTCCTCGTGCCGGCCATCAATCCCGACGTGACGATCATCCACGTCCAGAAGGCCGACCGGCAGGGAACCTGCCGCATCCGCGGGCTGCAGTTCTGCGACGTGGACCAGGTCAAGGCGGCCCGCGCCGTCATCGTCACCTGCGAGGAACTTGTCGACACGGCGGAACTGAGAACCGACCCGGAGTACAACCAGATCCCCTTCATCCACGTCTCGGCCGTCGTGCAGGTCCCTTACGGGGCGTACCCGTCATCCTGCCACCAGCACTACGATTATGACCCCGTTCAGCTTTCCGTCTTCGCGAAGGCGGCCAAGGATGATACGGCGTTCAAGGCCTACCTCGATAAGTTCGTCTACGGCGTCAAGGACCACCAGGGGCTTCTGGAGCTGGTCGGTCCCGAGCGGCTCGCGAAGATCAAGGCCGACCCCAGAACCGGGTATGCCACCGGCCTGGACAGAAAGTAAGGAGGGCAGCGTTATGGATTACACCCTGAGAGAACTCATGGCGATCATCGCCGCCCGGGAGATCCGGAACGGCGACATCGTCTTCTGCGGAACGGGCATTTCCATGGTGGCGGCCATGGCGGCCAAGCACATGAACGCCCCCGAGAGCATCATCTTCTTCGAGACGGGCGCCATCGACTCGGCCCTCGAGGAGATCCCCATGGCCGTCGCGGACCCCCGCGTCATGTATGCGGCAGCCTCCAACGGCGGCCTGCTCGACGCCTTCGCGACGATGCAGAACCGCATCACCGGCGATCGGGTCATCGGGATCCTCGGCGCCGCCCAGATCGACAAGTACGGCAACATGAACTCCACGAGCATCGGCGATTATTTCCGGCCGAAGACCCGCTTCTCCGGCAGCGGCGGGGCCTGCGACGTGGCCTCCTTCGTGCCCCGCTACATCATCTTCATGCAGCACGAAAAGAGGAAGTTCCCCGTGAAGGTCGACTACCTGACGAGCCCCGGCTACCTCGACGGAAACGGCGGCCGCGAGCGCGCGGGCCTCATGACCGGCGGGCCCAGCGCCGTTGTGACCAACCTGGCCATGATGCGCTTCGACGAGAAGACCAAGGAGATGTACCTGGCCCACTACTACCCGGGGATCACGCCGCAGAAGATCCTGGACAACATGGAGTTCCCCGTCGACATCTCGAAGGCGACGGAGGCCGCGCCGCCCACGGCCGGCGAACTGAAGATCCTCAGGGAGGTCGTCGACCCCCAGCGGATCATCCTGTGAGAACAAGCGCCGCCCGGCCGGCGGGGCGCCGTCGGCAGGGCCGGCGTGACGGCAACACCGACACCCTGTCGTAACCATAATCAGCACAAGGAGAACCGACATGAACTTTGAATTATCGGAAGAGTTGAAGATGTTGCGGGACACGGTCCGTTCGTTTGCGGAGGAGAAGATCGCTCCCTTTGCCGAGGAGTGGGACCGCAGGTCCTACTTCCCGTACCGGGAGGCG
>Ga0209606_1000327_pt1 | contig 75092 bp, 76 predicted proteins | sample AD_UKC057_MetaG_FD_184412 | JGI IMG/M metagenome (GOLD analysis project Ga0209606, IMG submission 184412) | Active sludge microbial communities of municipal wastewater-treating anaerobic digesters from USA - AD_UKC057_MetaG (SPAdes) (version 2) | ecosystem: Engineered > Bioreactor > Anaerobic >...
GTCTGGAAATACGCGACAAATTTTGACGCGGACGGCTTGTAATATTTTTTGCCGGAAGCAATCTGGTCGGCCACGGAGGGCAGTAGCCCGCTCTGACGCAGCTTCGATCCCCGCCCGTCGCAGTAGATGCATCCGCCGGTGGCCACGCGCCCGTCGCGATTGGGACAGGTAAAGCCCGCGTCGATCTGCAGCTTATGGACCGTGCAGCCGAAACGGTTGCGCCAGTAGCTTTTCAGATCGTAATAGCGTTTGGTGTTTTTCCAGAAATCCGGTTTGCCCACGCGCGCCTCTTTTTTATGTTGTGTTTTTATGACCCTTGCCGTAAAAATCCCCTCAGCATCCGGCTGAACATCCGCGGGGAGTGGCACCGGGACGAATCAAGCCTGTGAAGTGCTTTTACTACTCATCCCCCGCAATGGCAAGCGCCGGATGGAAGGGATGACTGTTTTGACGGATTCCTATGACATCGTGGTAATCGGCGGCGGTCATGCAGGCTGCGAGGCGGCGCTGGCCGCGGCGCGCATGGGCGCCAGGACACTTTTGTTCAACATCAACCTCGATTCCATCGCGCTCATGTCGTGCAATCCGGCGATCGGCGGACTCGCCAAAAGCCAGCTCGTCAAGGAAGTCGACGCGTTGGGCGGAGAGATGGGTCGGATCACGGACAAGACCGCCGTGCATTTCCGACTGCTCAACGCCTCCAAGGGCCCGGCCGTTCAATCCACCCGCATGCAGTGCGACAAGCAGCTTTACCGTCTGACCATGAAAGCGACGGTGGAAAATCAGGCCAACCTGCACATCCGCCAGGCCATGGTGGAATCCCTGGTCGTTGAGGACGGCAAAGTTGCAGGCGTTCTGGACGCCAGCGGCCATTTTTACGGCGCTAGAAAAGTCATCGTCACCACCGGCACTTTTTTAAACGGCCTGGTCCATATCGGGCGGTCGCAGACGCAATCCGGCAGGGCGGGAGAGCTGGCTTCGGTGGGGCTTGCCAACCAGCTTGCGTCGCTCGGGTTTGACATGGGCCGTATGAAAACCGGAACGCCGCCGCGTCTGAAAGCCTCAACGATTGATTTTTCCGTCCTGGAGCGCCAGGACAGCGACCCTGACCCCGCACCATTTTCCTTTACGACCTCCTCTCTGCGGACGGAGCGCCTGCCTTCATATTTTGCCGCAACGTGCGAACAAACGCATCGCATCATCCGCGACAATATTGGTCAGTCCCCTCTTTATTCCGGCGCCATCAAAGGCGTCGGCGCGCGCTATTGTCCGTCGCTTGAAGACAAGGTAATGCGCTTCGGCGAAAGGACCAGCCACCCCGTTGTGCTGGAGCACGAGGGACTCGACACGCAGGAAGTTTATGCCAAGGGACTGGGCAATTCCCTGCCGCTGGAGTTGCAGTATGAGATTGTCCGCAGCGTACGCGGCCTGGACCAGGCCGAAATCATGCGGCCCGCCTACGCCATTGAATACGATTTTGTCCAGCCGACACAGCTTCGAGTGACGCTGGAGACCAAACTCATCTCCGGCCTGTACCTGGCGGGCCAGATCAACGGAACGTCCGGCTATGAGGAGGCGGCGGCGCAGGGCATCTGGGCCGGGATCAACGCCGTGCTGGCACTCACGGGCGCGCCGCCTTTTGTCCTGGACCGCTCCGAGGCCTACATGGCCGTGATGATCGACGACCTGGTCACGCGCGGCGTGGATGAACCCTACCGCATGTTCACCTCGAGGGCCGAGTACCGGCTGATTCTTCGGGAAGACAACGCCGTGCTTCGGCTGATGGGCCGGGGCTGCGAGCTGGGACTGGTGGACCGCGCTCATTATCTGGATCTTCAGAATCAAAAGAAGCGGATTGAAGAGGGAATCCGGAAGCTTAAATCCTCGTCCGTCAAACCGTCGCCCGACATCAATGAAAAGCTGGCCTCTCTGCTTTCACCGCCGATTACGCAGGCCACCACTCTGTATAGTCTGTTGAAAAGGCATGAAATTGCCTATGACGATTTAAACGGTTTCCCCGGCTGGGAGCCGCAGGACGACCGTTTTGTGAAAAAGCAGATTGAGATCGAAATCAAGTACGAAGGCTATATCAGGCGTCAGTTCGAAGCGACAAAAAAACTGAAAGAACAGGAAAAGATAAAAATCCCGGCGGATTTCGACTATACGTCCGTGCCCGGCCTGTCCAACGAACTGCAAGCCAAGCTCACCCGAATCGCGCCCGCGACCATCGGCCAAATGGGGCGCATCCCCGGCATGACCGAAGGCGCCGTCTCCGCCGTCCTGATCATGATTAAAAAACGGGAGCTGACGCATGCGGCGCGAGGGCCGGCTTGAAAATGAGCCTGGGAGAGAGCGGCCCGGGCACAAGGAAAGAAGGATGAGAAAACACACCGGCTTGGCTTTGCCGGCCGGATCAATCCGTAAATATTCTGTTAAATGTGCTTGACAGAAAAAAACACTGTTTCTATACTCCAAACGCAACCATCACGGGCGAAAAATGTCACCATTTAGAAGGATCTGATCATGCGGTGGAAGGGTGAACGGCAAAGCGACCATGTCGAAGACCGTCGGGGAATGTCCATTTCCCGAGGCGTGAAAGCAGGCGGTCTCTCCGGTCTGGGCCTGGTGGCGGTTGTCGTCATCGGCATGCTGCTGGGCGTTGATCCGACGGCACTCCTGCAGGTTGTGGAACAGCGTGCGCCATCTTCGCACGTTGCCACCGAGCCAGGCAGACCACCTGCCGTACACGACGAGATGCGCGATTTTGCCGCCGTAGTTCTGGCGGATACGGAAGACGTCTGGCAAAACGTATTTCAACAGGCGGGACGGACATACGAAAAGCCCACGCTGGTTCTATTTTCCGAAGCGGTCGATTCCGCCTGCGGCATGGCCGACGCGGCCGTGGGGCCGTTTTATTGTCCGGCGGACCGGAAAGTCTATCTGGACCTTGCTTTTTTCGAAGATCTTCATTCCCGGTTCGGCGCGTCCGGCGACTTCGCCCAGGCATACGTGATTGCCCACGAAATCGGCCATCATGTTCAGACGCTGCTCGGCATCACGCAAAAAGTTTCCCGGCTTCAGGAAAGATCGAACAGCACCGACAGAAACCGGCTGTCCGTCATGCTGGAGCTGCAGGCGGACTGCCTGGCGGGAGTGTGGGCTCACCAGGCGGACAAAAGCCGCGGCCTTCTGGAAGCGGGGGACATTGAGGAGGGCCTGAATGCCGCCGCCGCGGTGGGAGACGACCGCATTCAGAAAGCAACAAGAGGATATGTGGTGCCCGACGGATTCACGCATGGCAGTTCTGCGCAGCGCGCTGGCTGGTTCAGGCGGGGTCTGGAAAAGGGCGACCTCAGGGCATGCGAAACCTTTGGATCCGATCATTATTGATCGTCCAAAAACAACTTTCAGGAGGAGGGGATATGAAAAGAATCACAGTACAAGTTTTGGCGGCACTGTTTATTCTGGTCATGGTCATGGGATGCGCCGACGAAAAGGGACCGGCGGAACTGGCCATGAAAGCGGCGGAGCAGGCGGTCGAAACCACCAAGGCCGAGGCGGCAAAGCTTGTTCCGGAACAGGTGGCGGCGCTGGAAGAAGCCATGGCGTCCGCCAGGGACAAACTCGCCAAGGGTGAATACAAAGCAGCCCTGACCGAAGCGCAGGGTCTTGTCGGCAAGGCCAAGGATGTTCTCGCTGCGGCAAAGGCCAAAAAGGACGAATTGTCCAAAAAGTGGACGGAGCTGACAGAGGGGATGCCTCAGATGGTTGAAGCCATCCAGGGCAAGGTGGACGACCTTTCCAAGCTCAAAAAGCTTCCGAAAAATATTACAACCGAAACGCTGGCGGATGCGAAATCAGGACTGGAGGCCGTCAAGGCGGATCTGGCAAAAGCGCAGGAAAGCTTTAAATCCGGAAATATCGCGGAAGCCATCGCCACAGCCACGGCGGTGAAAGAAAAAGCCGTAAAGGCCATGGAAAGCCTGGGTATTTCCGCGCCGGAACCGGCAAAGTCATAAAACATAAAAAGGGCATACTCCCGGCCGGTTTGAAACGGGGAATATGCCCTTTTTTTCACAAATGCACAGCGGCGCCGTCACTTTTTCAAAAGCTTCAGCCTTTCCGCGACGCTGTTTGCTTTTGCCGGATCTCCCTTTTCCTGGTAATAATCCTGCAGCTTCTCCAGATAGGCCCAGAGCGGCCTGCGCCAGCCGTTGGCCGACGCGGCGTCAATTCCGATTTGCAAAATGGTTTCATCGGCCGGCAAATACCTTACCCAGACTCCGCAGGCAAGCAGCCGGGACAGAGGATCGTCGATGGCGGCAATCTCGCGGCCGGCCGCCGCTGCATCCCTGGCGACAGCGGCTTTCAGAACACCGGCATACTTCGCCGGAAGCGCCTTAGGATCAACGGCGCTGAAATTGCCCTTTAAAAAATGACAGTAGGCCATATCGGCGGGGCGGGGCTCAAGCCGGTAGAGCTTCGCAAACTCGCTTGCGTCAAAAGGCTCCAGCGACGCGGTGTGGAGCGCGTACTTGGTCAGATAGGCAACGCTTAAAAGGCCGATGTCGTTGCCGGCGGCGATCTCTCCTCTGGCTTTCTCAAAATGAGGTTCCGTGGACAGTTCCCGGCCGGTCAGAAAGCTGGTTTTGTATTCATCCAACTGGCTGTATGCCTTTTCCTTCCAGACAGGAACCTGCCCGGCGCCTCCGCAGGCGCAAATCAGCAGCGCAGCCATTAAAAGAAAAATCCTTTTCATGGGACCTTAAACTCCGGATCTTTTTTTGACCCGACGAAGGCGTCCAGTTTTTTGACAACATTATCCAGCGAAGTCACAACATCATCGATATCGGAGCGAAGAAGGTGAAAATCTTTCATGCCTTCAGACGTGTCCGTGCTGATTTTGTTAATATTATCAATGGTTTTTTCCATCTTTTGCAGTTTTCCGATCACGTCTTTGAGAATGACGTTGACCTGCGGCAACGCGCCTTCGCTGCCGTAGATTTCGCGGTCTGTCTTGTCCGCCATTTTATCCACTTTCGCGAGGATGCGGTTGACGTTGGTGGTAATCTCCTTCAACTGCTTGAGAGAATCATTCAGCGCCCTCACGCTTTCCTCATCGGAAACGGCCATTTCCACAAGAGATTTCTTTGAGGCCAGGTTCGCAGTAATTTTTTCGGCATTGCCCAGCACCTGATTTAAATTTCCCTGAGGATCGGACAGGGCGCGCGTCAGGCTCTCCACATGATCGGCAATCTGCGTCACCTGGTCCAGAACAGGTTCGATTCTGGCGATGGCGTCATTGATGTCGTTGACAATGGCCACTTCCGGAACCTGGTTTGCGTCCAGTTGCGGACTGTTCAGATCGGATGTGGTCACGATAATCCTCGCCGCGCCGATCAGCGGCCGGTACAAAACAAAGGTGCTGTCCGAGCGGATCCATTTCACATGACGATCGGGGATTTTAATTTTTATTAAAACAATGCCCTTGTCATCAAGCTCCAGTGACTGCACCTTGCCGATGTTGAATCCGGAAAAATCAACGGGCATGCCTTCGGTAAATCCGTCGCCGGAGCGCGACGACAGGGTAAAGGTGTGCACGGTCTCGAAAACGCCCTTTCCGGCGGCCAGGTACAAAAGAGCCGCGGCGAGCAGAACGGCCGTGCAGACAATGAAAAGTCCGACTTTACATTCTCGGCTTACCGTCATAGCCCCCCGTACTTATCTTGCATCCAGCGGTAGTCGAATATGTGACAGCTTGCATACAAATCATCAATTTTTTTCAATGCGTTCATAATAAAACCACTATCCTTTAAGTGAGGGACCATTTGAAAAGGCTGATCGATCAGAATCATGGCATCTTTAACCATCGCGGCCCGAAGCAGCATCACGCAAAAACGCTCTTCGTTGCCCAGCGCGGGATTGCGTCTGAGGGCGATGGCCCCGAGGCCGAATCGCTCCAGGCTCGTGAGCGCGAGACGCCTTGCCTGCCGCTTGGGCATGTTTTCATGATACTGCTTGATCAGGGCGATGTTCATGTACACATCCTGATTGGAAATCAGCGGCACGTTTTCGGATACCGGCGCGGCCTGCAGGGGGTGGTCCCGCAGAAAGTGTTCCTGCGATTGCCGGAGCGCCTTCTCGCTGTCAAAGTAATTTACAGTAATTTTGTGATTAATGACAGCACCTCTATCATCAGTATGGCCCCAAAAACATTCACCATGCCCTGAGACACCACCACGGGAATGCTGGTCAGTTCACGCGATGCCCTCAGACCGAAGCGAATGGGAATCAGCGTGATAAAAAAACCGTAAACGGCGCACTTGCAAAGCGAAATGACTATATCAGAAAAATCAGTGGAATTTAATACAAGATTTGAATAGACATCCATGTTCATCCCGAAAATCACCCGGGAAAACAGAATGCCGCTGGCCAAAAGGACAATGGAAAAAAGGCTGCTTAACAAAACAATGGATATAATGCCGTTGATAATGCGCGGCATCACCAGGTAATTGATGATGTCAATCCGGAAAATTTCCAGGGTTTTGATTTCCCGGTTGACTTTCATCACCGCCATCTCCGTGTTGATCGCGGCGCTCGACCGCAGAGTGATCAGAAGCACCGTCAAAAAAGGCGACAATTCCGTAACGATCAGGCCCATTAAGACATGACCGATAAACTGGGTCAGTCCGAGTTCTTTGAGCAGGGTAAAGACGATGCCGATAAACAGCGAGCCGAAGAAAATCGAAACGAGAAGAAAAAGAGGCAAAATCTGCACGGAAGTGAAGTAGATTTGGTTGACTAGGACTTCGCGCATGGCGCTCGAATAGGTTTTGCGTTGAAAAATGCGCAGAAAAACTTTCCACGAAAACGCTATGGTCCCGGCAAAACCGCTGAGCATCCGGATAACCCGATTTCCCAATATTTCAAAAAAAGCCATATTCTGTCCGCTCCGTGTTGCGGAATCCTAACACAGGACACGAAAGACTTCAAACCATCATTATAAATGCGTTTTACGTTGACAAACGGATGCCTGTCGTTATATTTGAGACAACTATGCGTTCCAACATAACCGAAAAACATCACCGGGCGCAGTGTTCTGGAGGAAAAAGATGAATAGTTCAAATCGAAAAACATTTTTCATGTTCCTGCTGGCCTTTCTGGTGGCCTTTTTTATCGTATCCCTCGTGGGCGTTCTGAGATCGTCATTTACCAGCTCCGGGGCTCCCGAAATACCCGCCGCCCAGGCGGTCCCCTCCCTGTCGAACGCACCCGGCCTGACGCCGACTTCCTTTTCCGATCTGGTGGAACGCGTGAAGCCGGCCGTCGTAAACATCAGCACCTCCAAAACCTTCAAGGGAAGGGGCGGTTTTGGAACACCTTTCGGCGGATCGCCTTTCGGGGACGATTTCTTTGACCGCTTTTTCGGCGACATGCCCCGCAGAGACTTCAAGCAGCGCAGCCTGGGGTCGGGTTTCATCATCAGCAACGACGGTTATATTTTCACCAACAATCACGTGGTGGAACAGGCGGACAAAATCCGCGTCAAAATCTCCGACGGCAAGGAATATGACGCCAAGGTCATCGGCACGGACGCCAATACGGACATTGCCCTGATTAAAATAAAACCGGACAACAGCCTGCCGGTAGCGGACATCGGAGATTCCGACGTCGTGAAAGTCGGAGAATGGGTGGTCGCAATCGGCAACCCATTCGGACTGGACGCGACGGTCACGGCAGGCATCGTCAGCGCCAAGGGAAGGGTCATCGGCGCCGGGCCTTATGATAATTTTATTCAGACGGACGCCTCCATCAATCCCGGCAACAGCGGCGGCCCGCTGTTCAACATGGAAGGGAAAGTCATCGGCATCAATACGGCCATTGTCGCGCAGGGCCAGGGCATCGGCTTTGCCATTCCCATCAATATGGCCAAAAACATCCTGACGGATCTGAAATCCAAGGGAAAGGTTACGCGAGGCTGGCTGGGAATCTCCGTTCAGGATATTACCGACGACATCGCCCAGAATTTAAACCACAAAAACAAAAACGGCGCGCTGGTCTCGGATGTCTTCAAGGGAGATCCGGCAGACCGGGCAGGGATTAAAATAGGTGATATTATTATAGAAATTAACGGAAAGCCCGTCAAGGATACCCACGAGTTGCTGCTGATGATCGCCGCGTTGAAGGTCGGCCAGAAGATGAACGTCAAAGCGATTCGCGACGGGAAGGAAATGACGTTCCATGTTGTCGTGGCGGAACGGAAAGACAACGTGACGATGGCCATGGAGAGGTCCGGACTTGGACATTTCGGCATTGCGGCGCAGGAGATTACCCCGGAAATGGCAAAGCAGTTGGGGATAGCGCGAGACGGCGTCATGGTCACGGATGTTCAGGCCGGAAGCCCGGCCGATGAAGTCGGCATTCAGCCCCGGGACATCATCGTTCAGGTGAACCGGGTCAAAATATCTTCCATGAAGGATTACGTCCGCGAGATCACCAAAGCGGCCCAGAAGAAAAGCGTTACGCTCTTTATCAAAAGGGGTCGATCCGGTTATTCCGTAACGATCCGCATCGATTAAAACCGTGTTTGACGGGAAAAGGCAGGTCTTCGGGTCTGCCTTTTTTATAATGGCCCCCTATTCGAAAAAGATGCACCCATGGGCGAAAAGCTTTATGATTACGAGGGAGTGATCCATATCCACTCCTCTTTTTCATTTGACGGCCACGCGCCGATGGAACAGATTCTTGCCGCTGCGGAAAAAAGCGAACTCGACTTCATCATGCTGACGGACCACGACCACCTGAAGGCACGGCTGGAAGGCTGGGAAGGCTGGCAGAAAAAAACTCTGGTCATGGTCGGTGAGGAAATCGCCCCGAGGTTCAATCACTTTCTGGCGTTTAATATTCAGGAACCGGTTTTATGCGGAGGCGACCCCGAAGGAAAAGATCCGCAAAAATACATTGACGAAGTGAACCGACAGGGCGGCTTCGGTTTCATCGCCCATCCCGATCACGAGGGGACCCAATTGTTTCACGTGAAACAGTACAGCTGGAACAACTGGAATGTTAATGGTTTCGCGGGAATCGGCGTCTGGGATTTCATGACGGACTGGCAGAAAAGCCTTCGCGGATACGGCAGCTCGCTTCTGAGCTTCCTTTTTCCCGCCTTTGTTCTAAAGGGCCCTCGAAAATTGACGCTGGAGAGATGGGATGCCATGAATCAAACCAGAAAGACCGTCGGCATCGGGGAGCTGGACAACCATGCCACGGTGAAAAAGCTGCTGGGTATCCGTTTCGTCGCCTTCCCTTTTCACCGGGCCTTCGCGTTCATCCGGACGCATGTTTTAACCAAAACCGGTTTCACCGGAAACCATCAACGGGACATCGCCCTGGTGTATGCGGCGCTCCTTCATGGATGCTGCTATTTTTCCCTGGAATATTTCCGCAAGGCAAAAGGTTTTCGATTCACCCTGGAGCATGACCAGAAGGTTTTCCAGATGGGAGACCAGGTTCCTCTGGCCGAAAACATTCGATTATCCGTCTTCTGCCCCGCCAAAGCCCTGATCCGCGTCATCAGAAACGGCTGTGAAGAATGCCGGGCAACCGGCGATCGATTAAATTTAACAATCGACAAAACAGGGGTTTACCGCGTCGAAGCACACCTGAAGGCGGCCGGAATAACCCGGCCATGGATTTTTTCCAACCCGATTTTTGTAACTTGAGGCGTTGGGGGCGTCTTCATTCGGATTGTTCCGGGTGAAAACATGAAAATACATATTGAGTTGTTAGTCTTCAGATCCATTCACCTTTTGCCAGCGGGAATACTGGTACATTCTGGACAGGGACTTCACCGCTCTTTCCGGACTGGCAAAAACAATGCCCTTGTATTTCTGACCTTCGATTTCGATGACCGTTCGGGTTGTTTCATCAGTGAGCAGATAGACGCCGATCACCGGCTTATGATATTTCCCCATAATCCGGACGGTTTTCTCCACTAGCCCCTGTTCGTAAATTTTGAGCAGCTCCAGATTATCGGCCACCATTTTCGGGTCATAGGACTTATCCACCGCGACCGTCGATTCCAAAACCGATTGAATCATTATTTTCCTGCCGATAATGCCCATGTGAATAATGGCGTCGCATTCTTCCCACCGCAGCAGCTCTTCAATGATCGCCATGTGAATGTCGGTGTTCATTTCCGCCACCAGATCCACGGGATTGGCATGGCTCCAGAACGGCGGCAGCATACCGTTGATTTTTCCTACAATTTCTTTGGACAGCTTCGGAACGAGCAGGCCGTTTTCCGCACACAAATCCGAGGCGACAACGCCCCATCCTCCCCCCAGCGTCAAAATGGCAACCCGGTTTCCGTGAGGCAACGGAAGAGATGAAAAAGCCGCTGATAAATCAAGCAGTTCCATCGACTGCCTGGCCTGAATGATGCCCGCCTGTTTGCAGGCTGCGTCAAAAACCTTGATGTTGGATGCCATGGCCCCGGTATGGCTTGCCGCCGCGTGCGCCCCCGCCTGCGTGCGTCCGCCCTTTAGTGCAATGACCGGTTTCTTCATTCCTACCCGTCTGGCCGATTCAAAAAATCTTCGGCCGTTTTTGACGCTTTCGATATACATGACCACCGTCCTGGTCATGGGGTCGATTTCGAAGCCATCCAGATAGTCCTCAATTGTGATCATCGCCTCATTGCCGGAGCCGCTGAACGCGCGGATGCCGATGCCTTCCTTTTCGGCAAACGCGAGAAGCTGCGTTCCCAGATTGCCGGATTGCGCCACCAGAACCGTGTCTCCCGGCTTTGGCCGAACGTGAGTTCCCGTGCAGTAAAGAGAGCAGTGCGGATTACATATTCCCATCGTATTGGGGCCAAGAATCAAAATTCCCGCCTTGCCCGCTTTTTGAACCAGTTCCTCCTCAAGGGCTTTGCCTTCAGCCCCCGTTTCCCCGAATCCTGACGAGATGAGCAATACGTTTTTAATCCCCTTGGCCCGCATTTCATCAATCACCGGCAGAACTTTTCCCGCTGGAATGGTGATGACGGCCAGGTCGACCGGGTCGGGAATTTCCGTAACGGTTTTAAATACTTTTCTTCCGGCAATCTCCCCGCCTCTGGGATTGACCAAATATACCTTTCCGGCATAACGGCCCGCGACCACATTGGTAAACATCAACTGTCCCCACTTGCTGAGATCCGCGGAAGCTCCGATAAATGCAATGGATTTTGGGTAAAACAGGCTTGCGATGGCCATCGGTTCCACGGGTGCATGCGTGATATTTCGCAGGCCCCGCTCCCCAAGTACAATCAATGCATCCACTGCTGTTACCCGGCCGTCGGGCGATACCAGAAGGGGATTGATGTCGATTTCCCTGATTTCGGGGATATTCATGGCGATTTCAGACAGACCCGTCAATACCCGAATGAGCGCGTCCCTATTCGGAGCCTTTTCTCCGCGGAAATCCCCCAGGAGCTTGTGGGCCCGCAACTCCGAAATCATCCGGTTGGCCTCTTCTTCGTCCAGGGGAGCCAGCCGGAAGATCACATCTCCGATGGCCTCCGTAAAAACCCCTCCCAAACCGAACATGATGACCGGACCGAACTGCGCGTCAAAAAACAGGCCGGCCACAAATTCCCTTCTTCCCTCCAGCATGGGCTGGAGCAGAAATCCTTCCAAATCATCTCCGGCCGCATCCTTTATATATATGGCGGCCGCCTGAAGATCTTCCGGAGTCTTGAGATTGAGCTTGACCAGGCCTCTTTCGGTCTTATGAGTAAGCCTGCTGCCCAAGCCCTTTAAAACGACCGGATAGCCCATTTCCCGGGCAAAAACACTTAATTCATTGATATTATTGACTATTTTTTCTTCTACCACGGGAACGCGGTAGTGCTTCAAGACAACCTTTGCCTCGGCTTCGGTCAATGCGTTTCTGCTTTCCCTGATCGCTTTCGCTATGATTTCTGCCGGATTCATGAATCTCCCTGTCAATATTTGCTTGACGTATCCTTATTGTATTATAATCTTGGGCCGAATCTGCCGCTGTGATTTTGCGGCTCCCGTTGATGAGGAATCATATGTCCAATCCATCCGTAAATCAAGTAATGGTTGGCGGCCGCTTCGTCGGCCTGATCGGTTTGGAAGAAGCCGTCCGGAAAGCCGTCGCCGTCTGCGTTGGTAAAAGCGATTCGGAAATCTCCGACTTTCTCGTCCGGGAGGTCTCCGGCCGGAATTACATTCCTCCGTCAATTCTCCCGGCCTATGCCCGCGCCCTGCTTCGCGAATACAAAACGGCGCTGAACCTTCCCGTCGATCCCGAGCCGGCAACCGGTTTGACCATTCTTGCCCTGGGAGCGGGCTGCGCCCGCTGCGATCAATTGCAATCGGACATCCGTGATGTTTTATCGGAGATGCAGATTGCCGCCGATGTCCGGCATGTGACCGACCTTCGGGAAATGTCCAGGTTCGGCGTTCTGGGCGCCCCTGCGCTGGTCATCAACAACAGGGTCGTGGCCGTGGGCGAAGTCCCGCCCAAAAGCCTCATCCGCCAATGGATCACCGCCGCTTTGAAAAACATGGATTAATGCCTCGTCCGCGCATTTGGCTTCGGAAAAACTATTCTCCCAATCTTTTTTCGAGAACATCCCGCCTTACGTTTTCCTCGTTACACTCACCGCATTGCTCGTTTTCCCATTACCATCTCTTTTTGTCAGTCTGATCCTGTCGAAGGACGCTGCCCATCCACTATTCATCAGTCACCATCCACCGTGGCGGTCACGAAGACCCGCCCTACGATTCCCTCGTCACTCGCCGCTTTCCACTCACCGCTCATTGCTCTGCGTTTTTTACTACAAGCCATGAGCTATGAGCTTTCCCCTCTTTAGCCTTCCGCTAGCGCAACCCTTTGTCACCCTGAGCCTGTCGAAGGGTGACGCCTATCCACTATTCACCAGTCACCATCCACTGTCTCCTATCGCCCATGGCCTATCGCCTATTCCTTCTGACAACGCGGGCAGCAATACGTACTGCGCCCACTCTGCCGGATCCGGACAATGATCCCGCCGCATCGCACACAGGCCTCCCCTTCCCGTCCATATACCTTCAGCGCCTTCTGGTTTTCACCCGGACAGCCGTCAAGATCCCTCCAGTCGGAAATGGACGTTCCCCGCCCGGCAATGGCTCTCCTCAGAATTCGCCGGGCCTGTCGAAAAATCTTTTTCCACTCCGTTTCGTCCAGCGCGGCCGCCGGCCGCAGCGGGGAAATGCCGGAAGCGTGCAGGATCTCGCAGGCGTAAATGTTGCCGATGCCGGCAATCGCCTTCGGGTCCATGAGCAGTGTTTTGACGGGAACCCTGCGCCCGGCCTGGCTTTGCAGGAATTTTCGGAAATCAAAGCTTCCCATCAGATCATTGGTCAAAGCCTCCGGCGGATCAGAGATTACCCGAACGGTCGCGAAGCGACGGGGATCGACCAGATCGATGCCTCCTCCTTCCAGCGTGATCCGCCACCGCGTATGGGACTCGCGACAGCGGCCCGTCCTCCAAAACAAACGGCCCGACATCCGCAGATGGATGATGATGCATTGGCCTCCCTCCAGGCGCATCTCGACGGTCTTGCCCCGGCGGCAAACCCCGAGAACCCGCAGCCCGCGGACATTTCCGATTCCGTCCAGTTTGTGGTCGCAGACTTTCGTTGACAGAATTTTCTTTCCGGCAATCCTCGTCTGCAACTGGCGGCACAGCGTTTCAACTTCCGGCAGTTCCGGCATTCACTCGTCCTCTTCGCGGCGTAAAAAAATTCGCCGCTCACTTTTTAAAAATTTTTTTCATTTTTTCTTTCAAAATGCAAAATAAATGTTGACAAATTTTTTTGCTTGCGTAAATTCAAAAATCAATAAAGTTTATTTTTCCGGATAATTTTTTAGCGGAAGAACGCTTCCGGAAGGAGGATGAATGGAGAACGAGACCCTGTTTAATGAGGAGGCGGAACCTCCTGGTCATGCGACCGGTCTTGTTGTGGTAAAGAAAAAAACTGCCGATTTTTTTTCGTTGACCACGGATCATCAGCAACCCTCCCTGGCAAAATCAAAGCCGGAACGGATTTATTTTCCCTTTAAAGATTCTCCCCGCTCACGCACTTTCCGCAAGAAACACTACCCGGACATCAGCCGCATCGAATGGTTTGACTGGCGGTGGCAGTTTCAAAACGCCATTCGCAGCGTCCAGGCGCTGGACGCCATCCTTCATCTATCCGACAACGAACGCCAGGCCATGATGCACCCCTCGGGCGACCTCCCCGTTGCCATCACGCCTTACTACGCCAGCCTGATTTCCCCGGACGACCCGTCTTCTCCGCTTCGCCGCTGCGTCGTCCCGGTGGTGGACGAATGCCTGCACACCAAGGGCGAAGAGGAAGACCCGCTCGGCGAGGACGCCGATTCTCCGGTCCCCGGCATTGTGCATCGCTATCCCGACCGCGTTCTGTTTCTGGTCACGGACATCTGTTCGACCTACTGCCGCTATTGCACCCGCTCCCGCATTTTCGGCCGCCAGCACCAGTGCTTTATCGACACGGCCAAGTGGGAAAGAGCGCTGGACTACATCGCCTCCAATCCGAATGTCCGCGACGTGCTCCTTTCCGGCGGTGATCCCCTGACCCTTTCCGACGACCGGCTGGAATGGCTGATTTCGAGGCTTCGGGAGATTCCCCATGTGGAGCTGGTCCGCATCGGCACGAAGGTCCCCGTGGTGATGCCCCAGCGCATCACACCGTCTCTTGTTTCCATGCTGAAGAAATACCATCCCCTCTGGATGAGCATTCATGTCACGCACCCCGACGAGCTGACCCCCGAGATGAGCGCCGCCTGCATCCGGCTGGCCGACGCCGGCATTCCACTGGGCAGCCAGACGGTCCTGCTGGCCGGCATCAACGACTCCGTCTCCACCATGACCCGCCTGGTTCACGGACTTCTGCAGATCCGCGTCCGTCCCTACTATCTGTACCAGTGCGATCCGATTCCGGGCTCGTCCCATTTCCGCACGCCCATCAGCAAAGGACTGGAAATCATCAAGGGCTTGCGCGGACACACCACCGGCTACGCCGTGCCGACCTTCGTCGTGGACGCCCCCGGCGGCGGCGGAAAAATTCCGCTCCTTCCCGAGTATGCCATCGGGTGGGACAAAGGCGACCTGATGATGCGCAATTACGAAGGCAGCCTCTTCCGCTACCCGGACAATCACGCCGAATCAAAGGATATCCACTAGGATATTGAAGATAGCTTATGTCCGGTAATCCAGTCTGTCCAGCGACCGCCCGCCGCCGAACGTTATCGATCGGCCTGACCTACGACCTGCGCGAAGATTACCTTCGCGAAGGATACAGCCTCGAAGAAACCGCCGAGTTCGACAAGCCCGACACTATTTCCGCCATAGAAAACGTCCTCAAAAAAAACGGCTACGCCACCGACCGCATCGGACACGTCAAGGCGCTCACCCGCCGTCTGGCCGCGGGCGACCGCTGGGACCTTGTCTTCAACATCGCCGAAGGAATGCACGGTTTCGGCCGGGAGGCGCAGGTTCCCGCGCTCCTGGACGCCTACCGGATCCCCTATACCTTTTCGGACGCCCTCGGCCAGGCGCTGACGCTCCATAAGGGCATGACCAAGCATATTGTAAGGGACCTTGGCATTCCCACGCCGGACTTCGCCGTGGTTTCCTCACCGGAAGATATCGGGAGCGTCCGGCTGCCCTATCCCCTGTTTGCCAAGCCCGTGGCGGAAGGAACGGGCAAAGGCATTACCGCCCGCTCCAGAATCGACAACGCGGACAGCCTGCGCTCGGCGTGCTTGAACCTTCTGCAGACTTTCCGCCAGCCGGTGCTGGTGGAAACCTATCTGCCCGGGCGGGAATTTACCGTCGGCATCGTCGGAACGGGCAGGCAGGCCCGCGCCATCGGCGCCATGGAAGTGCTCCTCAATCCGGATGCCGAACCGCATGCCTATTCCTACGACAACAAGGAGCACTATGAAAAACTGGTGCGCTATGCCGCCGTTTCCGATTCGGAAGCCCTGCAGGCCATGGAGGTCTCCCTGGCGGCATGGCGAGGATTGGATCTGAAGGACGGAGGACGGGTGGACCTGCGCTCGGACGCTTCGGGCAGGCCTCATTTTATAGAAGTGAATTCCCTGGCCGGCCTGAATCCGGTTCGCTCCGACCTGCCGATTTTGTGCGGACTGGTGGGCGTATCCTATGACCGGCTCCTCTGCGATATCCTGAACTCAGCCCTGGACCGGGCGGGGCTTTGCGGCCAGCAGCTCCCCCATCCGCCTGCGCGGAAACGGTAAACGCCATATGAAAAAAATCCTGATTCTGCACAGCGAAGTTCCGGCGGACGCAGGCGAAGACGAACTCGATTGCCTGACGCAGGCGGCGGCCGTCGGCGAAGCAGTCCTCGCGCTGGGCTGCCGGCCGGAAACGCTCCCGTTCGGAATGGATCTGCGCGCCAACATCGACCGCATTCGCGAGCGGCAGCCGGACGTGGTCTTCAACCTGGTGGAGACGCTTGCCGGGCAAGGCAGTCTGAATTATGTCGCGACCGCGCTTCTGGACGTTTTGCGCATGCCCTACACGGGATGCCGGACCGAAGCCATGTTCATCACCTCCAACAAGCCGCTCGCCAAAAAAATCCTGCAGCAAAACGGCATTGCCACACCGCCCTGGATGACGGCGGACGTGGACGAACGAGGATCAGAGCCACATGGCACATATCTTCTCAAGCCCTGCTGGGAAGACGCCTCGGTCGGTCTCGACAGCGGGGCCATCGTGCAGATGCAAAATCCTCAAACCCTTCGGGACGCGCTGCGGAAGCGCCAGATCGCGCTCGGCCTGGACTGCTTTGCCGAAGCCTACATTGACGGGCGTGAGTTCAATATTGCGCTTTTGGCTTCCGCTCAGGAAGTTCTGGTGCTGCCGCCCGCGGAAATTCTTTTTGTGGACTATCCGCAGGATAAACCAAAAGTGCTTGATTACCGCGCCAAGTGGGTTGAGAATTCCTTTGAATACGACCACACCGTCCGCTCGCTCACCCTCGCGCCGCAGGATGGAAGCCTCGCTGAACGACTGCGGGACATCGCCCTTCGGTGCTGGCGCCTGTTCGGGCTTCGCGGGTATGCGCGCGTGGATTTCCGCGTGGATGAACAGGGCGTTCCCTGGGTGCTGGAAATCAACGCCAACCCCTGCCTCTCGCCGGATGCAGGCTTTGCCGCCGCGCTGGATTTTGCGGGCATGGAATACGCCGTCGCCATCGACGCCATCCTTCAAGACGCCTTTAAACCGTAAACAGGGGGGAACGATTTTTTGAAAACGACCGCCTACCGGCAGAACATTCGGCCGTCCGACCCGGACGCGATTTCAGAAATTGTGAAGGGAAGCGGCTTTTTTTCCGCAGCGGAAGAGGCGCTGGCCCGTGAACTGGCCGAGGAGAAGCTGGAGCAGGGTGAAAAGAGCTCCTATCAGTTTTTGTTTGCCGAAGAAGACGGACTGGTCGTCGGGTACACCTGCTGCGGACTGATCCCGGCCACCGCCGGCAGTTACGACCTTTACTGGATCGCCGTGGCGCAATCCCTGAGGGGCGGCGGAACCGGCTCACGTCTTTTGGAGAAAACCGAAGAGATGGTCCGGAATCAGGGAGGAAGGAAAATTTACGCGGAAACATCTTCCCGCCCGCAATACAAGCCAACCCGTCATTTTTATGAAAAATGCGGCTATGTTCCGGAAGCGTTTCTCAGGGATTTCTATTCCCCCGGCGACAGTAAAATTATTTACGCTAAAACCCTTATATAACAGGTCTTAACGCCTTTCCCGCCCCGCGTCCGTACGATAAAATCTTGCAATTTCCACGATAATTCGCTAGAGCACTTCTGGCTTTTGGATCACCCCAACCGCCCATCGCAGGAAAAAAGGGGAATTTGTTTATGCGCCTGTTTCCGAAGGAAGAAAATTTCTTTGAATATTTTGAAGAACTGGCCAATAAAATTGAAGAAGGCGGTCAGTTTTTCCTCGAAATGACCAAAAACCGGGACTATACCGAAGCCAAAGTCGCCCGGCTTAAGGAACTGGAGCATGAAGCGGATGTCATTACGCACAGAACATACGAAAGAATGCACAAAACCTTCCTGACGCCCATCGACCGTGAAGATATTTACGCGCTGGTAAACAAGATGGACAGCATTATGGACGTCATCGAGGCCACCGCCATCCGCATCCACATGTATAAAGTAAAGAAACCGGATGACGAAATCATCAAACAGGCGGAAATTCTCTTTCAGGCCATCAAAAAAATCAAAGAAATCGTTCATGGTCTGCGAGACATGAAAAACTCCAAAATGATTCTGGACGGCTGTGTGGAGATCAACACCCTTGAAAATGCCGGCGACGTCGTTTTAAGGACCATCATCACCAATCTCTTCATCAAAGAACAGGACGCCATTGAGCTGATTAAATGGAAGGAAATCTTTGAGCGCATTGAAGAAGCGCTTGATGTTTGTGAAGACGTCTCCAACACCGTGGAAGGGATCGTCCTGAAACATGCTTGATTCAATGGCATTTGTTATTTTTCTTGTTGCTGTTGCCCTTGTTTTCGATTTCATTAATGGTTTTCATGATTCCTCCAATTCCATTTCAACCATTGTTTCCACCAGAGTCCTTACCCCCAAACAGGCCGTCATATGGGCCGCATTTTTTAATTTTAGCGCCGCATTTTTCATAGGCACCGCAGTCGCTCACACGATTGGCAAGGGCATTATCAATATCAATGTTATTGACAATCTAATTATTCTTTCCGCGCTGGGCGGCGCCATTGCCTGGAATCTCATTACATGGTATTTTGGTTTGCCGAGCAGTTCTTCTCACGCTCTGATTGGCGGTCTCATCGGCGCAGGCATCGCCAAAGGCGGCATCGGCACACTGGTGTGGTCCGGTATCCTCAAAACAACCGCTTTCATTGTCTTATCACCTTCCATTGGTTTGATTCTTGGTTTTATCTTCATGGTTTTGTCCATGAATCTTAACCGGAATTCCAACATTGCCAAAACAGACAAGCTCTACCGAAAATTGCAGCTGGCCTCATCGGCAATTTATTCGCTGGGTCACGGCATGAATGATGCGCAAAAAACAATTGGTATCATTGCCATTGTTCTTTATAGCAAAGGTTTGATCAGTTCGAGTTTTAACATTCCCTACTGGATCATTATTATGTGCTACTCCGTCATCGCGCTGGGGACTATGTTCGGCGGTTGGCGGATTGTGAAAACCATGGGAACCAAAATTACGAAACTTCAGCCGATTGGCGGTTTCAGCGCAGAAGCCGCGGCTGCCTGCGCGATTATCGGTTCTTCCATTGCGGGTATTCCGGTCAGCACAACACACACGATCGCGGGAGCCATTGTCGGCGTCGGCGCCACGAAAAGACTTTCTGCCGTTCGTTGGGGTGTGGCTGGAAATATCATCTGGGCCTGGGTATTGACCATCCCCATTGCCGCTGCCATCTCCGCCACCTTGTATCTTTCTCTGCAATATTTCATTTTTCAATAATCAACCACCTCGCGGCAAGCTGCGCAGAATGAACGCCCGTTCCGCAACAAGGGATTCCCCTATCCTGGGTTATCCGCCCCCAGGGAAAATAGTATTGATAATTTTTGTTTTTTCCCGTAAATCTTCCACAATAATTTAAAAATGTTTTATTTTGGGAGAATCGCCGATGCCGGAAAAACAACTGCCTTTTACCCATAAACAACTGTCCGCCATTCTTGAAAAATATCCGACGCCCTTTCATCTTTACGACGAAAAGGCCATTCGGAACAACGCCCGCGCCTTTGCCAAAGCCTTTTCCTGGAACCGGGGCTTCAAGGAATTTTTTGCCGTCAAGGCCTGTCCCAATCCCTACATCATGAAAATCCTTCACGCCGAGGGATTCGGCGCGGACTGCAGCTCCATGGCGGAACTGCTGCTGGCGCAAAAAACCGGCATCACCGGTGAAGACATCATGTTTTCTTCCAACGACACGCCGGCCGCCGAATTTGTCCAGGCCCGGAAACTCAAGGCAACCATCAACCTGGACGACATCACACACATTGATTTTCTGGAAAAACACGCCGGACTTCCGGACCTGATCTGCTGCCGCTACAATCCGGGCCCCCTGAAGAGAGGGAACGTCATCATCGGCCATCCGGAAGAGGCCAAATACGGATTCACGCGCGAACAGCTTTTTGAAGGCTATCGCATCTGCAGGGACAAAGGCATCCGTCGCTTCGGCATTCATACCATGGTCGCCTCCAATGAGCTGGACCCGGATTACTTTGTCGAAACGGCGGAAATTCTTTTTCATTTGATCGTTGAATTATCCCACGCCCTGAACATCCGCTTTGAATTCGCCAACTTGAGCGGAGGATTCGGCATTCCTTACCGGCCCGAACAAAAAGCCATCGATCTGAAGGCCATGACCCGCGGCATTCGCGAAAAGTATGAAAAGATCATCGTGACCGGCGGGTTAGCCCCCCTGAAGATTTTTACGGAAAGCGGCCGCTTCATCACCGGCCCTCACGGCTACCTGGTATCAAAGGTCCTGCACATCAAGGACACGTACAAAAAATTCGCCGGCCTCGATGCCTGCATGGCCAATCTGATGCGGCCCGCGCTTTACGGCGCCTACCATCACATCACCGTCGTCGGCAAGGAAAGGCGGCCCCACGACGCCATGTATGACGTCACCGGCTCCCTTTGCGAAAACAACGACAAATTCGCCATCGACCGCATGCTCCCCCGCCTGGCCCCCGGAGACATCGTCGTGATTCATGACGCGGGCGCGCACGGCCATTCCATGGGCTTCAATTACAACGGCAAGCTCCGCTCCGCCGAACTGCTTCTTCGGGAAGACGGCTCCGTCGTCCAGATCCGGCGCGCCGAAACGGTGGAGGATTATTTCGCGACGCTGGACTTCAGGGGGTTGAAAAAGTTCGAAGGATAAAAACGGCAAGGGGTTCGGGGTCAGAGGTCAGGGGCTAAATACGCACTACCCCCTTCTTGCCTCTTACCCATTACCTCTGACCTGTCTTTCCCTTGCCTTTTCCCATCCACGTCATTATATTGACCGCATGGCAAAGGAAAAAATCCCATCAACGCCCGCGGTCCTGGCCCTGAAAAAATCGGCGGCAATCTTTACACTGCATACCTATGCCTACGAAGAGCACGGCGGCACCAGAGTCTCTTCGCAAAAGCTGGGCGTAGATGAGCATAGCGTGATTAAAACGCTGGTGATGGAAGACGAAAATGCGAACCCCTTCATTATCCTGATGCACGGGGACCGGGAGGTTTCCACCAAGGCCCTGGCCCGCGCGATGGGCGTAAAATCCGTCAAACCCTGCACGCCGGAGACCGCGCATCGGCACACCGGTTATTTTGTCGGCGGAACGTCCCCGTTCGGCATCAAAAAGCGTTTGAATCTTTACATGGAAAAAACGATTTCCGATCTTCCGGAAATTCTCATCAATGCCGGCTCGCGCGGACTGCTGGCCAGAATGCCGTCTGCGGAACTGGTCCGCATCCTGAGCCCTGTCGAGGTCAGCGTTGCGATATAATTTGCCATTTGAGCGGAAAAAAGAGATAATGCCTCAAAATTTCGGGAGATGATGTATGCCGGACAACGTGATCATCCGCTGCCTGAACTGCGGAACAAAAAACCGCATACCGCAGCAAAAATTTCAGCGCCGACCCACCTGCGGTCATTGCCACGCGCCGCTGGATGAACTGATTATCCGCTGCCTGAAATGCGGCACCAAAAATCGTCTGCCCGAAGAGCGCCTCGGCTCAAAACCCCTTTGCGGCAAATGCGGCGAAGCGCTGGTGATTGCCAGGCAAAACATCCAACCCGTCGAGGTCACCGATGACTCCTTTGCCCGCGAGGTTCTGTCCGCGGAAACCTCCGTGCTGGTGGACTGCTGGGCGCCCTGGTGCGGCCCCTGCAAAAGCCTTGCGCCGACCATTGACGAGCTGGCCACGGATTACGCCAACGGCGTCAAAGTCGCCAAATTGAACGTGGACGAAAATCCGGCAACGGCCACCCAATACGGCATCCGCAGCATTCCCACGCTGCTGCTTTTCCGGGACGGCCGGCTGGTCGAGCGCCTTGTCGGCGCACTGCCGAAACAGGAAATCGAACAGCATCTTCTCGCCATTATTAAAACCAACTGAAACGGAAACCGATACCCTTCATGGAAAAAAACAGGACCCTGACGTATGCATGTAAAATCTTCTCTGTCTGGGAAGAAGACCTGCTGCTGCAAAACGGGAAAAAAACCAGGCAAAGCTGGATTGAACACAAACCCACCGTGGCCGTTGTCCCCGTCAACGAGAAAAAAGAACTGCTGCTGATTCGGCAGTTCCGCATCCCCGCCGGGAAAAACCTGCTGGAAATTCCAGCCGGTTCCATGGACCACGGGGAAGAATCACCGGACGCCTGCGCGAGCCGGGAACTGGCCGAAGAAACAGGCTGGCGGGCTAAAAAGCTTACGCCCCTTTTCGCGGGCTACCTGCTTCCGGGATACTGCAATGAATTCATGTATTTTTTTCTGGCGCAGGACCTGGTTTTTGAACCGCTGCAGCCGGATGAAGACGAATGCATCGAAGTCATTCCCACAAGCTTCGAAAGGGCCGCCACCCTTTTGAAAAGCGGTGAATTGATCGACGCGAAAACGGCATTGGGAATCATGCTGGCTGAAAACTATTTAAAATAAGGTCAGCGCAGCTGCTTTTCTCTCTGCTCCAGCCGAATTTCCAGATTTTTCAACTGCCGGATGTCGTTTTTCAGCTGCTCGTTTTCCTGCTGCAGCCGGATCAGCTCGGCCGAATTCTTTTCCTCTGCCTGACGAACGCTGTTTTTCAAACCTTCGATTTCTTTTTTGAGCTTCGCCTGCTCCTGTTGGGCTTCGATCTTCTGATCCTTCAATTCAGCCTGCAACGCGGCAATCCTCTCCATGGTTGAAAGCAGGGCCTTCGCGCCCGGCGCCCATTTGCTCTCCGGAAATTGCGCAACCAGATTCCCCAGCCGGATTTTTGCCTCGCTGTAATCCGCCTCTTGCCCGCTTCCGGACAAAAAAGTCAGCGCTTCATCGAACAGTTCCCGGTCCGAAGGATCGCTGCTGAACAGGCCGTTTGCTTTTTTCACCTGGCCCATGGGTTCCTGAGCGCCGTCCCGGACGGCCTTTGTCGCGCAGCCGGTCAGGATCAAAGACAGAATGATCAAAAAAATAAGATCTTTCAAATACTTCAACACTTGAATTACTCCAGGGTGCTTTGCGAATTTTGCGGTGCAACCGCTTTTTGTCTTTCCACCTCTTCTTCCGTCACGTAATTGCTGCCGGGCATTTTTTTGGCGTACTCTTTGAGTTCCGCCACCAGCCTGGCCATCTCCAGCGGATTTTTAAAGCGCGAGCCGTCATCCGTAACAATCGCGGCGGTGATCGTAATCAAAGGAAATTTCTGGACGTTCCCCTGGCGGTTCCGGCCGATGAAGAATCCCTTTTGGGCATCTTCCGGCCGGTAGTAGCTCAGGATGCGCCCGGCAAAATCAACCACCAGCTTTTTGCAGATGCTCTCGACCTGCCCGGGGTCGCCGATGAGGACATAATCATCGCCTCCGATGTGGCCCAGAAACATGTCCTTCAGTTTCATTTCATCGATATAGCCCTGGAGAAGACCGGCCACTTCTTTAATGACCTCGCTTCCCCATGCATACCCGTACTGATCGGCAAACGGCTTGAAATTATCCAGGTCCACCTGGCACAGTGAAAAAGATTTCCCCTTCGCCAGCAATTGCTCAATCCGGTTTTCAATCGCCAGATTTCCCGGCAGACCGGTGAGCGGACTGGCATCCAGGTTGAGCGCTTCCAGCACTTTGAGCCTTTTGGTCATGTGGGCGAAAGAATTCGCCAGCGCTCCGATTTCATCGTTGCGTCTGGCCTCGATCCGGTGATCCAAATTCCCCTCGGCAATCAGGCGGGTGGCTGCCTGCAACTGTTTCAAAGGCTTGGAAATATTGCGCGTAATGACCAGTGCCAGCGTAATGCCCAGAACCAGACTGAGCAGGCTGAGCCCCAGCGTCATGTGCACGGCCCCCCGCCCCTGGCTGGCGATCCGGTTCATTTCATTATTGATGTCCTGGTTCACGTTTTTTTGAATGTCCCGAAGCTGCATCGCCATGGCATCGATCACAGCCCTTCCCGTCGTATCGGAAATCGCCTGGGCTTCCTGCAGCTTTCCGGTCTGCACCAGCAGGGCTTCCTCCGAAAACAAGTCCTTCAGGCGACGGTGTAAAACTGCCATTTCGGAAAGCGCGCCCTTCGAGCGACGGTCCAGCTTCAGCCGCCCCGTCTCGGCCAGTTTTTCCTGGAATTCAACGCTGCGCTTCCAGAAAATCTGCTCCAGCTCCGGATCCTTCAGAATCAGATATTTCTTTTCGGCGCTTTCCTGGGCCAGCAGAATGTCCATGAGCTGCTTGGAATTTTCCATCAGCACAAAGTGGTGATGGGTGATTTTGTACGCGCCGCCGCTCAGCTTCTGCAGATTGAACAACGCGAAGGCACTGGCCAGGACGGTCAGAAACGCCATAAACAGATAACCAAGCAACAATTTGCGGCTGATCGTGAGACTCATTTTACCAAAAACCCGAGAAGGACATTGGCCGCGCGGAATAAAGCATCCGGCAAAAACCAGTTTTCTGCAAGTAGCACAAACAACCGGTTTTCGTAAAGAATTATTTATTTTTCCGGGGCGTTTGTCTCTTTTTTTCCGCCCCCCGGACATGCCGAAAGCTCCTTGCCACGGGCGGAAAGTTTTGTTAAACTGCCGCCAAAACAGGCCGCCCTTTACGTCATCTCAGTACACCCGCGAAGGCAGGCTTCGGCCTGGCCTTGACCATCTGCAAGAAAGGAAAACGCCGCCATGATTTACAATGAGGAGTTTGAAACCCTGCCGCGCGAAGCCTTGAAGGCCCTGCAAGTCAAAAGGCTCCAGCAGGTTCTGCAGCGCGTGTATCACACGGTCGGATATTACAAAAAGTCGATGGACGCCGCTAAAATCGCGCCCGAGCATATCCGTTCCCTGGACGATTTGAAAAAGCTCCCCTTCATCACCCGCGCAGACCTTCGCAACAATTATCCCTTCGGCCTGTTTGCCGTCCCGATGAGCAACATCGTCCGCCTGCACGCATCCTCCGGCACCTCCGGCCGCTCCTCCGTATTCAGCTATACCCGGCGCGACATCGAAACCTGGACGGACCTGATCGCCCGATCGCTGGTTGCCGCCGGACTGAACAAGAACGATATCGTCCATAACGCCTTGAGCTACGGCCTGCTTCCGGGCGGACTCGGCCTGCATTACGGCATTGAAAAAATCGGCGCCAGCGTCATTCCCATGTCCGACGGCAACACCAAGCGGCAAATCCTTCTCCTGCAGGATTTTGGACCGACCGTTCTGTGCGCCACGCCGTCCTATGCCCTGCATCTGGCCGAGGAGGGAAAGGCAATGGGCGTGGATATGAAATCGCTGCAGCTGCGCGTGGGGATCTTCGGAGCGGAAATCTGGAGCGACGCCACCCGCGACGCCATCGAAAACGCCTTCAACATCAAAGCCCTCAACATCTTCGGCCTGTCGGAAATGATGGGTCCCGGCATCGCCATGGAATGTCTTGAAGGCCGCCGCGGCATGCACATCTTTGAAGATCATTTTATCGTGGAAACCATCCATCCTGAAACCGGCGACGTCCTGCCCGAAGGGGAAGAAGGCGAGCTGGTCTTTACCAGCCTGACTAGGGAAGCGTTTCCGCTGGTCCGCTACCGTTCCGGCGACATCTCGCGCCTGATTCCCGAGCCCTGCCGCTGCGGCCGCACGCATATCCGCATGGATCGCGTGTTGAAAAGAAGCGACGACATGCTGACCATCCGCGGCATCAATATCTTCCCCGTTCAGGTGGAAGCGATTCTCAAGGAGATTGAGGGTGTCGAGCCGGATTACCAGCTGATTATTGACAAAGTCGGAGCGCTGGACGCCGTCGAGTTGCGTGTGGAAGTCGGGGAAAAATTCTTCAGCGAATCGGGCGGCGTCAAAGAACTGCAAAAAATTGAGAAACGAATCGTCAAGGACATGAAGGATTACCTGAGCATCTCGCCGCGCGTCAAACTGGTGGCCCCGCAGACGCTGAAAGAAAGCGGTAAAAAGGTAATCGACAAGCGCACCATTTGATAAACACTTGGAGGAATCATACATGAAGGTAGAACAAATCTCGGTTTTTCTGGAAAACAAACCCGGCACACTGGAGCACGCCACACGCATCCTGAAGGAAAACAACATCAACATCCGCACCCTGTCACTGGCGGAAACAGCCGATTTCGGCATTTTGCGCCTGATCGTCAATGACGTGGAAAAAACCAACAAGGTTCTCAAAGAAGCCGGCTTCCGCGTCAGCAAAACCGTCGTCGTGGCCGTGGAAGTCCCCGATCAGCCGGGCGGGCTGCACAGCATCATGGACGTCTTGAACAAAGAAGCCATCAACGTGGAATATCTTTACGCCTTTGTGGAAAAAAGCGGCCAGAACGCCGTCATCATCTTCCGCTTCGACGCCCCGGAAAAAGCCATCGAGGTGCTCTTGAAACACAAATTCACCGTCGTGCCGGGAGCAAAGCTGTACGAGTTTTGAGAACGCAGATGGGGGATGAACGACGGCGGGATTGATCCCAAGTTCATAAATTAACAGCAGCATCCTTTATCTGTAACCGCTTAAGCTTCTGCTGATCCTTTCGTAAGAGGACATTAAATGCGACCACTATTCACTATTCACGCCGGGGAGTTTGTGGTAGGCGACTACATCGAGCGAAAATTTCGAAACGTAAATCTTTGGGTGCCATCCCGTGATACAGGCATTGATCTTTTGGTTACTGATTCAAATAATAAAAACTCTTTATCCTTGCAGGTCAAGTTCTCGCGTGATTTCCTCACCACACATATGTCCGCTATTTTTCAAAAGCCTTTGAGGGCATGCGGTTGGTGGTCCCTGAATCGCGAAAAAATCGAAAAATCAAAAGCAGATTATTGGGTGTTTGTATTGATTGGTTTCGAGCACAGAACAACAGATTTCGTAATCATAAAGCCATCCGACCTTCTTACTCGGCTCCTTGCAATTCACAATAAGAGCAAAACTATTCAGAGTTATCTTTGGGTTACAGAGAAAAATCGTTGTTGGGAGTCGCGTTCCTTAAAACGTCAAGAACAGCTAGCCATTGCACAAGGTCAGTACTCAAACATTGAGCGTGACTTTTCAAGATACCTCAACAATTGGAGCCCCATACAGGCACTTAATGGAAAGAAAATAACCCTTTAACCAGTCTTTGCACCCGATCACAGCCCAATGGGATGCTCTGTGAGCTTTTCGTTAGTATGTTTACAAAGGGGGTCTTTTGAGCCTTTTTTTTCAACACATTTTAGAGCTTTATAGTAATGCGGAATATGCCACCGCAAGAGAAGAACTGCGCAATTTTGAAAAGGCTAATAAGCCTTTCCCGGACTGCATTTATAAAGAGATTGACTATGCAGAATCGAATAAATACAGAAAAATCAGGGATGAGAATGTATTTCCCATACGCTTTCTATGGTTGTTTGAACTTAAAGAACAAATAGTGAGTGGGGTAGTTATGCCCCTTGAAAGGTCTTATTATAACGAAGTCTTATTAGCAAACTGCTTACGATGTTTTGAAAATGAATCTTTCAGGCAGAAAGCTATAGAGGAGGACGTCCTTTTTGACTTGGATAATAAAGCAATCTCATTGACACGGGGATGGGTGCTTCTGGGCGACCCATTTGCAGTAAATCTTATAGATGATCTAATGGAAATAGAAGCATTCTATGGTGAAGAGTTGATGGTTCCTCAAGAAGAAACCGGAATAGCAAGTCCTATGTTCGTCGATTATAAAGCAAAAAAAAAGAAGGGGCATAATGGTGCTATCTGAATTGGAAAATCTGAGGGGCGCTGTTAACTTTTTAACTTCATCGCTGTTTCATTGTCGTAGAGCGATTCAGCGGGGATTTTCAAAAAAGGCATGGAATGGCTACTTTGGAACCTAAATCGGGAGAGCGTGTCCGGGATTTGCATATCAATGATGACACCATCAGTGTCGATCTTTTCGATGGGCGAACCATAACGGTGCCATTGGCATGGTTCCCCCGGCTGCTGCATGCCACTCCGTCCCAGCGGGCGGAATGGCATGTTTCGGGCGCCGGATATGGAATTCACTGGCCACACCTTGATGAGGATCTTACAACGCAGGGACTTTTACAGGGCGCTCCCGCCCCTCGGAGAAAAGAAAAAGCCGCTTGAGAACCAGAGGGTCACTGTTAACTTTTTAACTTCATTGCTGTTTTATTGTTGCAGAACGAATCAAAGGAAGAGGATCGAAGAGATGGGGGGCAAAGCTGCTGTAAAATCAGGAATCAACATTCGAGCCTTGGCATCGGTGGCTTTGCTTTGCGCGGGCGCATGGTTGGTGCCTTCCGGCATAGCGCTCCATTTTGCCTCACACGACGGCGCCACAAAGTGGAGCCATCTGTTCATGACCATTCACAATACGGCTTCTTTTCTCTTCTTACTGGCGGCTGTCTTTCATGTGATAATGAAATGGAAGGTTCTCACCCACTACGTGAACGCAAAAGTCGGAGAGTATATGAAATTCAAGAAAGAGCTGTTCATTGCAGTCCTGGGTGTGTCGGCATTTGTGATCCTGGTGGCGTTTCATGCGCTCCCCGTTCCGTAGGCGGCGTTTTTGGCAAGCATGAATGTATGGATGCTTAAGTCACTACAGCCGATCGCTTCATTCCGGCTGCCTTTCCGTCGTCATGCACCAGATAAGTCTTGCACATACTAAATAATGTGCGTTATAATGTACGTAACAACGTACAATATTTAGTAAATATATGGGGTGTAAAATGCAAAGATTAAAAATCGATCAAGATATCAAGCCCTTATCTGAGGTCAGGACAGGTATCGCAAACTACATCAAACAAGTTCGTGACACAAAAAGACCTGTAATAATCACGCAGCATGGCAAAGGTGTTGCTGTTTTATTGGATGCATCTGAATACGAAAACATGCAGGATAGGCTTGAACTTCTTACGGATGTTCAGGTGTCTCTCGGGCAACTTGCAAGCGGTCAAGGTGTTGCGCATGACGATGCAAAAAATAAAATCTTGAAAAGAGTCAAGAAATGAAAATTATTTGGTCGCCGCTGGCCATCGACAGAGCTTCGGAAATCGCTGAATACATAGCTTTAGACAAACCGGCGGCAGCAGATAATTGGATTAACACGTTATTTTCAAAAGTAGGGCAACTGATGCTTTCACCAAAAAGCGGAAGGGTGGTTCCTGAAATTGGAGATGAGCAATTTAGAGAGTTGATTTACGGCAACTATCGAATCCTGTATCGCATTGAAAAAAAGCAGGTGCCAATCCTCACCGTTCGCCACGGCAAGCAAATATTGCCCATAGAAGATATGTTAGCATGACAGAGCAATTCAGCCGCTCGCTGCGCTCCAGGTGATCTTTTCATCATGCCCTTTGATACTAAAATGAAAAGGAGTAGCTTATGAGCAGATGTCTGATTATGGTTGATTTACAGAATGATTATTTTGCAGGCGGTATAATGCAACTTGCAGGCATTGAGGATGCGGCAGAAAATGCTCGGCTTCTCTTGACTGAATTCAGAAAAACAAAATCACCTATCATTCATGTACAGCACATTTCTGTTCCTCCTAACGCTTTCTTCTTCTTACCGGGAACAGACGGCGCTAAAATAAATGACAGGGTAGCTCCCCAAGAGGGCGAAGAAGTTGTTGTAAAAAATTATCCAAACAGTTTTCGTGATACAGCCTTATTGGAAATCCTAAGGAATTTGCACATCGATGATCTCGTAATCTGTGGCGCTATGAGTCACATGTGCATAGACGCAACTACCCGTGCAGCTTTCGACTTGGGTTTTAATTGTGTTGTTGCTGAGGATGCATGCGCAACAATGGACTTGTTCTTTAATAATAAAATCATAAAAGCGTCAGAGGTTCATGCTTCCTTTATGGCTGCACTATCATTTCCTTATGCCAAAGTAATTTCAACAAGAAATATTTTGAAGGATATGGCCACTCTTGTCCAAATTAGGAGATAAAAACATAAGCGCATGTTGAGCCCAGATTTGTTATATTTGCTTTGCGACGAGCAAACAAAAACAAGGGAGGACTCAACGATGCAAAGATTTTGTAGCATATTCAGCCAGCTGTTACAATTATTTCCGCGATTGGAATTTCAAAGCGCGGTAACAGCAACGAAGGCAGAGCGCCACATGCGAGGATTTACCTGCTGGGGACAATTTGTGAGCATGCTGTTTTGCCAATTGGGACAAGCCCATTCTTTGCGGGAGATTACGAACGGATTGCGCAGTTGCGAGGGGAAATTGAAACATTTGGGCATCGAAGCGCCAAACCGGTCAACATTGGCCTATGCCAATGAGCATCGTCCCTGGGAACTCTACCAGAAAGTGTTTTTCAATTTATTGGAGACATGCCGTAGCCAAGGAAAAGGCAAGAAACCATTTCGTTTTAAGAACAAGCTGGTGAGCCTGGACTCGACCATCATTGATGTCTGCTTGTCCATGTATGACTGGGCCAGATATCGGCGCGCCAAAGGCGCCGTGAAACTTCATTTGGTATTGGATCATGACGGGTATTTGCCTTGTTTCGGCGTGGTGACGGATGGAAAATGCCACGATGTGAAAGTGGCCCATACGTTACGATTTGAATCCGGAACCATTGTGGTGGATGATCGCGGGTATAACGATTACGGACTGTTCGGAAAATGGACGGAACAAGGCGTCTATTTTGTAACCCGGTTGAAGGATAATGCGGTCTATGCCGTTTTGGAAACCAGAGATGTACCCCAAAACCGTTCGATTCTCAGCGATGAAATCATCCAATTGACCGGCACGGCAGCCAAGAAATGTCCTTATCCGCTGCGGAAGGTCACCTACTATCATGCAGAGAAGGACGAGACCTTCGTTTATCTGACCAATCATTTGAAATTGGGGGCAACAACCATTGTGGCCATCTACAAGGACCGCTGGCAGATCGAGTTGTTCTTTAAAGCTTTGAAACAGAACCTCAAGATTAAAACGTTTGTGGGAACCTCGGCTAATGCGGTGAAGATTCAAATTTGGACAGCATTGATTGTGATGCTCATCCTTCGTTACCTGCAGTTGAAAGCATCATTCGGATGGTCCCTTTCCAATCTGGTTGCCATTCTTCGGATGAATCTCTTTGTTCATCGGGATCTCTGGAAATGGCTCAACGATCCTTTTGAAGGACCGCCCTTACTGGATATGCAACCGCAAGCGAAATTGCAATTTTAGGAATTTGGACAGCACATTATGATAAAAAATGGTAAACTTGATTTCAGAATCAAACAAAATCAGTCCAAATACGCAATATTTTCAACACTGACTTCCGTTATTTGGGGTAATTTGGACAGCAATGGGATATGGCATAACAAAGTCACTGCAGCAGGTCGCTACGCTCCAGCTCATCTTTTCGTCGGCCATTATAATCCATCTAAGAATCTATTGACAAAGTGTAGCCATTGGGCTACGTTAAAATCGTGATTGAAATTCTTAAAACCGCACTTCGCTTGGCAAGAAATTTGTAGGAGTTCATTACGGCAAAAACCATTACGACAAAATATGACGTATCCGAGCACCTTCGCACACCTCAAGAAATGGCTGCTTATCTGGAAATGTGCATTGAGGAATCAAACGGCGATGCGGCTTTTATTGCAAAGGCATTGGGAGACATTGCAAAAGCTAAAGGGATGTCTCAAGTGGCACGAGATGCCGGATTATCCCGTGAAAGCTTATATAAAGCCCTTTCCGGTGATAGAAGCCCCGGTTTCGATACCATTCTTAAAGTCATCGGCGCCCTGGGAATAAAGTTACATGCAGCCGCTGTGCATTCGCCCAAATCAGCAGCCCAACAAAAACAATCCAGCCGATCGCTAGACTCCGGGTGATCTCGGCGTGATGCAGTGACTGAATCTATTTAAACCCGAAAGGAGATTTTCTGCATTGGATATTCCACGTATTTTCAACATCACCGAAAGTGCCCACCGCATCCATAACCCGATCACACCCGAAAAGCTCGCCACTCTCGGCGCGGCGCTGCGTCTGGAATCGGGTGCCCGCGTGCTCGACCTCGGCAGCGGCTCGGGGGAGATGCTGTGCACCTGGGCACGCGATCACGGCATCATCGGCACCGGCGTTGACATGAGCCGGTTGTTCACCGAGCAGGCAAAACGCCGCGCTGAAGAACTCGGCGTCGCCCATCAAGTCCAGTTCATCCATGGCGATGCCGCAGGCTTCGTCTCCGACGAGAAGGTCGATGTGGCCGCTTGTGTCGGCGCCACCTGGATCGGCGGGGGAGTCGCCGGCACCATTGAGCTTCTGGCGCGGAGCCTCCGCCCCGGAGGGATCATCCTCATCGGCGAGCCCTACTGGCGGCAGTTGCCGCCGACGGAAGATGTGGCCAAGGGGTGTCAGGCCCACGCCATTGCCGACTTTCTCCCGCTTCCGGAACTTCTCGCATCCTTCGGCCGCCTCGGCTGCGACGTCGTGGAAATGGTTTTGGCTGACCAGGACGGCTGGGACCGATACGAGGCGGCCAAGTGGCTCACCATGCGCCGATGGCTTGAAGCCAATCCCGGTGACGAGTTAGCCAAAGAGGTTCGAACCCAACTGACCTCGGAGCCCGAGCGCTACGCCGCTTACACGCGTGAATACCTGGGCTGGGGTGTGTTCGCGCTGATGCCGCGGTGATGATGTTCTGGCAAGAGCTGTTCATTGCCGTCCCGGGCGTGTCGGCAATGGTGATGCTGGCGGCGTTTCATGCGCTCCCCGTTCCGTAGACGGCGTTTTTTGTCAGTCATGAATATTGAACCAATCATTACGGCCAAGCGCTGAGTTCCGACGGATTTGTTCGTCAGGCAGTTGCAAAACGGGCTGAAATCATTACACCAGGGAGAACGAGATGCATGATCTTAAATTAAGCACGGCGGTTTGCGGAATTGATTGCTTCAACTGCGAATTTTATTACACGAATATCGATTCTTTTTTTGAAAAGATGTCCGAAGACAGGAAAAACGGATTTGCCTCCCGTGGAATGACAAAAGAGAAATTGCTTTGCAAAGGCTGCCGGACATCCGGATGCACGATGCTCGCCGGCAAATGTGAAACACTGGAATGCGTGAAATCAAAAAATTTGGATTTTTGTTTTGAGTGCGGTGACTTTCCCTGCACAAAATTACAGCCATTGGCAGAGGGCGCCGATCGATATCCTCATAATTTAAAAGTTTACAACCTGGCAACGATTAAGAACAAAGGGCTTGAGCAGTGGGCTTCTGAAGTGACCGAGATCAGGGCAAAGTATTTCAAAGGCAAATTTAAGATTGGCGCCGGTCCGCAAAAATGACTTGAGTAATAAATGATGATGTGTTGATTGCTGAAAAAGGAAAGCTGCACGACAGGGCAACCGCAACAGCGCCAGACGCAGGAAAGCACCTGTACAATTTTATGGAGAGAAAATAATGAATACAACAGTCATCCTGGCATCAGCCGTCGTTTTGCTCTGCGGTCTTCTTTTGGCGGAAAAAAAAGAAAACCTCAAGGGCATCCTTCTGACCAAGCCGCTCCTGTCAGCGCTCTTCATCGCAACGGCTCTGCTCCAGCCCCATAGCGCGGATCCCTATTTTTATCTCATACTGGCAGGTCTGGTCTTGTGCTTTGCGGGCGATATCTGCCTGATCTTTTTCTTTAACCGCAAAGTCTTTACCGCCGGCCTGGCATTCTTCCTCACAGGACACATTTTATACGTTCTGGCGTTTTTCATCACCGCCGGCTTTACAACCGGCGCATGGATCTCCCTTGCCGTAATGTCCGTCATTTCCTTCTTCGTATTTACCAGGCTGCGCCCCCATCTCGGTTCCATGGTGGGCCCGGTGATCGCGTATATCACCATCATTTCCGTCATGGTTGTGGGAGCGGCTTCTCTGGCAGTCCGTCAAGACTTCTCCCCGCAGGCCCGGGTACTGGTCATGGCGGGGTCGCTGCTCTTCTATGTTTCGGACCTCTTTGTGGCAAGGCACAGATTTGTAGAAAAAAACATCATCAACCGTTATGCGGGGCTGCCGATGTACTATGCCGCGCAGTTCATGCTGGCCTTTTCAGTGGGAATGATTCCATAAGGAAAGATCTTATGAAAGCGGAAATCAGATATCATAATACCCTGCTCAATGTGGAATTTCCCGACACAAGCCGGATCTATCTTTCATCCTACGATACTCCCTCCGCTTCCGCAAAAGAACTTGCCCTGGAGGCGGTTCGAAATCCGATCGGCTCGGAAAGTCTTGTGGACTCGATCAAAAAAAGACCTCACAGCAATGTGGTCATTGCGGTATCGGACATTACCCGGCCGATCCCCTACCGGGATTTTTTGCCCGCACTGCTGGATGAAATCGCATCTGCGGGAATCAATCGGAAAAGCATTACCATTCTGATCGCCACCGGCATGCACAGGCCCAGCACAGCCGAAGAGCGGCTCTTCATGTTCGGCAAAGAGCTGGCCGAAAGCTATGCCATTGTGGATCACGATGCACAAGGCGAAATGGCCGTCCTTTCAGGCACAAGTCATTCCGGAGCCCCGGTAAAGCTCAACAGCATTTTTGCGAAGGCCGATTATAAAATTGTCATCGGGCTTGTCGAGCCCCATTTTATGGCAGGATTTTCAGGCGGGCGCAAAACCATCTGCCCCGGGCTTTCCTCCCTGGATACGATTAAACAGTTTCACGGGTATGAATTCCTCTCGCAACCAAACGCCTTTTCATCCCGGCTTGAGAAAAATCCCTGCCACGAAGAGGCGCTTTCCGTGGCCAAACTTGCCGGCGCCGATTTCAGCCTTCAACTGGTCGTGAACCATGAAAAAAAGATCGTCAGGGCCTTTGGCGGGGACCTCTTTGAAAGCCATGCCGTCGCCTGCGGTTACGCAAGCCAAAAGGCCTGTCCGACCGCAGACGCAGAGGCGGATGTGGTGGTCACCGGCTGCGGGGGCTATCCCCTGGACGCCACCTTTTATCAATGCGTCAAGGCGCTTGTAAACGCTCTGCCGTGTGTAAAAAACGGAGGAACAATGATTGCCGCGGGCGGATGCGGGGAAGGTGTAGGATCACAGACGTTTGAAACTATGCTCCGCAAGTACCAAAACGACTTCTCCGGCTTTATCCGCGACATCAAAAAGACCAGCGACGTTGTAAAAGACCAGTGGCAGATACAGATGCAGGCCAGGGTTTATGAGAAAATCGAACTGAATAAAATTCACTTTCTGACGCATGGCATTCCTCCCGGCCACAGCTCCTTTCTGGGAGTAAATATTGTCGAGGCCGCTTCAGGCAGAGTCGCCGAAACGCTGCAAAAAACGATTGACGATCTGGCCGGAAAGGGATGCTCTTTCGCCGTGATTCCGGAAGGGCCCTATTGTGCACCACAGAGCAGGGGGACATAACGCTTAATTTTTTAACCAATAAAAATTTATTGACGGTTTCCGGTTTAAAAAAGGATGGTGGACGATGATTGAAAACATTAAGCAGGACATTACAGCTTTTCTGAAACCGCAGGTCACGGAGCTTGGCTTTGCATCGGCGGATCGCTTTGCCGAAGCCCCCGAGAAGCACCATCCCGGGCGCATCTGCAAAAATGCCGAAACCGTGATTGTTTTCGGGATTACCGTCCCCCGCGGAATGCTCAAATCACCGGATTACAATCTATACGCCCTGCACCGAAGCTATCACAGCGCCTACATGCGCATTGACGAAATATCCCTCGCGCTGTGCAACTATATCGAATCGCTGGGGAAGTGCCTGGCCGTGCCGGTTCCCAGCTATGCCCCGATGGTTTTTCATCAGTTTGAGCCGTGGGGGATTCTGTCGCTGAAGCACGCGGCGGTCAACGCCGGCCTGGGAAGCTTCGGGCGCAGCGGCCAGACCTATCACCCGAGGCACGGCGCGCTGCTGAGGCTGGGCGCCGTGGTGACGGACGCGGTGATCGAAGCGGACCCGATGCTGCCTGCCGATCCCTGCCCGCCAAACTGCACGGCCTGCTCCAAAGTCTGCCCGTCCAGGGCTTTTGATACGGAGGGCAGGTTCAACAAAATGACCTGCCTGGGATACGCGATCAAGCATGCCATCTATCCTCTCGCCCTCTCGACCGAAGCCGGATTGAAAAATATCGAGAGGGTGATCAATACCGCCGGGCATAATTACTGGATCGGCTGTGATGAATGCCTGAAGGTGTGTCCTTTGAACAGGGGATGACGAAAGCGTCAGTTCAGCTTCAGCAGCTCTTCCGGCTGCTCAAAAAGATAGTCCGGCGCGGTCGCTGCCAGTTTTTCCCGCGTGTGCCATCCCCAGGTCACGGCTACGGTTTTCACGCCGGCCTGTTTCCCTTCTTTCATATCGCCGGTCGTGTCGCCGATATAGTAAATATCCTGCAGCGTGACGTTGTATTTTTGAATGACATGAAGGATCTTGTCCTTTTTGCTGAGCATGAAATCGCACCCCAGAATATCGTCGAAAATTCCGTCAAAATCATACAGGCGCAGAGCTTCCTTGATCGTCGGCGCGTCGTTGGACGAAATGATGATCATGGGATGGTTGTTCTTCAGCTCCCGCAGCACCGGCCGGATGGCGTGAAAAGGCTTCATGTCCGCGTAGTTGACTTTTGCCAGAATGTCCACGGACGCGTCTGAAAACTGTTTCATGTCCACGCCCTTGTCTTCGAGCGACTGGTAGAAGTTGCCTTCAAAAAGCTCCAGAAACTCTTCCCGGCCGCGCGCGAGCGGCCGGCCGATCGCGTTGAGGCAGTCGGTCACCGTTTTTTCATAAACATCAAGCGAATCTACTAAAACGCCGTCAAAATCAAAAAGCAGCAGCTTCATATTCTTCCTTTTTGAAGGCGGGAAATGGCCGCCGGCAGGGGCGGCGCCAGAATTCCTTTTTCCGTGACGATGGCCGTAATCAGCCGCGCCGGCGTGACGTCAAATGCGGGGTTGTACACCTTTATGCCTTTTGGCGCGGCGGGTACGCCGCGAAAGGCCGTCACTTCATCGTCTCGTCTTTCTTCGATGGGAATTTCCTCTCCCGTTTTGATCGAAAAATCAAACGTGGAAACCGGAGCGGCAATATAAAAAGGAATCCGGTGAACCCGCGCCAGAACGGCCAGCGGGTAAGTCCCGATTTTATTGGCTGTGTCTCCGTTGGCCGCAATCCGGTCCGCGCCGACAATGACCTTATCGATTTTTCCCTGATGCATCAGGGATCCCGCCATGTTGTCGCAAATCAGCGTGGCGGGAATTTTTTCCTTCTTCATTTCCCAGGCGGTAAGCCTTGCCCCCTGCAGAACCGGACGCGTTTCATCCACATAGACGTGGAGTTTCTTTCCCCCGGCGTGCGCCGCGCGAATCACGCCCAGCGCCGTGCCGTAGCCGGCGGTCGCCAGCGCGCCGGCGTTGCAGTGCGTAAGCACCTGGTCGCCGTCGGATAAAAGAACGCTTCCTTGACGGCCCATCTGCCGATTGATCGCAATGTCTTCGGCGCAAATTCGCCTGGCCTCTTGCGCCAGTACCGCGGTCGGATTGCTCTTTCCCGCACGGATGACTTCGTCCAGGCGCTTTTTCATCCGCTCCAGCGCCCAGAAAAGATTGCGCGCCGTGGGCCGCGCCGCGGCGATTTCATCGCAAATGGAATGAAACTTTTCCCGGAACGCCTTCGTTGGCTGAGGCGGGAGCGCAAGTGCGCCCAGCGCCGCACCCATGGCGGCGGCGACGCCGATTGCGGGCGCGCCCCGCACCGCCAGATTCCGAATGGCGGCAATGACCTGCCGGTAGTCCGTACATACGATTCGACACTCCGTCTGCGGCAGAGCGTTCTGATCGATCATCACGACGGATCTGTTCTTCCAGAAAATGGTCCTGATCATTCGGCCAGCATCTTTCTCAGCAGATCGTTGACAAGCTTCGGATTGGCCTTGCCCTGCGTGGCCTTCATCACCTGGCCGACGAAAAATCCGAAGAGCTTTTCCTTGCCGCCCCGATAATCCGCTAGCTGGCCGGGGTTGGCCTCGATGATCGCCGCGATGGTCTTTGCCAGCTCGCCTTCATCGGTAATCTGCACCAGGCCTTTTTCTTCAATGATTCCCCGCGGCGTCTTGCCGGTCGCGTACATGTCGGCAATCACTTCCTTGGCCATCTTGCCGCTGATGGTCCCTTCTTCAATGAGGCCGATCATGTCCGCGAGCGAACGTGCTGCAATCGGGCATTCCCGGATGCTCCGCTTGTCCTCATTGAGAAACTTCAGAACATCGCCCATGACCCAGTTGGCGGCGATCTTGGGCCTGCCGCAGAGCTTCACCACCTCTTCGTAATATTCCGCCAGCGCCTTTTCCGAAGTGAGCACGCCCGCGTCGTAGGCGGGAATTTGATACTCGTTCACAAACCGCTCGCGCCTGGCCTGCGGCAGCTCCGGCAAGCCGGCGCGGATTTCAGCCACCCAGGCTTCATCCACAACCACCGGCACCAGGTCGGGATCGGGGAAATAGCGGTAGTCGTGCGCTTCTTCCTTCGAGCGCATGGGGTTGGTCGCCCCCTGCGCGTCGTCCCACAGGCGCGTCTCCTGAATAATTTTCTCGCCGTTTTCCACCAGATACTGCTGGCGCTTGACTTCATATTCCAGAGCCCGCTGCACGTTGCGGAAGGAGTTCATGTTTTTCAGTTCCGTGCGCGTGCCGAATTCCTTCTGGCCCTTGGGGCGGATCGACACGTTGGCGTCGCAGCGGAAAGAGCCTTCTTCCATGTTGCCGTCGCAGATTTCCAGATACACTAGAATTTCATGCAGTCGCCGGAGGTATTCCGCTGCCTCTTCGGGTGAGCGGATGTCCGGTTCGCCGACGATTTCAATGAGCGGCACGCCGGTGCGGTTCAGATCCACGTAACTGGCCGGGTTATTGTCGTCATGGATCAGCTTGCCCGCGTCCTCTTCCATGTGGATGCGGGTAATGCCGATCTTTCTTTGTTCTCCGTTTGCCTCAACCATGAGGTACCCGTGCTCCGCGAGCGGATAGGCGTACTGCGAAATCTGGTAGCCCTTGGGCAGGTCGGGATAAAAATAATTCTTCCTTGCGAAGACGTTTCGGGGATTGATGGTGCAGTTGGTCGCCAGTGCCATCTTCATGGCGTATTCCACGACTTTCTTGTTGAGCACCGGCAGAACGCCCGGCATGCCCAGGCAAACCGGGCAGGCATGGCTGTTGGGCGACGCTCCGAACTTGGTGGAACAGTTGCAGAAAATTTTCGTGTCCGTGAGCAGTTGGGCGTGAACTTCCAGCCCGATGATGGTTTCAAAATCCATTATAAAGAAGGCCTCCTTTTTTCCACGGCGGCGCTTTTTTCATAAGCCGAAGCCACCTGCAACAGCCTCCCCTCCTCGAAATGGCCGGTCAGAAACTGGACGCCGATCGGCAGACCGGACGCGCTGAAGCCGCAGGGAACGGAGATGCCTGGAATTCCCGCGAGATTGGCCGAAATAGTAAAAATATCGGAAAGATACATTTGAAGCGGGTCGTCCGTTTTCTCTCCCAGCCTAAACGCGGGTGTCGGCGACGTGGGCGTCAGGATCGCGTCACATTTCGTGAAGGCCTCGTCAAAGTCCCGGCGGATCAGCGCCCGCACCTGCGAGGCTTTTCCGTAGTAGGCGTCGTAGTATCCGGCGGAAAGGGCGTAGGTGCCGATCATGATCCGGCGCTTCACTTCCGCTCCGAAGCCCTGCATCCGGGTTTTCTCATACATTTCGGCAAGGTCGCGCGCGTCCGCCGTCCGCAAACCATACCGGACGCCGTCGTAGCGCGCCAGGTTGGAGGAGGCCTCCGCCGGCGCGATGATGTAGTAAACCGCCACGCAGTACCGGGTGTGCGGAAGCGAAATCTCCACAATCGAAGCGCCGCACTGCCGAACCGTTTCAATCGCTTTCCGGACGGCGGCCGACACTTCCGGGTCGATTCCTTCTATGAAATATTCTCCGGGAATGCCGATTCTCCAGCCTTGAATGTCGCGGCCGATAAACCGGCGGTAGTCGGGAACTTCCGCCCGGACCGACGTGGATTCTTTCGGGTCATAGCCCGCCAGAACGTTCATCATGATCGCGCAATCTTCCACATCTCTGGTAAACGGGCCGATCTGATCGAGCGAAGAGGCGAAGGCGATCAGGCCGAATCGGGAAACGCGCCCGTAGGTCGGCTTCATCCCGACCACGCCGCAGAGCGCCGCCGGCTGACGGATCGAGCCGCCCGTATCGGAGCCGATGGAGGCGATGCATTCGCCGGCGGCCACCGCCGCGGCCGAACCGCCGCTGGACCCGCCCGGAATTCTTTCCAGGTCCCAGGGATTTCGCGTGGGGCCAAAAGACGAGGTTTCCGTGGAGGACCCCATGGCAAATTCATCCATGTTGGCCTTGCCCACAAACACGGCCCCGGCCGCCGCCAGCTTTTCCACAACCGTCGCGTTGTAGGGCGGCACAAATTGATGCAGAATGTGCGAGCCGCACGTGGTGGGAATGCCTTGAGTGCAGACAATGTCCTTGAGAGCGACGGGAATGCCGGTCAAAGGCTGAATGTCGCCTTTTTTAATTTGCTCGTCCGCCCGTACCGCGGCGGCCATCGCTTCTTTCTTCATCAGGCGGATATAGGAATGGACGCGGTCTTCCACCGCGTCGATGCGCGAAAAAACGGATTCGGCAATCTGCAGGGCCGAAGCGCCGCCGCCTCGGATTTTTTCCTGCAATTCATGAATGGTCAACTGGTGCAGCTCCATAAACGCCTCAACAATCCTGTTTGCGGGCACAAATCCGTGCTTTTTTCAGCCCGGATTGCCCGTTTGTGTATCAGAAAATGGTTTCCTGCCGGGCAACGACTGGAAAATCGGTTCCAATCATTCGCGCGGGCGGCAGAACTTTCCCCCGGGCGCATCATTCGATCACTTTGGGGACTCTGAAAAACTCGCCGCGTGCGTCCGGGGCGTTGGCCAGCGCCTTTTGGGTGCCAAGCGATTCCACAACCTTGTCTTCACGAAACGCGTTGGTCACGGCAATCGCGTGGCTCATCGGCGCCACGCCCGCCGTGTCCAGCTCGTTTAACTGATCGATGTAGCGCAGAATATCATTGAGCTGGGCGGTAAACTTGTCCTTTTCCGCCTCCGATATTTCCAGACGCGCCAGTCTGGCGACGTATTCGACGTCCGACGTGCTGAGCTTCAAAACATCCTCCTAAAACACATTCCAGTAAGGCCGCATGCCCTTGATCACCGCTTGAATAACCGGCTGATTTTCATCGTCTGCCTGCTCGTCGAGCTCATCCAGTTTCCGGTCCGTCCAATGCGTCTCGTCAAACATCTCTTCCAGCGTCGCCTTGGCCGACCGGGCCAGCCCCACGGTATGATACCCGCCTTCCAGAACGCCGGCCACACGCCCCGAACAGCACCGATCGGCAATATTGAGCAATACGCGTGCCATCGCCGCAAACCCATCCGGCGTGACGCGCATTCCGCCCAGCGGATCCTGGTAATAAATGTCGTAGCCCGCGGAGACCAGAATCAGCTCCGGCGCAAAGGCATTCGCAATCGGCTCCAGAATCCGGCGAAACGCCGAGACAAACGTCCCGTTGACCGCTCCGCGCCGAAGAGGCACGTTCACCGTGTAGCCCAGCGCCTGGCCTTCTCCGATTTCCATCAGGCTCCCCGTTCCCGGGTAGTAGGGATACTGATGCGTGGAAAAATACAGAACGCGCCGGTCGGAATAAAACATTTTCTGCGTCCCGTTGCCGTGATGCAGGTCCCAGTCCACAATGAGGATTTTTTTCAAGCCGTGCTTTTTCATGGCATGCATCGCGCCGATGGCGACATTGTTGAAGATGCAGAAGCCCTCGGAATTTCCGGCGCCTGCGTGATGGCCGGGCGGACGCACAAACGCAAAGGCATTATCCACCTCGCCGGTTATGACGGCGTCGATGGCGTTGATCATGCCGCCCGCCGCCAGTTTGGCGATTTCATAACTTTCCGGGCCGGCGATGGTGTCGGAATCGAGAAAAACGCAGTCCTTTCCGGCGGTGCCGGCAATCTCCTGAATATAGGGCAGGGTATGAACATAAGCGATTTCTTCGTGAGAGGCCTCGCGGGGTTCGATGCTTTCATATTTCCAGGACATGTGCGGGTTGTCCAGCATCTCATAAACCGCCGCCAGCCGCTCCGGGCTTTCCGGATGATCCATTCCGGTTGCATGCTGCAAGTAGCGGCCATCCTTGACAATTCCGGTTCTGCGGGACACGGGCGCCTCCCTTCCTGAAGCTTGGACGGTCGTGTATCATAAATGATTTTAAAGAGCAAATATCGCCTTGTCCGGCCGGTTTACCGCCAGGAAAAGATCAGCCGGGTGAAGTAGGTGGTATCCAGATAAACTTTATTTTCGGCCGGTTTGCTGTTGTAATCGTTGCTGACGCCGAGGCGGAGTTTCCAGACTTCGGAGGCGACAACCGGAATATCAAACGCGCTTTCATGGTAAATCCGGTAATCGAGATAATCCTGCAGGCTGGGCGTGTAGGTGACGTCATTGGTCAGACGCCAGGCGTTGGCGAAACGGTACAGGTGGGATATGCCCAGATCGAGCCCGAATGTGGCCCGCGAGGATTCATGCTTCAACGTCTCGTGACGGAACATCAGACCGGTTCTTCCCCGCAGCGTGTGATGGGTTTTTTTCAGAAAGTAGCAGCCGTATCCGGCGGCGGCCGTGGCCCGAAAGTCAACGGCGGCGATCTGATCGTTTTCCGCTTCCACGCGCGCATACCAGGAGTGTTTTTCCCGGAAATAGGCCTCGAAATCGATTCCGCCGGCCGTCTGGTTTGCGCTTTCGATGCCGTCATCTTTTGCATAAGCATAGCGCAGGTAGAGGAGCAGGCGGTCGCTGGGCCCCTGCAGTTTGGCCTGCGCCCTTGAACCGACGCTGAGGCGCTCGGCGTTGCCCGTCTTTCCCCCCGCGTCCAATCCGACCTCAAAGCCCCAGTGCCGGGCCCGCGGATCGGTTGCGCCTTCAGGCCAGACATGTTCCGGGGCATCGCCGCTCACGACCACTTTTCCATCCGCCGCGTCGATGCGCGTTTGTTTTCTGGTATAGGTAAGTGTTCCACGGACGGGATCGTGGCCGGGAAAAGCCACATAAACGGGATGGTCCGTCGTGTAGGTAAGCACCCGCGTCATATCCACGCTCAAAACTCCGGCAAAATCCGTCCGGACCAGAATCGCTTTTTGATCAATCCGGGTAATCGTTCCAATGATGGCGGATCCGTTTTCCAGCGTGATCTCATCCGCGTGCGCGGCCGGTAGCGGAAACCATGCCGCAAGACAAAACAAAACGATCGGAAGGATTGTTTTTTTCATGATGAACCTCCTTGCGGATTCCGGCAGCGACGGCAGGCGGGGCCGCCGTTCGCATCGGCACCTAAAAAAATTCTGCTGATAACCGGTGGCATGCAGATCTTCTGCCGGAACGGTCGCGGTTAAAGACCGCGCATTCAAGTTTTTCACGGAATTTGTATACCAAAAGAAGGGAAGAGGCGTCAAACACCAAACCGTTGGAAGAACGCGCGGCGGCCGCATCCGCTTGACAGCCGCAGGCGGTCATGCTTAGATCCTGGCGGAGTCAGAGAAGCAAAGCATTATGGACTCCGGGAGGAAAGTGATGAAAAAGAGAATCATTCCGGTTGGTCTGCTCATTTTGTTGATGATCATAGCCTGCGCCCCCGCGAACAGTTCGCGGCAACGCGACGGCTCCAATGAAAGTCAGGAAACCCGCCTCACCGTTTCGGATGAAAAACGCCTTACCGAAGAAGCGCTGCCGAAAATGCGGCAGGATTATCCTCCGGCGAATAATCCGGAGCTTCAGCGCTATATAGCCGACCTGGGCGGGAAAATCGTCCGGGCGAACAAACTGGACGGAAATCCATACCGTTACAATTTTACGGTTGTGGACGTGCCGGACGTCAACGCTTTCGCCATGCCCGCCGGAACTGTCTTTGTCACCGCACCGCTGATCGCCGCCGCCTCCAATGAAGCGGAGCTGGCCGGCGTCGTCTCCCATGAAATCGGCCACGTCGTCGCGCGCCACACGGCCGAACGGATGTACGCCATGGAAAAAGCCCAGAACAAAACCTGGCTTTACACGGCGGGCGGTGCCGTCGTCGGCGCGGCGGTCGGCTACGGAGCGGGAAGGCTGCTCTGCAAGGATGGCGACACGTCCTGCCACGCCCAGGCGGCGGCCATCGGAGGCGCACTCGGCGCGGGAGGTGGGCTGCTGGCGCAGAAGTACGCCTTCCTCGTCAATTCACGCGAGGACGAAATGGAGGCGGACCGCATCGGGTTTAAATATTCCGTCGCCGCCGGATACGACAAGAATGAAGTGGGGAAATTTTACGAAAAACTTCTGCAAATGGAAAAAAGCCGCGGCGCGGACGACAGCGGCGTGATGAAAAGCCTCTCCGACGCGTTTTCCACCCATCCTCCCAGCGAGGAGCGGGTGCAGCAGATGAAGGAACTGGCCGAGACAAGCCCCGCTAAAAAGGGCATCGTCAATACCGCGTCGTTTAACCGGGCAAAACAGATTGCCGCGGGGCTCAAGAAAAAATAGCATATGACGCGACAACGGGGGCGCCCGCAACAGCCCGGCTGCCGGCCTTTGCCTGCCCTGAAGATCAGGGCGTGCTGCAAAGTTCCTGTTTGAAGAAGACAGGATTCCTACTTCGCTTTTCCAGCCGGATGCTCCACCGTGACGGCCACCAGGCGCCACGACGTACCATATAGAGATACGGTTTTCCACAAGGCGTTCTTCCGGACAACGTTTGCCGATTGACCTTGCGTGAATTCGTAAACTCCTTTTCCCTGCGGCCGCGCGGCAATTCGTTTTCCCAGCGCCAGAAGACCGGCGTAAGGCTGGTAGCGTTTGGAGGTAAACAGGTTCAATCCGATCTGCGACGCATCCGCGTCATGCAGAATCAGGCCGCCTCTTTCCATTGCCCATATCTCGACGGAGGTTTGCCGCGTCAGAGGAACAAAAACGCTGCCGAGAAACATCTCCGGCCGAAAAAGAACGCTCACGGAACCGATCCTTTTCCCCCCGGAGCTCACGACCGGGTATTCGGCGTCCACCGCCGGAAATCCTTCTACAGAAACAAAGACGCTGCTCAATGCGGGCCGGCCAGTTTTAAAAACCCGCCGGACCTGTTCCTGGCCGGAAATGTCTTTCCCCTCGAACCGCCGATAGGCTTCGGGTTCGATCGTCGCCATGCGGCCCTGAAGATTTACGGCCGCGCAGTCCACCGCATAGTCGAACTTTCCGCAAAGCTTGGCAAGAGCAGGCCTTGCGCTCTTTCCGGCAAGGCCGGTTTTCCCCAGTTCCGCGGCCGCCTCGCGAAGACCTGCGTCCAGACGGCTCAATTCCGCGGCAACCTTCTGCCGGGCCGCCTCCAGCACCTGATCCTCTCCGGCCGCACAATAAACAGTTGCGGGCCAAAGCAACAGCAGAATCATCGCCTGCGCAAACAGCCATCCCGTTATTCCGTTTCTTTTCACCATTTCCCTTCTCCTCCCGTCGTTGATGGAAACTGTCTTGCTGAATGACCGCCGCCGTGGTTCATCCACGGAGCCGTTGTTGACAATTATCCGTGAAAACCCTATAAGAATCAACCGGGATTGTGCAAGCGCCGGCCGTTTTTCAACCGCAGGGAGGCAATATGAGCATTCGCATCGTTCGCCTGGGAACAAACAGAAGTCCAAACGAAGGTCTTCGCGTCGGAACGGTCCGAAGGCCTCCGCGCGGCGTTCCCAAAAGCGAGTACGCCGTACAAAACTGGTATGATGTCTGGTTTCCCAACCTATCCCCCAGCCCGGAAACCATAAAGCTGGGACAACAGGCAAAAAACCCCAATGACTGGAAGGCGTTTTTCCGAAAATTCAGAGCGGAAATGACAACGCCGGAAAACAGCAAAGCCCTGGACCTGCTGGCCGCCCTGTCGCATCAAACGAATTTTTCCATCGGCTGCTACTGCGCCGAAGAAGAACGCTGCCACCGGTCCGCGCTGCGCGCACTTCTTCTCGAGCGGGGCGCCGCAGTGGAACGTTGACGTCGATTTAAGTCCCCGTCACCATGGTGTGGCTTCGCGTGAACACGAAAAGCCATTCTTCAGGAAACGCCTGGTGCGTTGCAAAATAGGACAAAGGAGGAAAGCATGACCCGCATCAAAAACCGCCCGAAGCACACAAACAAACTGCTCAACGCGGTCAGAGGCCTGCTGGAACACAGAGCAACCTGGCTTTATCTTCTGCTGGATGAAGCGGAGAAGCGGGGCGTCGAAACGGAAGAATTCGCGAGGTCGGCCATTATGAGATGCGGGTGCTTTCAGGGGAAGCACCTGGCTGATGCCGCGGGCACCCAAAGCCTCAGGGGGCTCAGGAAAACCCTTTTCACCCTGCCGGCCAGAATGGTGTTTGAAATGAAAATTCTGGCCTGCGACGACGACCGGCTGGACATCGATTTTCATTATTGCCCGCTGGTTGCCGCCTGGCGGGAGCAGGGAGCCTCCGACGAAAAAATCGCCGTGCTTTGCGACATCGCCATGCAGGGCGACCGGGGCATTGCCCGTTCCTTCGGCTGCGAACTGGTCCTGGGAGAGACCATCGCCAAAGGCCATGACAAGTGCGAGGTCCGGTTCAGCAGAACCGGTTGATTCACCGGGAGTGCCCCGGCAACATTTTAGGACGGGAGAAGCAAAAAATCCTTTCTTCTCCCGGACAGACCACTTTTAAAATAAGGGAGATAAACCGGAATGGAACAAGAAGATCTGATTGTGGATGTGCGGACGCGGGAAGAATTTCTCAAAGAGCATGTGAAAGGCGCCATCAACATTCCCCTTTACGACGTCTCCTTCTACACCGGCATTCTGCGCGGCAGAAAAATTCGGGCGTACTGCAACACCGGCCACCGGGCGGCCCTGGCCCTGGAAAAAATGAAGGCGCTGGGCGTGGACGCGGCGATGATCGAACCGAAAGATCTCGACAAGATGGAAAAGGAGCGCGTCAACATCCTTTGCGCCGTGAACTTTGTTTCGGCCAGACCCGGCGGGGAGGAAAAATTTCTGCAGGAAATGATCGGGATCTGCCGGGCCACGGAAGGCATGGACGGATATCTGGGGTCAAAGGTGCTGGAGGTGTCCGGTGTGTCGGCGGCGGGAAGCTTCCTCTCGGAAAGCTGCGGCGATCTCGAGATTATTCCCTGCAAATACATCATCCTTACCTACTGGACATCCAAGGAAGCGCACGAGAAGTCTCATCAAATCCCGGAATTTCTGGATCGTTATGCCGCCATTCCCGCGCATCTGACGCAAGTGCCCTACGAGGAGTTTTACGAGATTCTGAAGTAGAGGCCATTTTCCGACGGGCAAGATCTGTGAAAGACAAAACGGGATTCATGCGCAATTCCCACGGGGCGTATTCTGTCGATTACGGGCGCGGGCGGGCCTTTCCTGGAGCCCGCCCGCGCTGAATCTTACATATTCTTCGCGGCGTTTTCGATCGCCTTCTTCATCGTATCCAGTCTTTCGGGGCTCATTTTCACCGAAATCCCCATCACCAGCGTGCGGCCTAAAATGTCTTCCGCAAAAGGGATGCTCTTGCGGTCATACTTGACCTTGCCCTTGTATTCCTTGCTTTTGAACGGATATTTTTTGGAGTTAGCCGTGGAAAATGCCAGGAAGTGTTCCCAGTTGGGCACATAATGCCATTTGTTATTCTTGTAGCATGTCGTCGCAAGGCCTTCGGCCGAAAGCAGTTTCTGAAATTTGAGCGCCAGTTTTTCTTCAGGCAGATTAAACGCCAGGAAGGTTGCGGAATCGCCTTCCGGATCGCGTTTGGCGCGGAACCCGACATTCGGCAAGGCGGCGGCCAGTACATCCATCAGAATCTTTTTATGTTCCTTCTGCTCGCCGATGAGGTAATCCAGTTTTCTCAACTGTGCCAGACCCAATGCGCCCTGCAGTTCATTCATCCGGTAGTTGAACCCCAGAATGGTTCTGCCTTCCAGCGCCCGGCCGACCCTGGGATTGTGATCGTGGCCGTGATCATGATACCATTCCGACCGCAGATACAAATTTTTCTTGTTGGTGATCACCATTCCGCCTTCACCGGTTGTTACGGTTTTCACATAATCAAAGCTGAAGGTTCCCATATCGCCAAAGCTGCCCAGTTTTTTGCCTTTGAAGCTTGCGCCGCAACCCTGAGCGTTGTCTTCCAGCACCATCAATTTGTTCTTGCGGGCAATCTTGATGATCTTGTCGATGTTGGCCGCCAAACCGCACATATGGACGGGAATGACCGCTTTGGTGTACCTGGTCATCTTCTTTTCAATTTCATCGGGATCAAGGTTCAGCGTGTCGTCAATATCCACCATGATGGGAATCGCGCCGACTTCCAGCACCGCTTCGTAAGTAGCCAGAAACGTAAAAGCCGGAACCAGAACATCGTCGCCGGGACCAACGTCCATCGCCTCCAGGGCGATTTTGAGCGCCGCGGAACCGGAGGTCACGCCCAGCGCGTATTTGACGCCGCAGTATTTGGCAAACTCTTCTTCAAACTGGCGGACTTTGAAAACGAATTTTCTTTCCTGATCAAAATTATAACGCATCAGAATGCCGGTTTCCAGCACGTCCATGACTTCCTTGATTTCTTCCTGTCCGATCAGTTCGGCCCCTGCCATAAATTCCTCCTCGATGTCTTTGCAGGGAACGGTCGCGACCGTTCCCTGCGTGTTCGTACCGTATCTTTGCTTATTTGAATTTTAGAATGCTTCCGCGTAAATCGCGATCATGTCTTCTTTGGTGATCTTGCGGGGATTGTTCTCCAGCGGCCGGGCCACCGTCATCGCCACATCCGCCAGCGCTGGAAAATCACTTTCCTTCACGCCGAAATCCCGAATCGCGGCGTCAATGCCGCAGTCCCCGATCAGTTCCTCCACGGCTTCCACCGACAGGCGTGCGGCCTCCCGATCGGACAGCCCCTCCGTGCACTCGCCCATCGCGTCGGCGATATCGGCAAATTTTTCCACGGCGCCGGGCAGATTAAAGGCCATCACCGGCGTGAGCAGAATCGTGTTGGCCAGGCCATGGCTGACGCCGAACCTTCCGCCCAGCGGGTAAGACAGGGAATGAACCGCCGTGACCCCCGCGTTGGCCAGCCCGATGCCCGCGTAGAGACTGCCCAGAAGCATTCTTTCGCGCGCGGCGATATTCTTTCCGTCATGAACGCAGGTGCGCAGGTTTTCGGAAATGAGCGAAATCGCCTCCAGAGAAAACATCTCGCTCATCGGCGACGAGGCGATCGATGTGTAGGATTCAATGGCATGGCACAGGGCGTCCATTCCCGTCTGCGCCGTGGGAGCGGGCGGAAGCGACAGCGTCAGCTCCGGGTCCAGCAGCGCAAGCTCCGGATACAGGTACGGACTGTTCATGCCTTCTTTCTTTTTGAGATTTTTGCGAACAAAGACGGCGGTGAATGTTACTTCGCTGCCGGTTCCGGCGGTGGTGGGAATCATGATCTTAGGGAGCCCGGCCTTGGGAACTTTGTTCAGGCCCAGATAATCCGCTGCCTCGCCCTTGTTCGTCGCAATCACCGCGATGGCTTTGGCCACGTCCATCGCCGAGCCTCCGCCGATGCCGATCACGATGTCGCATTTGTTTTTGACGGCCAGCGCAGCGCCTTCGTCCGCCAGCTCGATGCGGGGCTCCGGCTCCACCTTGTCAAAAAAAGCAAACTTGATCCCGTCGGATTCCAGAAGGGCCGATATTTTTTCCTTAAGCCCCGTCTTGGCCAGGTTTTGATCGATGACCACCAGCGGCTTTTGGCCATGATGTTCCCTTACATGCGCGGCCAGCGCCGCCAACGCTCCGCTGCCAAACACGATTTTTTTGGCGCCGGTAAATGAAAAAATCTTCCTCATGGTCAAACCCCCTCCGTCTTTTGGTTTTAAGGCACGGCCGCTTTGTATGATTCAGGGTTCCCCTTTCACGACAAATCAGCCCCAATGTCAAGTTTTTTTGTTGGACGCATACCATTCCAGCTGCCGGCAAACACCGCGAATAATCTTCACTTCCCGCGACAGGAGTCCGGCGCGCGAAAAAAAGCGCCTCACATCCAGCATCCAGTATTCCGGATTTTCCGGATTTAAAAATCCGATTTTGGCGAGCAGCTCTTTCATTTGTCCGTACATGCCCTCCAACTCGGAAGACAGAGCCAGTTTCGGCGCTGCCTCCGCCGCGGTTTCCGCTGCACGCGACGCAATGAATATTTCATAGCAGAGAATCATCGCGGCCTGGGAAAGGTTCAGCGAGGTGAATTCGCGGGAGGTCGGGATCGTCACCACGCTGTGGCACAGGCGCAGCTGATCGTTGGCCAGCCCCGTGTCTTCCGGGCCGAATAAAAGCGCTATTTTATTTTTCCGGGACAGATCGGCAATCTTCTGCGCCGCCGCGCGCGGCGAAACAAACGGCCCGCGGGCCTTGCCCAGACGGGCGGTGGTGCCCACGATATAGTGAAAGCCGCCCAGCGCCTCTTCAATGGATGCGACATATTGAATTTGATCCAGCACATCCGCCGCCAGATGCGTCGATCGCCGCTCCATTTCTTCCCGGTCAAGACCGGTTTCCCCGACCACTACGATTTTGCCGATCCCCATATTTTTGGCCGCCCGCGCCACCGATCCGACATTGCCGGGGTATTTGGGTTTATACAGAACGATGCTGATGTTTTTCGTTTTGGCTGCAAGCGACATGATCAGGCCACCCCCGAGAGAATAATCGCCTTATAAAACCGCCCGGAAAGAATTGCACGAAGAATTTATATCGCATCGCCATCCTATTTCTGCCGGATCATGAGAAGATTATTCCGATTGATACCGGCAGTCATGAGGAGGTGTATTAGGGATCAAAAACCAGTTGTCCAAAGCTTGACGGATCGTGAAAGTTTCGCCCAGCGAGCGGCCTCCAGGACAGCCAGTGGGGATGGGAGGTTTCATTCCCGCATTTATAAAAGTTGGCGCGCCAGATTTGTCCCGTGACGGCGCCGAACGGCCCGGCGTATTTTGCGAGCAAAGCCAACGGAAGAGAAAATTCCAGGCGCCAGACCAGCGGCCCGGCAATTTCCGGCTCGACCACCGAAGGCAGTCCGGCAAAGCGCCGGATTCGCCCGTCGTCATCCGGCGTCAGGGGCACGAATTCCTGAAGCCTCCCGTTTGCGCGCGCGGGATTCGTCACGTAAGACGCCAAGAGAGCGCCGCCGCAATTGAACTCAAAATTAAAGTACCCTTCGGCGTCTTGCGGCTGAACAAAAAATTCCACGCAACTGTCTTTCCAGACATCGCTTTGAAATGACGTGTGAACACATCTCACATATCGATCCTCCACGCGGAAAATTCCATAGAGGTTTTGTTTGTCATACAAAAGCCTGCACTGTGTCCGGGGCCGATGATCGCTGCCTTCCGGACGGTTGCAATTTACTTCCAGGATTTGAGCCCGTTGCCAAACCGCCCCGTCCCACAGCCCCTGTGTTTCGGGAATAACTTCAGTAAAAATGACATGGTAATGATTATCTTTCATTCCATTATTCGTTTGCGGTGATGGCCTTTTTTTGTTATTTCTCATACCGTATGAATCCGGATATGATCTTCCTTCAGCAGGGCGCGAAACTTCTCGGCGTTGAACTCAACGACCGTCAGCTCGCTCTGTTTGATCTCTACCGGAAAGAGCTTCTCCAATGGAACACCAGAATCAACCTGATCTCTAAGAGCACGGAGCGGGAAATCACCGCCCGTCATTTTCTGGATTCCCTGACCGCTGCCCGCTTCATCCCATCTGAAAGCGCCGGCATCGTGGACATCGGCACGGGCCCCGGTTTTCCCGGCCTTCCGCTCAAAATCGCCATGCCGTCTATACAACTTTGCCTTCTGGAATCCAACCGGAAAAAAGTGTCTTTCCTGAAGCATATCCAGCGCCTGTTGAATCTGGACGGTGTTTTCACGCTCCAGGACCGGACGGAGAATATTATCCGCTCGGATAATTGGCGGGAAAAGTTTGACGTGGCGATTTCCCGAGCTTCCCTGAAACTGGGTGATTTGATGCCATTGGGAGAATATTTTCTGGCGCCAGGCGGCCTGTTGATAACTTTGAAGGGCCGGGAGGTCGAAGCCGAGCTGAATGCGGCCTTCAAGGACAAAAAGGCGTCGCAAATATATCAATTATATCAAAATGATATAGATTTGGAATTCCTGGGCCCGCCGCGCAAAATTATTATCCTGCAAAAGGCAAAATAAAGGCAAAAAACCCTTCTAAAAAATCCTTTTTTGTGCTAGCTTTCCCACAGATTTTTCCCAGAAGCAATTTTCGAGAGAAATACTATAAATAATGAGTAAAATCATATGTATCGCAAACCAGAAAGGAGGCGTCGGCAAAACGACGACGGCGGTCAATTTGTCCGCCTCGCTGGCCGCCGCCAACCGGAAAACTTTGCTCATTGATGCCGACGCGCAGGGGAACTCCACAAGCGGCCTTGGCATCGACCGAATGCTGTATGAAAAAGAGAATTTTTATCATGCCATGATTGGAAAGGCGCCTCTGGAATCAGTCATTGTGGAGACGGCCCTTCCCAATCTGGACATGGTTCCGTCAAATCAGGACCTGGTCGGCATGGAAATCGAGTTTGTTTACCTGGAAAACAGGGAAAGCCGGCTTCGCACCCTGCTGCAAAGTCTGGAGCGGTCCTACGAATTCATTCTGATCGACTGCCCGCCGTCGCTGGGGTTCATGACGGTCAATGCGCTCGTTGCCGCGGACACGCTGATCGTTCCCCTGCAGTGCGAGTATTACGCGCTGGAAGGCCTGGGACACCTGCTCAATACGGTGAAGCTGGTCAAAGCCGGCATGAATCCGAATCTGGCCCTGGGCGGCATTCTGCTCACGATGTTTGACCCGCGCAACACTCTTTCGCACCGCGTGACGGAAGATGTTCGCAAGCATCTGGGCCGAAAAGTTTTTCAGACGGTCATTCCGCGCAACGTGAGGCTTTCGGAAAGCCCCAGCCACGGATTGCCCATTATTTTGTATGACATCAAATCGCGCGGCGCGATTGCCTATATGGAGCTGGCTCAGGAAATCCTTCGGGGGGAAAGGTAAATGGCGCAAAAAAAGGACGCCCTGGGCAAAGGCCTGGGCGCTATTTTTTCGGACCTGCTCGAAACGGACGCTGGCCGAAAGGCGCCCGTCAACACCTGCGGCATTGAGGAATTGCGGCCGAACCGCTGGCAGCCCCGGAAAAATTTTAACGACGAAGACCAGAAAAACCTGATCGCGTCCGTCCGGCAAAGCGGCATCATTCAACCGATTATTGTGCGCAGGGCGGATTCCGGCTATGAAATCATCGCCGGGGAGCGACGCTGGCGCGCGGCGCAGGCGGCAGGTCTCAAGGAAGTGCCGATTGTGGTTCGCAAAGCCACCGACGCGGAAGCCGCCGAGCTCTCGCTGATCGAAAATATTCAGCGTGAAGAGCTCGGCCCGCTGGAAGAAGCGGACGCCTATGTTACGCTGATGGAAACCTTTCATCTTTCGCAGGAATCCGTCTCCGCCCGGGTCGGCAAAGACCGTTCCACGATTGCCAACGCCATCCGCCTTCTGAAGCTGCCTGACCGGGTGAAGGCCGCACTGACGGAAAAAAAGATCACCCCGGGACACGGCCGCTGCCTTCTGTCGCTGAACTCGGCGGGGGAACAGACCGCCGCCCTGGATGTAATTTTAAAAAAAGGCCTTTCGGTTCGGGAAACGGAAAGACTCGTCAACCGGCTGAAACAAAAACCGGCTGAAAAAAAGACGGCTGCCCGGGACCGCTTCATGGCGGATCTGGAGAAGCAACTGACGGCCAAGTGCATGGCCCGCGTCCGTTTGAAAGGTTCGTCCAAAAAAGGATTGATCGAAATTTCCTATCAATCCATGGACGAACTCAATCGCCTGGCCCGCTATCTGCTGGATGAGTTATAGGCAATAAAAATGTATCCACATCTGTGGATAAGCTGTTTGGAAAAGGTTGATCATGGAATCTGTCTGGGACAAGGCTACGAAAATCATTCAGGAAAAAGTTTCAAAGCAGAACTTTGATACCTGGATCAAGCCCATCAAAATCGTCTCCATGGAAGACAAGTGCGTCCAGTTGTCCGTGCCCAATAAATTTTTCAAGGATTGGCTGATGGACAACTATCTGTCCATGATCAAAAACACGCTGCACAGCGTGATCGGCATCAGCGTGGACATCGATTTCAGGCTGAGCAAGGACAAGGAAAAAAAGCCGGAAGTCGCCGCCCTTCCTTTCGAACAGGGAAAAAACCAGCCGCCGCCTTCGCCGCAGCGGAGCAAATACTTTTCTTTCCTCAACAGCAACTACACGTTCGACCGGTTTGTCGTCGGCCCCTCCAACCAGTTTGCGCATGCCGCTTCCATTGCCGTCGGCAAACAGCCGGCCAAAAATTATAATCCTCTTTTTATCTACGGGGGTTCAGGGCTGGGAAAAACACACCTGCTCAACGCCATCGGCTTGATGACGATCAACGCGCATCCGGACCTGAATGTCATGTACGTTTCGGCGGAATCCTTTATGAACGAAATGATCAATTCCATCCGCTATGACCGAATGCAGAAATTCCGCGAAAAATACCGCAATATCGGCTGTCTGCTGATCGACGACATTCAGTTTCTCGCCGGAAAGGACAGGACGCAGGAAGAGTTTTTTCATACCTTTAACACTCTTCACGATTCCGGCAAGCAGATCGTCGTGACCTCCGATAAGTTTCCCAAGGATATTCCAAACCTGGAAGGCCGTCTGCGGTCGCGCTTTGAGTGGGGGCTGATCGCGGACATTCAGCCTCCCGAAATCGAAACAAAAGTTGCGATCATCGAAAAGAAAATGCATGAAGGCAAGATGGAGCTTTCCCCGTCCGTGACGCATTACATCGCATCGCACGTGGAGTCCAATATCCGTGAGCTGGAGGGATTTTTAATCCGGATTTCAGCCTATTCTTCACTGACCAACCGGGAAATTGATCTGGACCTGGTCAAGGAAGTCCTGAAAACACTCGTCAAGCACAACAATAAAGAGGATGTTAGCATCGAGGAGATTTTGAAGGTTGTCGCCGGAAAGATGAATGTAAAGATCTCGGACATGAAGGCGCACAACAAGAATAAGAATCTGGTTCTCGCGCGGCAGATTTCCATGTACCTTGCCCGGAAGCTGACCAACTTCTCCTTTCCCGACATCGGACAGAAAATCGGAGGGCGCGATCATTCCACCGTGATTTACGCCAATAATAAAATTTTAAAAAATATTGAATCGGATGCCTCCTTTAAAAAAATGATTCAGGACATCGAGGACAGTGTCATCCACAAAACGTAACCAGGGTCTGCACGCCTCTTCCACAGGCGCCGCGGCCTGAAGGGATTGAAATCAGGGCAGAAACAACAGTCATCCACATATCAACAGGCGTTATTACTAATACTGGTTATGTATAGGTAAGAAAAAAATAAAAGTATTAATGGGAGGCGGCGATGGAATTTAAAGTGAACAGAAATATTTTTCTGGACGGGATTCAGAAAACGTTAGGTATTGTCGAAAAAAAGACAACAACACCCATTTTAAATAATGTTCTCTTAAAGGCGGAAGCCAGCAAGATTAAAATCATCGCCACGGACCGGGAGATCAGCCTCATCTCCGATTATGAGGCGGACATCGCGGAAAACGGCGAGATTACCCTGTCGGCGAAAAAGCTTTTTGAAATGGTTCGCGAAATTCAGGGAGACACCGTCCATTTCACCAAGAGCGCCAACAATATCGTGAAAGTCACGTGCCAGCGGGCCACCTACAAAATACCGGGGCTCCCCGCGGATGATTTTCCAAGCGTCGCGGACAGCCAACAGGTGGAGTTTTTCAACATTCCGGGATCGGTTTTGAAGGAATTGATCAGCAAAACATCCTTTGCGATGGCGTTTGACGAGAGCCGGAAGAATTTAAACGGGGTTCTGCTGGAAACTTCCTCCGATGGAAAGAATCATATCTGGCGCATGGTGGCAACGGACGGGCACCGGCTGGCGGTGGCCCGCGCCCAGACGGCCGATCCGTGTCCGGAGATGGCCAAGGGAATCATCATTCCCCGCAAAGGGCTCATGGAAGTGAAAAAACTGACGGATGTTCATGAAAACGTCAGCGTCGGCATTCACAAGAATATGTTTGTGGTCAAAACGGAAAACACTATTTTGAAAGTCAACCTGGTGGATGCGGACTATCCCGATTACAAGCGGGTAATTCCGGCGGAAAAAGGCGTAAGCGTGACGCTGGACAAGGAATTGTTCCTGCACGCGCTCAGAAGAATGAACGTGGTGTCTTCCGAACGATACAGCGGTGTGATTATTTCGATTGCGCCGGACAAAATGACGCTGAATTCCACCAATCTGGACGTCGGGGAAGCCACGGAAGAAATAGACATCACGTATTCCGGTGAAGAAATGGAAGTCGGGTTTAACGTCAACTACGTCATTGATGCCGTTTCCGCCATTTCCATCGATCGCGTGGTGATGGAAGTGGGCGTCGGCCTGAAGCCGACCCTGATCAAACCGGCCGAGGGCGACAATTATTTATGCATTGTCATGCCCTTGAAAATCTAAAATTGGTTTGGATGGAATTTCAAAGAAGTTGAAGGAGTACAAAGGCGGTTATGGTAGAAACATATGATGCCGACAGCATTAAAGTTTTAGAAGGTCTGGAAGCGGTTCGCAAGCGTCCGGCCATGTATATCGGTTCCACCAGCAAAGAAGGCCTTCATCACCTGGTGTATGAAGTCGTCGACAACAGCATTGACGAGGCGTCGGCGGGGTTCTGTGATTCCATTACCGTTAAAATCCGGGTGGACAACAGCATCGTCGTGGAAGACAACGGCAGGGGCATCCCGGTGGATATTCACAAAACCGAGGGAGTTTCGGCGGCGGAAGTCGCAATGACCAAACTGCACGCCGGAGGTAAATTCAACAACGAAACTTATAAAGTCTCCGGCGGTCTGCACGGCGTCGGCGTGTCGGTGGTCAACGCGCTTTCCCGCACCTGCGAACTGGAAGTGCGGCGCGAAGGCATTGTGTATCGCCAGACCTATCAACGGGGTGTTCCGGACGGCCCGCTGCATGCGGTCGGCAAAAGCAGGGGACGCGGCACCACCGTCGCCTTTCTGCCGGACGATGAAATTTTTGAAGAGACGGAATTCAGCTTTGATGTAATTGCCAACCGCCTTCGGGAACTGGCTTTTCTCAACTCCGGCGTCAAAATCGCACTGATCGATGAACGGGCCGACAAGAAGACAGAGTTTATTTATAAAGGCGGCATTGTTTCCTTTGTGGAATATATCAACCGCAACCGGAAAGTGCTCCACAAGGAGCCGATTTACGTGACCGGCGCCCGGGAAGACTGTTCGGTGGAAGTCGCTCTGCAGTATAACGACAGTTATCTGGAAAACATCTTTTCATTCGCCAACAGCATCAATACCGTGGAGGGCGGCATGCACATGGTCGGCTTCCGCGCGGCGCTGACCCGAGTGTTCAATAATTACGCCTCCGCCAACAAGATCATCAAGGACGGAAAGGAATCGCTTCGCGGTGAAGACCTGCGCGAAGGGCTGGCCTGCGTCATCAGCGTGAAGGTGAGAAATCCGCAGTTTGAAGGACAGACCAAGACAAAGCTGGGAAATTCCGACGTCCGCGGCCTGGTGGAAGGAATCGTTTACGAGAAAATCGGGTCCTACCTGGAGGAAAACCCGTCCGTCGCCCGGCAGATTCTCAACAAATGCATGGAAGCCGCCCGCGCTCGTGAAGCGGCCCGAAGGGCCAGGGAACTGACGCGCCGCAAAAGCGCGCTGGAAGTCGGCGCGCTGCCCGGAAAACTGGCCGATTGCCAGGAAAAAGATCCAGCTCTCAGTGAAATTTATTTAGTGGAAGGAGATTCGGCCGGCGGGTCGGCCAAGCAGGGGCGCGACCGGAAAAACCAGGCGATTCTGCCGCTGCGCGGGAAAGTGCTCAATGTGGAAAAAGCGCGCTTTGACAAGATGCTGCAGAACGAGGAAATCAAGGTGATTGTGACGGCCCTGGGAACGGGCATCGGCACCGACGATTACGACGTCAGCAAGCTTCGGTATCACAAAGTCATTATCATGACGGATGCCGACGTCGACGGATCCCACATCCGCACCCTGCTGCTGACTTTTTTCTTCCGTCAGATGCGAGAGCTGATCGAGAGGGGGTATTTGTTCATCGCCCAGCCGCCGCTGTACAAGGTGGTGGACAAAAAGAAGGAATTCTACATCCAGAACGAAGAACAAATGAAAAATTACATTCTGGAAAACGGCGTGAACAAGGTGAATCTGTTTATGGAAGACGGAAGCCCCTTTCCCGTTTCAGGAAGCAAACTGCTGACCGTCATCAAAAAAATCACGCGCATCAAAGACCTGCTGGACCGTTTTGAAAAAGAGCATCGCGACCGGAATGTGGTTCGGATTGCGGCGGGGGACCCCACGTTGACCGATGAGACGTTTCAAAACGAAGGCGAGCTTCTGAAAATCGCCGGCAGAACGGTGGTCGCCCTGGGCAGCAGTGTCGTGGCCGATTACCGGATCGACGAAGATCCCGATCACGGCGGCTACAAGATGATTTTCGACATCAAAACCAACGGAACGATCCACACCACCTGCATTGACCGGGAAACTTTCCGAACGCCGCAGTTTGGTGAAATCCGCAATTTGATGGGGCAGGTTTCCGTGCTGGGAGAGCCGCCCTACAGCGACCGCCAGGAAGACGGCGCCGCGCCGGTCATTCTCCCGACCGCCAAGGACCTGGTGGACCACATCATCAACCTGGGCAAGAAAGGGCTGACCATCCAGCGATACAAGGGCTTGGGCGAAATGAACCCCGAACAGCTCTGGGAAACCACCATGAATCCCGAAAAACGCACCCTTCTGCAGGTCGGCGTCGAAGACGCGGTGGTCGCCGACGAAATCTTTATAACGCTGATGGGCGACGAAGTGGAGCCGAGGCGCGAATTCATTTACCAAAACGCCATGTACGTATCCAATCTGGATATTTAAGAAGGAAGAAATAAAATGGAACGAGACATTCACCACCGGCAAACCCTGGTGAACATAGAAGACGAAATGAAGAAATCCTACCTGGATTACTCCATGAGCGTCATCATCGGCCGCGCGATTCCCGACGTGCGCGACGGACTCAAACCGGTGCATCGCCGCATCCTGTTTGCAATGTCGGAAATGGGCAACCGCTACAACAAGCCCTATAAAAAATCCGCCCGCATCGTCGGCGACATCATGGGCAAATATCACCCCCACGGCGACGCGGCCATTTACGACACGCTGGTGCGCATGGCGCAGGACTTCTCCATGCGCTACACGCTCGTGGACGGACAGGGCAACTTCGGATCGATTGACGGCGACCCGCCAGCGGCCATGCGCTACACGGAAAGCCGCCTGGCGCGCATCTCGGATGAAGCGCTGGCCGATCTGGAAAAAGACACGGTCGACTTTGTGCCGAACTACGACGAATCGCTCACCGAGCCGTCGATTCTGGCAACGCGCCTGCCCCTGCTCTTGCTCAACGGAACGTCGGGCATCGCCGTCGGCATGGCCACCAATATTCCGCCCCACAACCTGAAGGAAATCATCAACGGGACGATCGCCCTGATCCAGAATCCCAAAATGATCGTGGAAGAGCTGATGAAATACATTCCCGGCCCGGATTTTCCCACGGCCGGCTTCATCAACGGACGGGAAGGGATTCTTTCCGCCTATAAAACCGGGCGAGGCATTATCCGCATTCGCGCTCGCGCGCTCATCGAAAAGAACGCCCGCAACGACCGGGAAACCATCGTCATCACCGAATTGCCCTACCAGGTCAACAAGGCGACGCTGATTGAAAAAATTTCCGATCTGGTGCGCGACAAGAAAATCTCCGGCATCTCCGATCTGCGCGACGAATCGGACCGTGAGGGCATCCGCGTGGTCGTTGAACTCAAGCGCGACGAGAGCTCCGCGATCATTCTCAACCAGCTCTACAAATTCACTCAAATGGAAGTCTCCTTCGGCATCATCATGCTGGCGATTTCCGAAGGACGGCCGCAGGTTTTTACCCTTAAAGCGGTGCTGGAGAAATTCATCGCCTTCCGCCAGGAAGTGGTGACCCGCCGCACGCAGTTCGATCTGGCGCGCGCCCGGGAGCGTGCGCACATTTTGGAAGGCTACATCATTGCACTCAACAACATTGACGAAATCATCAAGGTGATCAAGGCGGCCAAAAGCCCCAACGATGCAGCCGCGGCATTGTGCGCGACGTTTCATCTGTCCGAGATTCAGGCCAAGGCCATTCTGGAAATGCGCCTGCAGCGCCTGACCGGACTGGAACGCGACAAGATCGACGCGGAATACGCGGACGTTACGGCGCTGATCGCCAAACTGGCCGGCATTCTGGCTGATCCGCAAAAAGTCCTGAAAGTGATCATCGAAGAGCTTCAGGAGATTCGGGAAAAATACGCCGACGAGCGGCGCACGGAAATCGTGGCCAGCACGGAAGACATCGACATTGAAGACATGATCGTCGAAGAAGACATGGTGGTCACCATCTCGCATACCGGCTACATCAAGCGCAACGCCGTCAGCCTCTACAAGAGCCAGCACCGCGGCGGGCGGGGCAAGGTCGGCATGGGCACCAAAGAAGAAGATTTTGTGGAAAAAATATTCATCGCCTCCACCCATCATTACCTCCTGGTCTTCACCAACATGGGAAAGGTGTATTGGTTAAAAGTTTACCAGATTCCGCAAGCGGGGCGCGCCGCCAAAGGCAAGGCGATGGTTAATCTGGTGAATCTGGCACCCGGCGAAAAAGTAAGCGCAACCTTGCCGGTGAAGGAATTTGTCTCGGATAAATTTATCGTCATGGTGACCAGAAAAGGCATTATCAAAAAAACAGATCTGGCCGCCTACTCCAATCCGCGCGCCGGGGGCATCATCGCCATATCCATTGATGATGACGACGAACTGGTGGATGTGCAGTTGACCAACGGCGATCAGGACATTTTTCTGGCTACCAGGCTGGGCATGGCGATTCGTTTCAAGGAAGATGACGTTCGCGATATGGGACGGACGGCGCGCGGCGTCCGCGGCATCAACCTGGATGAAGGCGACGACGTTATCGGCGTGGATATTCCCGCCCAGGGAACGTTCATGCTGACCGTGTCGGAAAACGGCTTTGGAAAATGCACGCCGATAGAAGAATACCGCGTGCAGTCCAGAGGCGGCAAAGGAACGATCAACCTGAAAACGGTAGCAAAAATCGGCAATGTTTCCGGTGTTTTGCAGGTGCAGGGCGAAGAAAACATCATGCTGATCAGCAACGCCGGCAAGGTCATCCGGCTGAAGGTTCAGGAAGTTCCAGTCAATCATCGCATCACCCAGGGCGTCAAACTGATCGACCTGGAACCGGAAGAAAAGCTCGTCGGGGTTGCCCGCACAACCTCGGAAGGCGACGACAAGGATGACGATGTCAACGGAAACGGAGGCGACGAGGCCAATGGCTCCGGGGAAGAAAAAGGTCCGCCGGCGGACGAGTCGTAAAATCCGAAAGCGGGGAGCGGTCCAACGCCGCTGCCCGCTTTCCATTCTTCCTTGTTTATCCTTCCGTTCAACGCTATAATTCCCCCGTGAAAAAATACGAACTTTTTGACCATACCGCCGATCTGGGCCTGGAAATTTACGGTCGGACGAAAAGGGAGCTTTTCGCCAACGCCGCCCTTGCCCTGTTTGACGTGATGATTCAGGATGTTGACCTCCCGACCAAACGCGGCGGAAAGGAACGGGTTAAAACAAGAACAGTGCAGGGCGCGGATGCCGGGGATTTGCTGGTGAACTTTCTGCGGGAGCTTCTGTATTGGTTCAATGGCATGGGCCGGGTGCTGAATCGCGTTTCAATTTTGTCGTGCGGCAGCAAAAAGCTTGTCGTGCAATGCGTCGTTGAGCCGTACCATTCCGAGCGGCATTTGATCAAAACGGAGATCAAAGCCGTCACGTATCACGGGTTGAGCGTGGAGAAGACAAAAAACGGATGGAAGGCGAGGGTGATCTTTGATGTCTGAGATCAAGCTGGAAAAACTCGACGACAATCGGTGGCTGCTGCCGCGGACGGGCGCCATGCGAGTGCCGGGCATCATCTATGCCAATGAAAAAATATCCGGCCTGCTGACCAGAGACGAAAGCGCCAAACAGGTCGCCAATGTGGCGCACCTGCCGGGCATTGTTGATTTTTCACTGGCCATGCCGGATATTCACTGGGGTTACGGTTTTCCCATCGGCGGCGTGGCGGCTTTTGATATGGATGACGGTGTGGTGTCGCCGGGCGGCGTGGGCTACGACATCAACTGCGGCTGCAGGCTTTTGGCTACGGAACTGACGCTTCACGACATCAAAGATAACGTCAAAGATTTGACCACGGCCTTATATCGGCGGATTCCAACAGGCGTCGGCTCCACCGGCTATGTCAGGCTTTCCGGCAAAGATCAGAAAAAAGTGCTGGAAGAAGGTGCGGGATGGGCGATCAAAGCCGGTTTTGGATCGGGCCAGGACCTGGAAACCACCGAAGACGGGGGATGCATCGGCGGGGCGGATCCGGAGCAGGTTTCCGCGCGCGCCCTCGAGCGGGGAAAGCAGCAGTTGGGCACACTGGGTTCCGGCAATCACTTTCTGGAAATTGAAGTCGTTGAGGAAATCTTTGATGAAAAAGCGGCGCAGGCGTTTGGCTTGCGCAAAGGGCAGGTTGTCGTCATGATCCACACCGGCTCACGGGGATTAGGCTATCAGATTTGCGACGATTACCTGGCCTTGATGGTCAAACACCAGCACGAAACCGGCATTACGCTGCCCGACCGTCAGCTCGCCTGCACCTATTTATCCTCCGCGCGCGGACAAAACTATCTGGCGGCCATGGCCTGCGGGGCCAACTACGCCTGGGCCAACCGGCAGATCCTGATGCATCTCACGCGCGAGGTTTTCGAAAAATCCCTGAGAGTTGCGCCGCGCGAACTGGGCATGCGGCTGGTATATGATGTCTGTCATAACATTGCCAAAATCGAATCCTTCCCCCTTGCGGGAGTGGAAAAGAAACTCTGCGTGCACCGCAAAGGCGCAACGCGGGCCTATCCGGCGGGTCATGATGCGGTTCCCGCCCGTTATCGGAGCGTCGGCCAGCCGGTGCTGATTCCGGGCGATATGGGCGCCGGCTCTTATGTGCTGGTCGGTCAGGAAAAAGCCATGCAGGAAACTTTCGGCAGCGCCTGCCACGGGGCGGGGCGGGTGATGAGCCGGACGCAGGCGATCAAATCCAGCCGGGGCCGTTCCATCAGCCGGGAGCTGGCGGAGCAGGGGGTGCTGGTGATGGCCGGAAGCAAAGGGACGCTGAGCGAAGAAATGCCCGAAGCCTATAAAAACTTAAATGACGTCGTTGGAGTGGTTCACGACGCCGGCATCGCGAAAAAAGCGGCTCGTCTCAAATCCATCGCCTGCATCAAGGGCTGATGATCCGCGGCATTTGACTTTTTGCCGCTCCCGGCATAAGAAGCCCTATCAATTCAAAAACCGGAGAGCGGCATGACGGAAATTCTTTTTGATGCGGACGAAGACTGGGAAAAACGGGTTTTGTGCAGCGACGAGGCCTGCATCGGAACCATCGGCCCGGACGGCAAATGCAGGGAATGCGGCAAACCATATGAGGGCGCACTTCCCGAGAGCCATGGACAGAAGACGAATCCTCCGCCCGCCCCAAAAGAAGAACAGCCGGCCGTGCCCGAAGATGATGCATCCGGCGAGGATTGGGAGAAAAGGGTCCTGTGCGGCGATGAGGCCTGCATCGGCGTGATCGGTCCGGACGGCAAATGCAAGGAATGCGGGAGGCCCCTGCAATAAAAATAGCGCGCCGGTTCCTCTGAACCCGGCGCGCTCATTCCGGCGTTTCTATTCTTTTCCTATCTGCAAATTACGGCAGTTCGGAAATCCAGGACGGATCAGAAAACCAGCGTTTGTTGAGACCATCCAGCATTCCATCCCCCTTCAACAGGGACAGCAGATTTTCCAAAAAGTTTGTCAAGAGCGGATCATCCGGACGGATCGCAATCCCGATCGGTTCCGCGCTGAAGGGAGGATTGGCCACGAAGCCTTTGTCCTGATACTTGAAGGAGGTCACGCTGGTGTAAGGGTAGTCGGCCATCAGCGCTTTGACCTTCTTTTTTCTGAGCAGATCAAGCGTTTCTTCCGTCGAACCGGCAACCACCATCTTCGCTTTGGGCAGAAGCGCTTTCGCGATCTTCTCCGTCGTGGTGCCGGCGGGCACGGCAATGCTGAAATCGGATTTATTGATGTCATCCATGGAGTTGATGTTCATGGCAACATCCCTGGTGGTCAAAATGGACTGCCCCGACACGAAATAGGGGCCGACATAGACCACCCGCAGATTCCGCTCCGGCGTGATGGTCATGCAGGAGAGGATCATATCGATTTTGCCGCTTTCCAGCGCGGGGATCAGTTCATTGAAGGGAAGCTCCACGACGCGCAGTTTTACATCCATCGCCGACGCGATCATCTTGCCGAGGTCAATATCCAAACCTTTAAGGCTTCCGTCCTTGGCCTTGAAGGACAGAGGAGGCAGGTTGGCGGACGTGCCGACGACGAGTTCTTTTTTCTTCAGGATGGAATCAATGGTCGGACCGGCAAAGGCGGCGGACACCAAACACAACATCAGGAACAAAACCAGAATCGTTGGGTACAGAGCTTTTCTCATGTAGTTTCTCCTATCAGTGAATTTTTTTGAAGCGATACCGTCTTCCCGTCACGCATCTGCGTCGGTAAAATCCGCAAAGCGCCCGCAAAAGAAATTTGAAAAATTTTGGGGAATGTATAGAAGGGCGGCGGTTTCGTGTCAAGCGAAAAAAGGCTTCACGGACGGGGAAGTCATTTAGATATTGACAGTCTGAAGAAATTAAAGGTAATGGAACGTTGGATTTTCTTGAAGGAAGTGCCAAGGTCACTGGTGGGCCTCCTGGACTTCAAATCCAGTGTGGGGCGCTAGAACCGTCCCAGGTGGGTTCGATTCCCATGCACTTCCGCCATTTTATTAGCAAATTTTGATTTTTATCGAATAAAATTCTTTAACTTGGCTTTAACCTTTTTTAACCTTTCGACTTAAAGCGCCCTACACTGCATTTGAAGTCCACACAAACGATCTTATTGATCTCAATGATTTTTTATTGACAAATCAGAAAATAAGGAAGAAAGTTTCTCAAGTTTTCAACACCATATTTATTTAAACAACGTCATAACGCTATTTAGGAGGCATCATGAAACAAAAACGGTTTGTCTGTTTTGTCGCGTCTTTTCTTTTGAGTGTGATCCTTATCGGATGCGCCCCGTCGGCAAGTACGATTGTTAGTCTTAGCAGGGAACGATATAGTCCAAACATAAATAATGAAAATTATACAAACTACAAGGACAAAGTCATTCTCCTAGCTTCCATTATCGATAAATCAGGCACACCGAATTTGGCGTATTACAGTCCGGACAGGGCAGTTGGATATCAGTTGTTTTACACTTCATCGGCAACAGTCAATCAACCCGTAGTTTCTTTCTTCTGGTATGCTCTGCAGAAAGGTTTTGAACGGGCAGGGATCGTTATTACACCCGGTGATCCAATATACGACGCTGAGATGACCATCATATTACGTTCAGTATCCGACAGAGAGATCGTTTTCGATGTTCTTTGCACAAAGATGGGCAAACGTCTATACAAGCACACTTATTCTGTAAAATCGCATGGTGCACCGACCAATGACGTGGCTGTTTTGGAAAAACGTGCATATGAAATGATTGACGGGATGGTGCTATCCATATTGGAGGATCCTGATTTCAAAAAAGTAGCTTCTTAAAGCGGTTTTTCACAAAAGCAAATTGCAGTGGCTGTCCATGTTTCTCAAAGTACCATGTAACACTGACAGGTGATGTATGGTGGCATTGATTAAGAACCCCGTGTCTTGAAAAGAGAGCGGGGTTTTTTGAATTTTATAAGGAGGTTTATATTATGAATAAGAGTTCCCTTTCTTTAGTAGTAATTGCGATCTTCTTATTAGGATTATTCGTCGGTACTGCAAATTTATTTGCTGATAGTAGAGGATATGACGATCAAGAAAAAATTCGAAGGGCTCAAGAGCGTATAGACCAAATTGATAAGCATGAACAGGAACAAGCAAAGCAACGGTATGATTCGGCACATAGAAGATCAGAAAATAACTCAAGTGGTAATGGTATTTTACTTGCTATTTTATTGATATTTGGTGGTGGGTTGTATTTTATTGTGATGATGGGTAACAGGAAAAATGAAAACGAGAAAAGAGATAGAGAAAATAAACTAATGCTAGAAATAGCACAAGAAGAAGAAAAAGAACAAAAAAGAGAAAGAATGCTTTCTGAAGCCACCTCATTAGGGTTTAATATAGATGGCTCCTATAAGATATGTCCTGCTTGTGCAGAAACCATTAAATTGAAAGCAGAGATATGCAAACATTGTAAAAGAAATTTCTCAATAAATGAAGTTCAGGAAGCCATTAACTCAGCATTAAATATCTTTTTTCAGAACAAATAATAATTATTATACCACTAGCGGTTTATATTGGATCAGCCTTTTAATAACAGGCTGATCCTTATAAATAGTTGAATAAAGAGAACACTACTTCACCCCCTCTTTAAACGCCCTAGCTGGCTTAAATTTTGGCAGAACCCTAGCTGGTATCCTGATTGCCTCACCCGTCTTTGGGTTTCTTCCTTTTCTGGCCTTTCGTTTAACAATACTGAAAGTTCCAAAACCAGAAAGAAAAACCTCCTCCCGTTTCTTCAAAGTCTTTTTTATCAAATTCAACATAATCTCCACCGCCATCACCGCTTCCTTTTTCGTAACGGTAAATTTTGCCAACTCATTGACCAAGTCTGTCTTTTTCATAAATCACCTCCAAGTTTTTTATTTTACTTCCTCCAAAGGCGTGGTCTGCCAGCCCTCCATCAGTCTCCTTTTTTCATCAAGCTGAACCATTGCATACTTTTTAACGCTCTCTCTGCGTGCATGATCAGTCAGCATCTGAACCTGATCAATAGAGTAATGCTTCTCGTTAATGTACTGGCTACAAGAGCTGTGTTTTAAACCTGAGTACATGTCAATATCCTCCCCGGCCTTTGCACATGCCTGATGCCAAATATCCTCCATGCAAGCCAGCGAATAATGCTTCCCTGCAAGTTTCCCGTGAGGATTGACAAAAAAGAATTGGCTATCAATCCTGATAGGCATTTTTTGCATTATTTTCTTGAATTCACTATGACACGGAATAACGTGAATCTTGTGCGTTTTCGTATGCTGGACAAGTTCTTTAGCTGAGAAAGTCCTTCTAACGATAAAAGCATCCTGCTCTTTGTCATAATCAATGCGATGCAATGCCATTGCCTCTGATGGCCTTCTTAAGTGATATTTCAACCACCAAAAGATTGGCTGATGCTGTTCAGGGATAGCCTTAATAACCTTTATCTGCCGTTCTTCTGGCAACCATTTGATAATTGGATCAACGATGTTATATTTTTTCTCTTCTGGAAAAAGTGGCATTACTGGAATTCGGTTTGACTTAAAGGCATGAACCAGACAGCGCCGTAAACAGTAAATTACATTTTTCTTACCCTTGCCTGTCCTGTTTATATCGTTTAAAAGCCTGCACAGCACATCATATTGAAGTTCGTGTATCTGATATGGGTTTTTAGTAAACCACGGTATAAGGTGATTCTTAATTGAATTTTCATAGTCCTTATGTGTGGCCGGACTCAATGACCCTCCGTCTTCTTCAAGCCATTTCCAAAGATACGGAATAATATCTGAAGGTGCCTCACCTTTCCATTTTTCAATTCTGAAAGTGCCATTCTCCACATCAGCTCTCATCAACGATAAAAGCCGTTCTGCCATCTGCCTGCCAGTCATACCGGCAATTTCACCATCACGGCATAGGAAGCCCCTGTACCTGCTGACAGTTTGAATTTTCCCATTATCAGGCCATGCCACGTAGTAATATTTATATTTACTATGCTGCTGAATTGACCCCTTCATACAAAAGCCACCTTGTCCAAAGTCGGGCCTCACTGTTTTATATAAAAATAACAACATAATTCCTCCTTTCTTGATTAAAAAAAGAGGGGTGTAAAAACACCCCTCTAATTCAGTGAGCACATTCTGTTTAAGTCAGATAACTCAGATAACTCAGATTGCTAGATAACTAATCTCATTACCTTATTATAGTTTTCTGAGTTTCTTGAGTTTTCCTCAATATCAACGTCCACTTCGTTACAGCTATACTGGTCATAAAGTTTTTTAAGTTCCGGTTGATCTAGGAGCATTCTCGACCTTCCTGAAGTTCTTTCTGTATTAACACCCATCATTTTGAGCTTTCTTCCAAGCCAATGAGCATTGTATTTCTTAACTTCAGGAACACCGTCATTTAACTTTTCCAACACCTCCGAGGTCATTATCCAAGGCATAACAGCATTACTTGAAAGTTCTTGAATAATACTTACTATCCTTCCTTCAAGTGACTCTGCTTTGGCCTGAACTCTAGATTGAGCCTGCTTTAAAAGCGCATTTACCAAAAGATCATATTTTTCAGGGCAAACCATCTTGCAAACAATCAAAAGGGTCTTGCCGATATCCCATAGTCTTCCGTTGATACCGGGGACTTTTTGAACTGTTGGTAAAGATTTGTCAATCCACTCTGCCTTCCAAGCTGTTAACTGTGCCTTTAATCCAAGAACTAATTTATCGTTTGCCGAATAATTCACATAAATCCCTGGTACATTTGGCGGCAATATTTCAAGGCATCTGGTTCCAAGAATGTTGTGAACCGGATCATTTGTAGCAATGATCATCGGTGCATAAACTTCAAATGATTCTGTGTCATCAAAAGGCCCTCTATCTTGATATAATACTCTCGATATGGTTGCGCCTTTTTCGAAACCCAAAAGGAAAACATCTTCTACGCCATGCTTCACAACATCATTCCAAAAATTCATCACATCATAGAACATCGTTGCACGATGGCGATCGGTGTAACGAAATATACTTGCTTGGGATATACTTACTGTATGTATCCCCCTGAAAGAAATATATGTCATTGCTTTTCCGATTCTTGTCTTCCCTCTTTCAGGCTCAGCGCAAAACAATAAAATTGGCATGTGATGAATGTCCTTATGATCTCTTAGATATGTTGCAAATACATACAGGCTTGCCAATAAGTATTGATCTTCGTCTAAACTACCTGCCTTTCTGAGATAACCTTCAACTTGCTTGTAAATATGGTCATAAAATATCTTCGTGTAGTAATAGTAAAAAACATCAGCAGCCTTCGCAAGTTTGTATGGCAGTTTAGCTTTACTTGGTGGTATTAAAATCTCATCTTCTATTTGCCATTCTCTAACAATGAATAGTATGCCTTTTCTGCGATTTGCTCGATTCGCTCTTTCTTTCACCAAATAAACAACTTTGCCATCAGGGTCTAAGACCGCTTCAACCAATTCAGGAAAATTCATACTTTTTGTTGGTTTGTTGGTTAGCATCTTTGCTAATTTTTTCTGTTTTCTTTCTTCTTTAGTCTCTTCCTGTTGTTTCTCAATTTCTGATTTCTTTATTTCTTGTGCCCTTTCAACGTTAGTTTCTGCTTGTTGCATAATGTTTTGTTCCATAAATATTCTCCTTATTTTGCTTTAATTTGGTGGTTTTTTGCATAAAAAAAGGAATGAGTCGTTTGACTTCATCCCTTTTCACTCCAACTACATTTTTGTTTATTTTACCCCTTTCATATAATCATATTTCCCCTCCTTTCTCTTATAAAAATTAAAATACTTATTGCTCTTCCCATAAATTTTAACTCTTGCATGCTTTTCATTCTCTTTCCGAAAATGACAATTTTCGGATTTCCAATGAAAAGCATGCCTTCGCAGAAGTAAATAAATCACATATAATCTACTCCCTCTTTGGGAATTCGACTCTTACATTTTTCATGTGACCTCTTGTATAAAAATAACTCAGGAAACTCTGATAACTCAAAATTACCAGCAATATCCAACAATCAAGAGTTTGAGTTTCCCTCTTTTAGTTTAATGAAACTCAACAAACTCAATATTAATCTCAGACACATAAGTTACTGATTATGAGAGAGAATATTAGTTTCCTGAGTTATCTGAATTTTATTGAGATATGCCATGAAGAAACAGACAAGTATTAAATAAACATACTTGTACATTCCCTTTTTTTGCAAGGCAAGTCAGTAACTCAAATATGGATAAATTGTAGGTTTGATGGATTTGGTGAAGATTAATACTGATAACTGAAATTCGCTTTTGATTGGTTGTCACCAAGATAAACATATAGCGACAATCACAACTTTTATAACCCCAACTTAGGTAACGGGATCAGGAACATTCAGTTTTTAAAGAACGATGAAATCTGTGGAGCAAGTAATTGCAACTGATTTAGCGATGGAATCAAATCAGCCCAAATTTCATTTACACTACGAATATATTATATCACACGTTTCCCGCATATACGCAATTATTTTTCAAAAAGCAAAAAATAATTATTACGGCGTTCAATTACGCTTTGAATATATTATACCATATAGGATGATTCCTATAGGCAAGTACTTTTTTTAAAAATCTTAAAATTTTTTATAAGTTACTGAAATGTTGATGAAAAAAAGCTTTCGTTGAGATGGTAGCGTTCGCACGACGATGGTACCTGTCATTTGAAAATTGTCGTAGGCAGTATAAAATAGAAGCCAAGCTATCCCCTATCAAGCATAAAATGAGCTGTCATGGATTTGGAAGGCTCAATTCACAATACGCCCTCCTACCACCGCCATTGGCCGAGGTAGAGTCGTCATATTAGCCGTTTATTATTTTAAGAATGACAAGATAAAAAGTTTTTATACAGGGAATAAAAAAGGGAAATATTTTACTGTCATTTTTAGATATATATAATTTTTGGTTGGCGGTGGTACGAGTCAATGAGTTTTCACGCGGTCTTGAACTTTAATTCTTATACAAGATTTAATATTAGGCCTTCAATCACTTCCGTCATAATTACCGGCTCATAAGTCAATTTCTGAATCTTCTAAAAACTTCTGTTGATTTTGAATATTAAATAAGTAGCACCCCTCCACTAGAAGTTAAAATTCAATGTGAAGGAGGGAATGCAGTTTATGAAAAAAGGTGAAAACTATAATGGAATAAAGAAGGGGTCAAAAATGACGGTTGATCCGATCAGGCGGATGAAAGACATTCAGGCTATATCAAAACTGCTGTCAGATAATCCGAGAAATCATCTTCTTTTTGTAATGGGTACAAACAATGGCCTGAGGACTGGTGACCTGTTAAAACTGAAAGTCGGTGATGTAAAGGGCATGAAGGTTGGTGATACGTTAGTGATTAAAGAAGGTAAAACAGGAAAAAGGAACATTCTGGTCATGAATAAAAGCATTCATAAGTCATTGCAGGTTTATCTTGAGGCGTTGAAGCCAATGGATGATGATGCCTTATTTGCAAGTCGTAAGGGTAAGCGTTCAATCACGGTTCAATGCGTCAACAACATGGTTAAGAAATGGATAGGTGAAATCAATCTGAAGGGTAACTATGGCGCGCACTCATTGCGGAAGACATGGGGATACGTTCAAAGGACGACCTATGGTGTAGGATTTGAAATACTCTGCAAGCGTTTCAATCATTCAAGTCCGGCTATAACAATGCGGTATCTTGGCATTGAGGATAAAGAGGTTCAGAATATTTTGATGAATGAGGTGGGGTAAGGTCAGATCAATCAAGGACAATTTTTGCAATTTCAGTTATTTTCTTTACCTGCTTAACTCGCTTGTTTCTAAGCAGTTTCCATAATTCCAAAGATTCAGAAGGGTTTTCAGACAAAGCGATTATTTCATCGTTACCGTCAAAATTAAACAATTCGGATGTTCGTACCATTAGGGCTTTTGATATTTTTTCTATTGATTCTAAAGAGGGTGCGCGCTCTCCTCTTTCTATTCTACTTATTGAGTCAACGCTGAGATTTGTGCTTTCTGCTAGTTTCGCTTGCGTCATTCCTGCAGCGTTCCGCAATTGATAAAGATGCACACCAAATTTCTTTTTGATGCTTGCCATGTTTATGCCCCTTTAATATTAAAATATATCAAGCAAAACATGCATGGAAGTGACACACAGTCATATAAAAACATTTATTGACTTTTAGTCTTAGTTTGATGATAATTTAAAAAGGAGCTTCACGAAGGCTTGATCTTAAAACGCCACATCAAAAAAATAATGCAAGGATTGAGAAAATAATGAAGAAAAAAATTATAATCCTAACTGCATTTATATTTCTCCTGACATCCTGTGCTCCACGATATGTAATAAAATATGATGTCCCTAAATCGCAAAACAACCAAACGAAAATTGCGAAGTATAAATTGGGGGTGCTATTATTTAACGATGAAAGACCAAAGAGCGAAACCAAAGTATCTTCAGAAAATAGGTTTCCAGACCATAGATTTGAAAAAAGCATTCCAGAGAATTTACAAAATCTTATAGTTCAACATTTTCAGGCAAAACTAGGTAACGAGGGAAATGTCGTATCATTGAAGTATCGTTCAAATGAAATTAGTGAAGAACTCCTGAATGAATTTAATCGCAACGGCATTAATCTTGTGTTAGCAGGAAATATTCAGCATTACACAGTGACAACAAAAGATGATTTTTCTGCTTTAAGAATGGTGGTTGCAGGTATATTGGGTTTTACTTTTGTTGGGATGGTCTTTTTTCCACTTATATTTATTGGTAATGTACAAGATACGGTATCCATTGATTTTGAAAAAGTAACATTATTTGATGTTAACGAGTCTAAGATTTTGTATCAAAGTGAATATAAAAATGAAGTTCAAAAAGACGTTCCTCTATTAGGTTCGACCGACGAGGTTATTGAATTTTTTGCGGAGAACACAAAAACTGTAATTGAAAAGATGTATAATGAACTTGAAAAGTCTGCTGAACACGACTTCCCGGAGCAAATGAGTGCAGAGAAAACGAAAAAAATAATAAAAATAAAATACAATTGAAGCACCATTAAACCTTGTGAGGTGATGTATGGTGACGTTGATTATAGAATAACCCCGTGTTTCGACAAAGAGTGCGGGGTTTTTTATTTTTGGGTTAGATTATTTAAGAAGCATAAGACGAACCTAATGAACTTGAAAGAGAAGGTGCTAAAATGAAAAAACTTATGTCACTAGTTGTATTGATTGTGCTGGTTGTAAGTTTTGATTCCGTGAATTTATCTTTTGCAGGAGAACTAAGCTGTCTTGCAGCCAATGAACGGATGACGAATGATATGGAAAGTGCAGCAAGTGCAGTAAATGCGGGAGATGCGTGTCGAGCAGCCGATATGCTTGATTCAGCTCTGTATTGGGCTATTAAGTGCGAAAAGGAATGTGCATATAGTAAAGAACGCCTGAGAAAAGCGAGAAACATGAAAGAGCAACTCATGAGTGCTTTGGCCAGATATGTAAAAATATGTGGTCATTAAAATTGAGAATTAAGGAGTAGCATCAGTTTGGTAATTAAAAGTGAGTCCATCTTTAACCAGACTTTATGGAATTAAGGCTTAGCATAATGAAGAATACAACGTTGAATAAATCACTTTATTTTTTCGTGTTATTAATTGCCATACATTTAGTTATTTATAATGGTACTAATAAATCCGTTTATGCATCTGGGCGTCACGATGTATCACATAAAATATTGAATCAAGCTTATCAAACAGCAAATAAGATTACTGACGTCAATTCTAAAGCTAATATGTTGTGTAAAATCGCTATTACCTATAAAAACATCGGACAACAAAAAGATGCATTAAAATTACTGAAACAGGCTCAAAAAACAGTACTTTCAGAAAATGGAAAAGATAAAGATCAGACGCTATCAATAATAGCTAATACATATGTTAAATGTGATTTATATAAACAAGCTGAAATAATAGCAAAGGATGTAGACAAAAATGTGTTGTCTTTGAACAATTTCTTCACCATCATGACTGAGGAATATATCAAAACAGGTAAATATGACCAAGCTTTTGCAATAGCCCAAAGAGAAGGTGATAGTATTTATGAAATTATTGCATGCCAATATGCTAAATCTCACCAATGGGAACAGGCATTTAATACAGTCAATTCTATTAAAAACGATTCTTCTAAAAGCAGTACACTGATATTTATAGCCAATGAATACATCAATGTTGGACAGATAGAGAAAGCTTCTATTTTATTATCTGACGCCTTGACGTTGACGGATTCTTTCAATATTAACAACGATGAAATAAATAAATACGACGAGAAGTTACGGGATACTTATCATGATCTTTACATAGGTTCTAAAGTAAGCGCACTTGCTGATATAGCATCAGTTTATTACAAGGCTGGACAAAAAGATAAGGTACTGTCAATTTTTTTGTGTAAAATTTTTATGAGCCAGTTCTTTGAAGAAAGGCAGATTTTTACGTACTCTCCCTACAGGGTTTGACCGCCAATGTAATTCCATTTTGATACAG
>Ga0209606_1000329_pt1 | contig 74891 bp, 59 predicted proteins | sample AD_UKC057_MetaG_FD_184412 | JGI IMG/M metagenome (GOLD analysis project Ga0209606, IMG submission 184412) | Active sludge microbial communities of municipal wastewater-treating anaerobic digesters from USA - AD_UKC057_MetaG (SPAdes) (version 2) | ecosystem: Engineered > Bioreactor > Anaerobic >...
TTGGGGCGCGCTATAAACCTGGCAAACGGCCGGAAGCAACATACCCAATAAAAACATGGTGTGCCTTGCTGGGGGTTCATCGAAACCGCTTTAACAAGCTTCTCGCTATGGCAAATACCCACGGTGTACTTGAAGTGAACCTGGGATGTACTGGGGGGGTTGACGTGAGGTTTGAGGGATGTTCCCCACAAGATACCCTCACTTTGTTTTGTCCTAAGTTGTTGCCAATAAAGGACGAATACTCGCGAAAGTCCGGACACTCTCCCGAGACAATCCCACGCAAAGACGAAGACGAAGATATAGAGAATAGAAGAAGAGATCAAACTAACGATCTCTCTGATCACTTGATCTCAGGGGCAAGACGATCGCCGGAATCGCCGAACATCGTTGGTTTGCAATCGTGGAATGTTGAAAGTTTTATACAACGAATAACTGCCGCGACCGGCGATAACAGTTTTCAGCGCAACGGCACCAGGGCGGATATAGGCGCCATTCTGACGGCGGGGTTGTACGAGCAACTTGACGCCGAAGTTGACCACGTGGAAAAGGACCAGGACCCGCAGAACGCCGAAGCGCGCGGGCGGCCGTTCGTGGAACATCCGGCGGGGTATATGCAGGCGATGATCCTGAGATTAAAAAAACAAGGCCGCGGGCCAGAGCGCGCGACGAGGAGGTATAAGGCATGACTATAACTAGGCGGGAATTTCTCGAGGTGGGCGCCGTGGCGGCCCTGGCCGGCGGCGCGGCCGGCGCCGCGGTGAGCGAACCGAAGGTGACGATCACGCTCGAGCTGCTCGAGGATTGGAACGCGTGCAAACGGGCGCTGGTATGGTTTGAAAAGACGTACCCGGCCGGCGTGACGGACACGCTTCCGGGGCTGCTCGCGCGGATACCCGCGGACTGGGAGTATGACGGGCTGTGGTTGTTACACGAACTCGCGGCGCGCATGGACGGGCCCGCGGGCGACCAGGCGCTAACGCTGCTGGTTGAGCGGGCGGACCCGTCACGGTTGGCAAAGGCTGTGCTAGAGATCACGCGGCGCGACACGGGGGCGGCGATGGTGCGGCTGATTGACAGTGGAGACAGGGAGAGTATGGCAATGGTGGAGGGTGCAAAGTAATGGCATACCGATTCGCACAGACGCCGGCGCATTCGTACTTAGAAACCACGTCCCCGCCGAACTGGCACGCGACGGACTACTTTTCTGTGAGCGTGTGGGCGCGGACGTTGGAGGCCGCGAACCTGTACACGCTGTTCCATATGCTGCACGTCCAGGGTGACGGGGGCAAGCGGAACGAGTACACACTGCAGCTCGTGCAGGAGGGCAGTGTGTTTAAGCCGCGGTGGGCCGTCTACCAGAAGGGCACGTTGTACTATCTGGACAGCACCACGACCTGGGCCACGTCAAACACCGACTGGCACAACGTAGTCGCGGCGGCGGACCGTGACGGCGGGTATATCTACCTGTCAGTTGATGGTGAAACGCCAGCATCCAAAGGATCAGTGAAGTTCCCCGAAACGGCGATCACAACATTCCGTGTCAGCGGCACGGGGACAACCGGACGGGCGATCAATGGCGAAATAGCCGAAGTCGGGCTGTACGACTGCAACCTTGCGGCGTCTGCGTACGGCGGGGACCGCGCGGCGCTGGTGAAGGGGTTCGTTCCCGCGCGGTTGCGGCCGGCGAACCTGCTGGCGTACTGGCCGCTGGTGCGGGGGCTGCAGGACCACGTTGGCGGGCACACCCTGACGGCGTACAACGATCCTGTCGTGGCGGAACACTGCAGGGTGATTCCCTGATGTCTCAGCTTAACCGCGAGATTGACGAGGCGGCGTTGACGATCAGGCGCCCGCGCCGGGCACCGCGGTCCGCGCGGGGAGGGGTTACGTGATGCGCGGGCGGGTCAGAAAATGGCTTGGGAAAATTGCTCCGGTTTTTGCACTGGTCATTTGTCCTTTAGAATGGTTTCCGGTGCAATGTATTGCTTCAAAAGAGGGCGTTTTTCTAGGGGTTTCCCTGGATTACGGATGTAGCGGGGAGCTTAGAAGGCCGATGCTCTATCCTCCTGAGCTACAGGCGCGCGGAATGGTGTCATCTCAGAAAACCGAACGGCGTTCGGTTCGCCGTTGTGGAAGCGCGTGAATACCGCGTACACGCCGGGCATTGAGTTAACTCATTATCCCATTTCCGCGGGTTATGTGTCTAGCCGGCAGGGGCTGCGCCAGGGGATGGTCCATCATTGCGGACTCCGCCGTTGGTTCTTGATACTCTCGGCATACGGATTGAGACAGATACGGATTGAGATGTCCCGTTGCCTCAAGTAAGAAAGTATCCGAAAGGGTATGTTTGACAGGCTTCCCGGCGAATGCTATGATTCTTTTCCGGCTGCCGGGGCTGCGTAACTCTTTAGGAAGATGGGCTTTCGAGGTGTTCGCGGCGGCATCGGCAGCGATACGAAGCGCCCGATAGATGGAGCGCAGGAGAGAGGGGAGGTTGATTCCGAGTGACGAAAGTGCGCGTCAAATCAGACGAGCCCTTTGAAAAGGCACTCCGCCGGTTCAAGAAAAAGTGCAATAAGGAAGGGCTGATGCAGCGGCTTAAAGAGATGAAACATTACGAAAAGCCCAGCGAGCGCCGCCGCCGCAAGCTCGCAAAAGCTATTGCGCGTGCCCGGCAGGATCAAGCTGAATAATTGAGCTTTCTCGGCAATGTGTACTACCCTGAGGCAGGATCGAGGCATCGGTCCTGCTTTTTCTTTGAGCAGTCCGCTTGGGTCCGGATGGAGGTGAGGAGGGGAGAGCGTTATGAGCATGGTACTTGGTCTTGATGTCGGCACAAGCGGCACTAAAGCGGTGGCTATCGATGCCTCGGGCAACCTTGTGGCGTCGGCGCTGGTCGAGTATCCGCTCTTGACGCCGAAGCCGGGCTGGGCGGAGCAGCCTCCGGCTGAGTGGAAACGCGCGGCACTCGAAGCGCTCACGATGCTGGCACATTCGCCCAACGTGAATGCGGCCGACGTCAGAGGCCTCGGCCTTACAGGTCAGATGCACGGGTCGGTCTTTCTCGACAAGGACAACCGCGTCTTGCGGAATGCCATCCTCTGGTGCGATCAGCGCACCGCGCCCCAATGCGCCCACATCACCGAAACGGTTGGCGAGAAGCGGCTCATCGAGATGGTCTGTAATCCCGCGCTGACGGGTTTCACCGCACCGAAAATCCTCTGGCTGCGCGACAACGAGCCGGGAGTTTACGAGAAGGTCCGCAAGGTTCTTTTGCCCAAGGATTACGTGCGTTACGAATTGACTGGCGCGTTCGCCACGGATGTCGCCGACGCTTCGGGAACGCTGCTGTTCGATGTCAAGAACCGCACGTGGCACACCGAACTGATGTCGATGCTCGATATCCCCGCGGACTTCATGCCGAGGGCGTTCGAGGGTCCCGAGGTTACGGGGACGCTGTCGAAAGCCGCGGCGGCGGCGACCGGACTTCCCGCGGGCATTCCGGTAGTGGCGGGCGGTGGAGACCAGGCCGCGGGGGGCGTGGGGTGCGGCATTGTGCGCACGGGGGTTATCTCGTCGACGGTGGGCACGAGCGGCGTGGTGTTCGCGTTTGCCGACAAGGTGAGCCTCGATCCCAAGGGCCGCGTGCACACTTTCTGCCACTCGGTGCCGGGCAAATGGCACGTCATGGGTGTGGTGTTGAGCGCGGGCGGTTCGTTGCGGTGGTACCGCGACGCGCTTTGCGCCGAAGAAAAAGCCCGGGCGGCCGAGACCGGCAGGGACCCTTACGAATACATCACGGAATCGGCAGCGTCCGTGCCTCTGGGCGCCGAGGGGTTGTTGTTCCTGCCGTACCTGACCGGCGAACGGACGCCGCACAAGGACCCCTACGCGAGGGGGGCTTTCGTGGGCCTGTCGTTGCGTCATGGGAAACCCCATATGGCGCGGGCGGTGCTCGAGGGCGTCGCCTATGCCATGCGTGACAGCCTCGAGATCATTCGCGAGATGGGCGTGCCTATCGAGCAGGTACGAGCTTCGGGCGGCGGCGCGAAGAGCCCTTTCTGGCGGCAGATTCAGGCGGACGTGAACGGCGCGCCGCTTGTCGTGATCAACGTCGATGAAGGCCCGGCATACGGCGCCGCCATCCTCGCAACCGTCACGACGGGGCTGTACGCGAGCGTCGAGGAAGCCTGCGACGCCATCATTAACGTAGTTGATACCTGCAAACCCGCCGCGGCGAACACGAAGCAGTACGACAGCTGGTTCGCCGAGTATCAGAAGGCCTATACGGCCCTTGCGCCGGGGTTCCACCGTGCCGCAGAACTCTTATCGTGAGACCGTCGAGGAGGGGTCCGACGGACTCCGGCTCGACGTGTTCCTGACCGAGTGTGTCGAGGACGCCTCGCGCTCGTTCATCCAGAAAGCCATCAAAGGCAGCCTGGTGACCGTCAACGGACAGGTCTGCAAGCGGCCCAGCCGCTGCGTGGCCTTGGGCGACGTGATCGACGCAGAGTTGCCGCCCCAGCCAACGACGGAACTGACGCCGGAGAATATCCCTCTCGAGGTCCTATACGAAGATGCCGACGTGCTGGTGGTCAACAAGCCTGCAGGGTTAGTCGTCCACCCGGCGCCCGGCCACGGCGGCGGCACCCTTGTGAATGCTGTGTTGTTCCATTGTCCTGATTTTCAGCGGCCGGGAGAAGATGTCACGCGGCCGGGGATCGTGCACCGGCTTGACCGCGACACCTCGGGTGTGATGGTGGTGGCCAAGAGCCCGCGGGCGTATCAGTCGCTGGGCCGGCAGGCCCGAGAGCACGCCTTCGAACGGTGCTATCTCGCTCTGGCGCAGGGCGAATTTCCGGAGGAGCGCGGGCGCATCAACGCAGCCGTGGGCCGCAGCATGACGGATCGGAAACGGATGTCCGTGACGGGTGCGCACAGCCGCGAGGCCATCACCAACTTCGAGGTTCTCGAGCGGTTCGGCGTGGCGTGTCTGGTAAGGCTTCAGCTTGAGACGGGACGTACGCACCAGATCCGGGTTCACCTGCGGTTTGCCGGTCATCCGGTGCTCGGCGACCCCGTATACGGCGTGGTGGATTTCCGGAGTTGGAATGTCTCGGATGCGACAAAAGCGGCCCTGCACAAACTCGAGGGGCAGGCGCTCCATGCCGCGTTGCTGGGTTTCGCGCATCCCGCCGATGGCAAGGTGATGCGGTTTCAGACCGCTCTCCCATCCGATTTCCAGGCCGCGCTCGACGCCCTGCGTCGCGAGGTCGCCGGCCAGTTCCGATCCTGAGTCGGCCTCACTTCTTGCCGGCGTTTGGGGCCGGCACGGTCTTTCCGCACGCAGCGACAAGCAGCACGCCGGAGATCGCGAGCGCGAGAACCATCCAGAACAGTCCCCATGCCCAGGCGGGAATGCCGGTGCGCTCGGCGAGGAGGGTCGCGTCGGTGGCGGGATGAGAACGGTCGAGGATGTCCGCCTTGATGTCGACGATCGCATACATGCAACTGGCAAGCCCGACAAGCCGCAAGACGAAGGCGTTGACCCACGCGGGCAGTTTGAGGCCCATGGCGGCGAGTGCGGCGCCGGCGCCCGCGCAAAACAGGAAGCCGAAGCCGAACACCTCCCGCACCAGCACCGCCGCCGCGGCCAGGAGGAAAATGCCCAAACCGGCGGTAAGCGGATTGACCCACCTGGATTTGCGGGACAAGAGCATGAGCGCGCCGCCCCAAACGAGGCTGCCAAGGTAGCCTGCCGAGATGACCAGGAACGGGATGCCGCCCGTCGTGACGCACATGCCTCCAGCTTCGGGATGAAGGTGAATAGCCCGGATTCCGCCGCCCGTCAGAAGCGCGGCGAGGCCGTGGCTCATTTCGTGAAAGAAAACCACGAGGATACGAAGCGGGTACAAGAGCCATGAATCCCACAGGAAGACGAGCACCACCGCCAGCGCCGCAAGCAACGCGGTTTCGCGCCAGTCGAGGCCTTTCAGGGCCGCGGCAACGGTTCTTGCGAGCCGCGGCCGCGCCGTCGTGCTTACTCCGGAGACTGGATATCGCACGAGACGGCCTCGCCGGGCCGGGTGCTGGTTCCGGGCCACAGTTTGCGGCCGGGATACAGGCACGTGTTAATGCCGGTATGCACGCCGTCGCCGACAATAGCCCCGAGCTTGTGACGGCCGGTGTCGATGAGTTCGCCCTTGACCAGGGATTTCACCGTGTCGCCGTCGTGGCGGACGTTGGCGGTGATGGTGCCCGCGCCGAAGTTCGAGCGTTCTCCGATAATCGTGTCGCCCACGTAACTGAGATGCGGCACGGCGCTTCCGTCGAAAAGGATCGAGTTCTTGACCTCGCAGGCCTGCCCGACCCGGCAGCCGTTGCACAACGTCGCGCCGGCGCGCAGCCACGAGTTAGGGCCCACACTGCAGTTTTCGCCGACGTATGCGGGGCCGTCTATCACAACGCCGCCGCGGATGACGCTGCCCTTGCCGACGTGGACGGGCCCGTTCAGTTCGGCGCGGGGACTGACCTCGCCCTCGAGCTGGGGAGTCATCTCGTGCAGCAGGTACTCGTTGGCTTCGAGGAGATGCCAGGGATAGCCAATGGGCAGCCAATACCCTTTCATTTCGACAATGTGGAAGGCGCCGCGCCCGGCCATGGTCTGGATAGCGGAAGTGACCTCGATTTCACCGCGTTCGGACGGCCGGACGCCGCGCAGCAGATCGAAAACCTCCGGAGTCAGGACATAGGCTCCCGCGTTGACCAGGTCGGAGGCGGGGTCGGGCGGTTTTTCGACGAGCCGCCGCAGGCGGCCGCTCGCATCGACTTCCAGCACGCCGTAGCCCCGCGGATCGGCCACGCGTTTCGCCAGTGCGGCATTGGCGGCGTTCGCAAGGCTCTGGAGGTCGCCGGGTGCATAGAGGTCGTCGCCGTTCAAGGCGATAAACGGTCCATCGACGTGTTTTTCGCATTGCAGGATGGCGTGCCCGGTGCCGAGCTGCTCGGTTTGCTCGACGTAGCGCAGGGGCAAGCCCTCGTATGCGCCGCCGAACGCTTCGCGGACCATTTCCTTGCGGTACCCGACCACGAGGATGGCCTCGTCGACGAGGTTTCGCAAGGCTTCGAGGTGCCACGCCAGAACGGGCTTGTTGACGACCTTCAGGAGCGGTTTCGGCCGTGTGAGCGTCAACGGATACGTGCGGGTGGATTTGCCCGCGACCATGATGATTGCCTTCACTGCGTCACCCCCGTGTTGTCTTGTTGCCTAATGAATGCCCAGCAGGCGTTTTGCGTTCCCGGACGCGATGGCCTCGCGCTGCCCGGCGTCAATGTTGCCCCGTGCGAGCTTTTCAACATTAGCCACATAATTGTACAGCGGGAAATTGGTTCCGAACAGCAGCCGCTCCTTGGGGAACCGTTCCATGGCCAATTCGAGGTCGCGCATGTTCTCGTAATTCGAGATGTCGAAATAGAAGTTCCTGGGAAGGGGCTCGCCGAGCATCTCCGGCTCGCCGAAACGGAGGCCGAACGCGATGATGTCGGTTCGAGGATGAGCTTCCACGAATGCCTTCATTACGGCCGGCGCGACCGGTTGAATAATCTCGCGATTGAACTGCCGCCGCGGATCCTCGAGCCAGCATTGTACGCATACGAGGACGCCAAGTTCGCGGGCAAGCTCCACGAGTTCGCCCGTTGCTTCGGACAAAAGATCGTAGCGGTGGTACTGGGGATACAGGACGACGCATCTGGCGCCGCAATCGCCGGCGCATCGCCGGAGGTCGTCGTGCCAGCCGGTGAAATCGGGCCGCAGCACCGCCGCGTGGATGAAACGGTCACAGTGGGTCGCGATGGCTGATGCCAGCTCGATGTTTCCCTCGTGGGGATTGAGGTAGAACACCGCATTGAGCGAGGAGACCACGGCTCTTTCGACGCCGTAGCGGTCCATTGCCCGGAGGAGCGCCTCGATTCCCTCGACCGGCCTGTAGGGGAAATGACCGAGTTTTGCGTTGAAATCTATCATGACCAGGGTACCACTTCCGTCTCGCTGCTCACGGGCGCATCCATCGCATAATGTTTTCTCCAAGGATCATGCACTTCCAGTCCTCGGGGATTTCTGCCGATAACACCTTGCTCATCTGCACAATAAAGCTCCTGCCGGGGACATCCGACCCGAAGAAGATACGCTCTGGGCCAATGGTTTGCAGCAAGCACTCGACCACGCCGGCCTCGGGTTCGCCGCCTGAGACATCGAGGCACAGACCGGGATACGGCGCGATGATGCGGGCAACCTCTTCCCAGCGTCCGCTGCAATGGGCCAACCACATTTTCAGGCCGGGGTGCTGTTGCACGCGGTTAACGCAGTGCCAGGCCGTTGACTCCTTCTCGAGGTTTCCGGTGGCCTTTATCCACGTATGCTGCAGGACCGGTACGTCGAGTTGGACGATGCGGTCAAAGAGAGGGTCCATGCGCGGGTCGTCGGCGAATTGGGAGATCCACAGTTTCACGCCCCGGCACGGCCCGCTGGCGATGTAGCGGTCCAGATGCTCGAGTCCCAGCGCGACTTCGTCCGCGCTGAGGTAGACGAGCCCCATGAAGCGGCCGGGATATCGGTTGACCACAAGCGCGACGTCGTCATTGGCTTGTTCGAGGGAAGCGGCGTCGGGAAAGGGGGTCCATTCGCGTCCAAGCGAGCACAAGATGACCTTGTCGACGCCGGCACGGTCGGCTGCGGCCAGCAGGATTTCCGGCTCGCCGTCGTCTGGGTTGCGTATATGGGCGTGGCAATCGACCACAAGGGGCACTGCGAGAATCTCCCTCCCCGTTGCGCGGGCGCACGGTCACCCGCGGCAGGCGTCATTTTAGAAGGCGGCACTCCTGCGTTCAACCGCGCCGATTCTCTGGGTGGCCAGAGTGGACGCTCCGATGATAGAATAGCGTAAGGGAAGGCTGAATCATGTCGCGAAGCTTATTCAGAGATATCAGAACCCTTGCCAAGAACATCACGAAACACACGAGCTTTGTGCTGCAACGCCGCGAGTCGGTGCTCAACGCTCTGTCCGGCGTTGCCTCGGATGCCAAAAAGCTCCGCAAACACGTGGGGAGCCAGCATGCCCCGGAACGGCGCAAGGCTGCCATGAAACTCCTGAAACAAGGCAGGGCAGCGTACAACTCGAAGAACGACGCGCTCGCCGAGAAGCTTTTTCGGGAGGCGGTCGCTGCCGATGAAAACTGCGCCCTGGCGTACGCGTATCTCGGCAATGCCTTGTACCGGTTGGGGCGGACCGACGAAGCGGAAAACAACTGGCGCCGTGCAACGATGGTGGAGCCCAGTTCTGAGGGGGCCGAAAAGGCCCTGCACAGCCTGCAGCGCCTCGCGAAGAAAAAGAAAGAGTACACGGACCGCCTCGACGACAGGCTGAGACATGGCTGAGTTTCCCGAATTTTCGTATCTGATGCCCACGGAAATCCGTTTTGGCGCTGGGTGTTTCAACGAACTCCCAAAATGGTGCGGGCATCTCGGCGAGAGACCGTTCGTCGTCACCGGCAAGCGTTCGGCGCGCGCGCAGGGCCTTCTGGACAGGCTTCAGGCACGACTTCCGGGCGCGGTGTTCTACGACAAGGTCGACGAAAACCCGACAACGGTTCAGTGCGATGCGGCGTCCGCGGTTTGCCGGGAACACCGGTGCGACATGGTGCTTGCCATCGGCGGGGGCAGCCCCATGGACGTTGCGAAGGCCGTAGCCGGGCTTGCGCTCAACGATGGCCCATGTGCGAAGTTTGTCGGTTCGGACCTTTTTGCCAGGGGCGCGTTGCCCATCATAGCGGTCCCTACGACGGCAGGAACCGGAAGTGAGGTGACGCCGTACTCGGTATTGGTCGATACCTCGGAGAATCAGAAGCGGACCATCAAGGGGCGTGCACTGTTCCCTCGGGTCGCGCTGCTGGATCCCGAACTGACCACGTCGCTGCCGGCGGCCATCACGGCGGACACCGGCCTGGACGCGTTGAGTCAGGCCATGGAGGGGCTGGTGTCCAAGAAGAGCACCGCGCTGGGGAACATCCTGGCGCTCGAGGCATGCCGCCTGGTCAGCCAATGGCTTCCCCGGGCGGTACATGAGCCGTCTAACCTCGAAGCGCGGGGCAACATGCTGGTGGCCGCCATGTTGTCGGGATGCGTGATCGCTCAGAGCGGCACGACGCTGGTTCATGGCATGGGGTATTACTACACGCTGCATTGCGGGGTACAGCACGGACTTGCCAGCGGACTGCTGTTGGCGCCCGTCTTTCGCCACAACGCGGTCTGCTTACCCGAAATGGTGGCGTCCATAGCGGAAGCCCTGGGCTATCCGGGTCCGCCCGGCGAGGCGGGCGGCAACGTGATGCGGGCGCTGCATGCCCTGTTCGAGACGTGTGGCGTTTCGAGCGCCGCACGCGACGCCGGCGTGGATGAGAATAAGCTGGCTGGATTCGCGAAGGATTGCTGCTCGGACCCCTACCGTTTCAAGAACCAGCCGGGCGGCTTGTCGGAGGAAGACGTTTTGCGCTTCTACCGTGAATCCTACGCGGGCATATAGCGCGCTCGCGGCGGAGTCGTTTCGGGTCAGTCGTTCCCTTTGGTCACCGCCTCGAGAATTTTGACTTCGCGGTTGGCGAACACTCCGCCGCAGACGTCGAGCAACCATCGGTAAGCCAGGAGCGCCATTCCCAGAAATGCGAGGGCCAGCACCACGCCGGCCGGAAACCGCCAGCCCTCGAAGACATATGCCAGTGCGGAGTCAAGCAGTGCGCACACCATCGGGGGCAGGAGAATCAGGGGCATCAGGAACAGGAACAGGAACGACGTCACCAAAACCATCGGTTTATTCCCCGCCCCGCGCATGGAATCGGACGATAACTTGAACGGGAGGTACAGCGAGCACACATTACCGACGGTGCTCATCAATAGGAACACATAGCCCACATTGATGAGCGCAATGAGCAGAGCGAACGGACCGGGCTGAAATACGGCGAATGCCAGGATGGCGAAGACGGCCATTTGAACGCCGAATAGCGCGGCAAAGGCGAGGTTCCTCCCGAGAATGTACGTGCGGCGCGGTGTGGGGAAGAGAATGAAGGAACGGAAACCGTTGCCGTCGGTGCCGAATATGTTGGCGAAAAGCATGGAGCTGTTGAGGAGAGGCCACGCCAGGGCGGCCGTTGGCATGGCGTTCCGCGCGATACCCGGAAGCTGCAGCAGGCCGCCGCTGCGGAAGAAATAGAGGATGAAAAGGAACAGCCCTACCACAAAAGGCACAATGAGCTGCATGCGGACCATCGGGTGGCGAGACAGCATCTTGATGCTGGCCAGGGCCACCGCGCTGGTTTCTTCGTCAAAGCCGGGGATGCATCTTGCCACGAATGCCTGTTCGATGGGTTTGCCGCTTCTGACGCGGGTTTTGGCCTCGTGTTTTCGCCGCCGGCGCGTTTGAACGCCCAGGTAATAACGGCGGGTGGCGCGATATCCCATGCTCAAGGGCAGCGCGGCGAGGCATGCAAACCCGATGGTACAGGCAAGAGCCACATACACGTCGCCGAGAACGAGGCTTTGCAGCGCAAGCGCGAGCCATCCGGGCGGGAGAATGACGTTGGCCGTCATGAGCACCGTCAGGGGATCGCCGGGAAGCCAGCGTGGCGCGAGGTTGATGAGGAACTGGGGGGCCCATGCCATTACGATGAACCCCATGGTCAGCGCCATGATCAGGGTACGTCTGCGCCGCGGGTTCTCCATGAGGGCAGCCAGCCATCCGCGAAAGTAGTACGTCCATCCGGCGAGGGCCAGATAGAATGCCAGGACGGTGAATGCGCCCGCGAGAACGATGAGCCCGTGCCGTATCGCGAGCCCGGCCACGAAGGCCATTCCCGGAATGACAAAGAGCACGCCGGCGGGCGTGAGAAGAGAGAAGGCAAAATTGATGATGAACACGCTGCGGAGCGAAACGGGCAGGTACATCATCTTGCGCAGGTCGACCACGTCGGAGCGCTGCACCTCGGCCAGTATTGAAACAAGCCATATGATGCAAAAGAAGAAGACCAGTGCGTCGGTGATCGCAAGCACGGGCAGCGCCTGTTCCTTCTCGAGCTCGACGAACACGCCCAGCACGAAGAGCCCGACCGAAAGGCCCACGGCCACGAGAGCGACGCCTATCACGATGAGCGCGGTCAAGACAGCCGCAAGGGCGCCGGTCATTTTCATCATACTGTGGCGCAACAGCCGCCATTTGAGCCAGAGGATCGTAGCGAGATGCCCGAACATCACCGCGTCCCGTTCAGCCAGGACAGCGTCGCCGGGGCCTCTTCGACGCGGCCGACGGCGCGGACAAACGCTTCCTCGAGCGAGCCACCGCCGGCGAGGTCGTTCAGGGTGCCGTCGGATACCAGCCGGCCCTGGTCGATGATGCCCACATGCGTGCAGAGCTTTTCCACGATCTCGAGGATGTGGGATGTGAGGAAAATGGTGGATTCGCGTTCGACAAAGTGGTCGAGCACACTGCGTATGGTGCGCGAAGTGATCGCGTCGATGCCCTCAAAAGGTTCGTCGAGGAAAAGCAATTCCGGGTCATGAATCAAGGCAGCCGCAAGCGAGAGTTTCTTCTTCATCCCGTGCGAGAAATCCGCTACGAGCGTATTATCGGCGTCTTCCAGGCCCAGTAGCGACAGAAGTTCGTCGGAACGCTTGCCGATAACGGGCTTCTCGACATGGTACATGCGCCCGATAAAAATAAGGTACTCGCGCGCGGTGAGGTTATCGAACAGACACAGATCTTCGGGCATGACCCCGATACGCGCCTTCGCGGCAAGACCTTCGGAGGCCATGTCCTGGCCGAGAACGGCGGCGGAGCCGGCGGAGGGGGCCAACAGCCCCGTCAACATCTTGATAGTGGTGGACTTGCCCGCCCCATTGGGGCCAAGGAAGCCATAAAAACACCCCCGTGGCACCCGTAAGTCAAGCGAGTCGACAGCGCGCAGGGCCGCGAAGTCCTTGGTCAATTGATGCGTCTCGATTGCGTATTCCATGAGATACCTACACGTCAAAGGCCCCGGTTATTCGCGGGCGCAATGATAGCATTCTGATTGGCCGCCGCAAAGTCGCGGTCCGCTCATCCCTCGCCCAGGGCCGGGGCAGAGACTATGCCGGCAACGAAGATCCCGGCGAGAAGCAGCAAGGGTAAGGCCGCCGCGATGGCCGCGGCGGTGCGGCTGTTCCTGGTCATGCGCTCCCAGGGCAAGTAGCTGAGCCCGACGCCCGCTCCTATGCTGGCCGCCAGCGAAGTGATTCCTATCCATTGAAAACTGATGGGCGTACCGCCGGTGAGGTCCCAGAAGGCGACGACGATGGCCACCACGAATCCGTATGCCCCGGCAAACATCGCGCAGAAAGTATTCGCGCGTTTCACGAACAGTGCGAGGAAGAAGAGACTGAACAGCGGCGAGACTAGCAGGTTGCTCGTCTTCTGCGTGACTTCGAACAGATTGCCCCGGACGTTTTCAATGACCAAGGCCAACAGGATAATGATTACGCCGATAACCGCCGAGACCCACTTCCCGTAGCGGACCTTGGTTTTCTCATCGAGGACTTTGCGGAGGACCAACGGGAGGAAGTCGGTATTCAGGACGGTAGCCGCCGAGTTGACGCCCGAAGACAGCGATGACATCGCGGCGGCGAGCATGCCCGCGATGACCAGGCCCGCCATGCCATATTTCATGTAATTCACTACAAACAGCGGGAAAAGGTAGTCGACCTTTTTCTCGTCGGCCAGCGATGCGTTGAGCAGATCGGGGTAGTGGGAACGAAAAAACCCCAACAACGCAAAGCCGAGCGAGATAAGCGTGACGTTGACGCACACGTCGGCGATGTTGTTGACCAGGAACGCCTTGCGGGCCGATTTGACGTCGCGCGTGGCGAGGTAGCGCTGGATAGCCATTTGATCGGAGCCCGCTGTACACACCCACCAGACCGTCGTCGCGATAAGGCTTCCGATCACGGTCACGCGCACGGCGGGATCGAAACTGAAGAAGGGCTGCGTGTCCCACGTATCGGACCACTGGGTCGGGAACCAGGAGAACCCGCCCATCTTTACGGTGATGATGATGACGCAGATGATGGCCGCGCCGATCAGAAGCAGGCTTTGAATCGCGTCGGTCAAGACCACCGCCTGCAATCCGCCCATGGATGAATAGATGACCGTGATGGTGCCCATGATGATGATGGTGGGCGCCAGCGCCCCGGGCTGCAGTCCCATTGCGGTAACAACGGCGCGCGACGCGGTATAGACGACAAGACCCATCCAAATGAAGCGGATGAGCAGGAAGATGCCCGACCCCAAGAGGCGGGACGGCATCCCCAGGCGCCTCTCGAGCAGTTCGTATGCGCTGGTAATGGGCAGTTTCATGATGTGGGGAATCAGCAGGAAGCCCACAATCAGATAGATAATCGGGAGTGAGGCCAGATACATCAGGTACCCGATCGGGCCATGGCCCATCACTTCGCCGGGTTCCGCGAGATACGAGATCGTGCTGATCATCGCCGCAAACAGCGATAATCCCACCATCGACGGATTCATGCGGCGCCCACCAAGGTAGTAGTCGTCGGAAGTCTCGATCTTCCGCGCGTAATAGACTCCGATGCCGAGCATGGCAACCGCGTACACGGCGATCACGCCCCAATCGAGCAGCCCCAGCCCGCCGGCAAGTTCCGAGGGCAGCCCGGGCTCGGCTTCTTCCGCGCCGGCCGCGAATGCAGCCGCGCACAACGTACACGAAAAAAGCGTCCCTCGTGTCAGACTCCGCATGAATTGGGCCTTTCGTTATGGTCCCCCGGGAATTCGGGCTGATTATACTTACTTGAGCGTCCGGGGGCGAATCGTGCCGCGCGAGGCTCTCCACGTCACAAGAAGGACGGCGCGACCGGGGCCGATCGCGCCGCCGCTGTGCATTGTCCAGATCTGTCTACCGCGATTCGAGCGGCGGGTTGGGGTTGGTCACGGGAACCGGGATGTTCATGGCGATCGGCATCTCCGTCTCCCAACTGAGGTCGTCTGGCGCCCATTTTTCATCCATGGCAAGGGCGTCTTCCCACGAGATGGCCTTGCCGGTATAGGCTGAATCGCGGCCCATCATGGCCGTCAGGGTCGTGTCGGCGATGCGCGCGCCGTCGTGCCAATAGGGCCCGGCCTCGCGGATGCTGTTGACCAGGTCGATCTGTTCCTGGATGGAGTCGTTGACTCCCTGTTCGCCCATGTCAAGGCCGTTGCTGAACCCGTTCGTGCCGACGATGTTGATGCCGCCGCGGCCGTCGACATTATCCCAGTGGCGGCTGTAATGGGCGACATGGGCCTCTTGCCCCTTGTCGTTTTGGTAGATGTAGTCGCAGGAGAAATTGTCATACATGTCGCCGTACAGCTCGATCTTGGGTTTCCAGGCGCGTCCCCCGGAGGAGAACACGGACTTGGGGGGGCCGTTGAACGTCCAGTTGCAGAGATCGATGCCGTGGATAGCCTGCTCGACGATGTTGTCTCCGCAGGTCCAGCGGTAGTTGTACCAATTGCGCAACTGGTACTCGAGGTCGCTCCAGCCTTCCTTGCGTTTGACGCAGAACGGCAGGCCGCCGCAGTAGTAGCACTGCATGGCAACGATGTCGCCGATGGCGCCGCCATGGATCTTTTCCATGGTCTCGATGCGCACCCGGTCGTGGCGGAACTGGGTGCCGGCGACCATTGACAAGCCCTTGGCCTTGTGGGCCTCCATCGCCTTGCGGAAACGTTGCAGCCCGTGAGTGTCCGTTGCCACGGGTTTCTCGGCGAAAATATGCTTGCCCGCTTCGACCGCCGCCTCGAGGTGCTTCGGGCGTATGAACGGCGTGCTGGTCTCCATGATGATGTCGATATCCGTGTCGAGGATCTTCTGGTAGGCGTCCCAGCCCACGAAACACATCGAATCTTTCACCTTCACCTTGCTGCTGATGTTGACGTCATTGTGCTCGACGAGCTGTTTCCGGCGTGCTTCGAGGTGATCTTCAAAGAGGTCGGCCAGGGCCACCAGTTCGACGCCGTCGTTGCCCGCGAGCAGGTTCATGGCGTCCTGGGTGCCGCGTCCGCCACAGCCCAGCAGCCCGACCCGGAGGGTCTTGCCCGCCGCCGCTGCGCCTTTCGCGCCAAGAATGGCGAACGTGCCCGCTGCCGCCGTGACTTTCGCGAAATCACGCCGTGTAACGCTGTTTTTCGATGTGTCCTTCATTGGTAGCCTCCTCATCGGTCTTCGTGCGTATCCCCAACGGGTCAACCGGTTCCCACCGCGATCCGTTATCTGCCTTCGATATCTCAAGCAGCCAGGAACAGACAATACCATACCGGCCCGCCTCCGCGCGAACCCAGGCACTGCTCGGGGAGCGAGAGAGCTTGTGGCGAGGAGCTCCATTGCAGGGGAAGCTAGAGAATCCAGGACTACTGGGATTGGACACCCAAAACTCTGTAGAAAGCGGGATGGATTGCCACCAAGGCGTCATCGTCCAGTTCTGCTTCCGATACACTTCGTCTTGAAGAGTGAGCCCATGACAATGGACTCTTCTTCCCGACCTTTACCCCAACTAATCCTACTCGGTAGAAGACAGCCACGGTTTTCCGCCTGAATTCTGCATATGTGGCGCGCGTGTTTACAACGTCTTCGGCCAACAGCCTCAATGCGCATCTGTCCCCTTCGACCTCTTCCGTTGCGCCGAGACATACCATCTCAATCTCGTCGTCAGTCATCTCACCGATCCTTAAGCGAGGTTTCCTTTTCATCAAGAGTTTTTTGACAAAGAAATGCAGCATTGGATAATCCGCGTACCATTCATCGTAGATAGACCGCAGTCGCCCTCGGGAGTAGTCGCCTTCTGCTTCAAGCAGGGCCGAGAGAGAGACAGTAGGCTTTCCCGCAGACTTTTCAATGCAAAGATTTAAGAATTGTATAACTTCCCGTGGACGTTTCATCGTACGCGCCAAAATGAACTCTACTGTGTTTTGCTTGCCTACCTTGGGTGGGAGGAGATCTTTGAGCGTAATCTCACGAGTAGTGTATCTGTCTCTCACAAGTCGGCCAATCCGAAGGTCAAGCATCTTTAACAAATCATCATTAGACCACTGCATATGGTAATAAAGAGACTCATACTTCTCTTCCTGAAAGCCTGAATCCCTTGTTTCTCGAAACACGCGCTCGAGCAGGTCCAAACGTAATGAGACTAAGATTTTTGCATGGCGTATCTTTCGGAAATCTTTCACCGTCTCTATTAGGGCTCGAATAAGCTTGTCCTTTGCGCGACCGGAAACCCACTCTTTATCCAAGTCGTCGACTGTAATATAATACACTTGCTGTTCATCATCGAGAGCATCATCGATCAAATCTAGCATCTCAGAGAGTTCGCGTATTTGTACAGAGTTGATGACTTCTTGAGATCTCTTAACGATCTCAAATTTCGCTGTTTCCGAGATCTTACGCCGCCCGTTCACTTCCGCTTGGCAGGGGAAAAGGGTGCCAAGCCTCGCGGCCATTTCCTTTTCGAGATTTCTTGTAATCTCCGTAATCCTGTAGTCCGTGTCCTGCCAAAAACTATCTCCCCACTTCTCCATATAGGCCAAAGCCTGCTTATATTTCTTAGTTCTGAAAAAATCCAAGATTTTTGTCATGGCATTTCGGTCACCTTTGAAGTGATACTTCTTCTGCAGAAGCTCAACGCAGAAAACGTGGCGCCAAAGTAATTTGAAGAACAGATCCAATTTTGCACCTAAACTTTCAACAAATTGAAGAATATCGGAATTGGTAACATATTCCAGAGAAAGCCCATCTGGATTTATCTGAATCACTCGATCCTGACGTTCCGCGATTTGTACAAGGAGAGCCGTCTTTCCTACTCCGGTTCTACCCACCAGCAGGCGGCGAGGGTCATGCGGATCCGTCAACACGTTGAGGCTACCGTTGTCAATGAAGCAATCTCGAAGGAACTCCACGTCTTCCTCAGCATCGTTTGCGCCGATTGTATCGACTCGTGTGAAACGAAACTGTCCAGAGGATTTGACACTCTTAGCTTTCTTGTGTTTCCCCATACGTCAATCCCTACCCACTATTTCTGAGGCCATTATTCTAATTTAATATATGACCACGTGGCAGCGCAAGTACACGCAGGGTTGAGTTCCCTCATTAGGCGAATTTGCCTACTCTGTTAAGCCTAGGGTGTTTCCTTCGCTACGCCAAGGCCCACCACAAATCGACCCCTAGCTTGCACGGCTCTTTCCAGCATGCGAAGATAGCGGCCGGGACGATCGGGGCATTTGTTAACCTACGGGCGTGGCGCAACACGCAAGAGGAGATATCGTATGACGCATGGGGCTTGGTATGGGATAGCGGCGCTGGCGGCGGGGCTGGTCGTGATTACGGCCGGGGCCGCCTGGGCGGCCAATGATGACATGGGCAACGGGTTTCTGCACCACGGCGTCGCCACGCCGGTGAGCAACCATCGTGGGACGGTCGCGACAGTCGACGGCAAAGGCAATGACATCGTGCTGGTGTGGCTGTTCGACCATCGCGGCTGCTACGCGTTGCTCGAGATCCAGGCGGCCACGGGCGAGGCGCGCCAGGTCGCGGTGCCATTCCCGCCGGGCGGCGATTGCCCGTATGCGTCTATTCTCTCAACAACGAACAAGTTCTACACGCATTTCAACAGCTATTTCACCGAGTACGACCCGGTACAAGGCGAGTTTACGTTCTTCAGTCCGACTGCGCCGCAGATGGCCATGGGCATGACCGAGGACGATAAGGGCGTCATCTGGTCGGTGACGTACCCGGCCAGCGGCGTGGTTTCGTTCAACCCCGCGACGCGTGGGTTCAAAGACTATGGCCATGTATACGCCCAGAACTGGGCGCAGTACCAGCGTTATGTTGCCGCGGACGACGCCGGCTGGATCTACTTCGGTGTGGGCAACACCGCCAGCCAGATCATCATGTTCGATCCGGCAACAGCGACGGCCACGCCCATCGTGCCGGAAGAAAAGCGGATCCTGGGAAGCGGGATGGTCAAGCGCGACGTCAACGGAAAAGTGTACGGACAGTCCGGCGACCTGTGGTACGAGTTTTACAAGGGCGAGGTGAAAGAGATCGCTCAGCCCACGATCAGCGCAAAACCCATCATCACCGACAGCCAGGGCCTGTTCCACAACGTTTTCCCCGATGGAAAGATCCTGCAGACCTGTGACCTGGTCGAACACGTCCTCGAGATCAAGGATCCGGCAACCGGCGAGGTGGCGCGGTTCAATTTCGACTATACCAGCGAGGGCGCGCATATCATGGGCATGGCGGCTGCGCCGGATGGCACCATCTGCGGCGGCACGGCGTTTCCCATGCGGTTCTTCAGCTACAATCCAAAGACCGACGAATGGATCAACCGTGAGGCTTACGGCCAATGGAACACCGTTGTGACCCAGGGCAACATCTTCTTCGCGGGCGGCTATGGCGGCGGCTTTTTGCTCGAGTGGGACCCCTCCAAGCCCTGGGTACCCACTGCGAAGGGCAATCCGGAGTCCAATCCCCGATACCTGACGGAATGCTCGCCCACGATTCACCGTCCCCACGATCTGCTGGCCCATCCGGACGGTAAAACCATCGTGCTCGCGGGCACGCCGGGCTATGGTTACACGGGGGGCGGCCTGCTGTTCTGGGATCGCGAGACGCAAAACGCGACAGTCATTGAACATACGGCCATCATCCCTGAGCATTCGACCATGAGCCTTGTGGCGTTGCCAGAAGGAAAGCTGCTGGGCGGAACCACGACGGCGGCCGGCACCGGCGGCGAGGTAAAAGCCAAAGAGGCGCAGTTGTACATCATGGACATGGCGACCAAGGCGCTCGACTGGCAGCAGGCGGTATTCCCCGGCATCCAGGGTTACCCCGACATGATCCTCGGCGCCAATGGGCTGGTCTACGGCGTGGCCGACCACAACCGGTTTTTTGTGTTCGACCCGGCAACGCGCCAAGTGATCCATGAAGAGAACCTCCAAGAGACCCTTGGCAGCACCGCGAGCCAGCAACAGTCGCGCATTTTCGTTATGAGCCCCGACAATGTCCTGTACATGCTGTTTGTGAAAGGGATCGTGCGCGTGGATTACGCGACGCATGCGTTGACGTTGGTCGCCGAGTCGCCGGTGAGCATCGGCCCCGGGGGGACGTACCTGGACGGCCGGATCTATTTCGGCAGCGGCTCGCACGTATATAGCTATACCGCGCCGAAGCAGGAAGTAGGCGGATGACCTGGCGCAGCCGGGGAGGCCGCGCCGCGGCGTGCGCAGCGAGCAACGTTCAGGTCAATCAACGGGCCCGGGCCGGATAATCTCCGGCGCCGTGGCGATACGCGGCCGTATGGCGAGCCAGCCGACGCCCTGGAACTCGGGGTCGGGAATCTCGCGCACCTCTTCTTCGCCGAGGTAGGGGCACATCGCGTCGACCCAGGCGATGAGGCGCTGCAGATTGACCGGATCGACCTTTACGCCGTGATGTTTGCCGCTCGACGCGATCTCGATGAGCCGGCTCTTGTACGACAATGCCGTCATGGGCTTGGGCGTCTTGTACGCTTCGGGGTCGGTGGTGCTGTAGGCCTCGACCATGATCTCTCCCGCGATCCCCCAGCCGGCGGGCGGATTCTCCGGGGGAACATACGGCGCGCCCCACGAAGGGCGGCCGATCATGGTCAGGTAGGGTTCGGTGAAGATAGGCGAACTGGGACGTTCGGTCATGTCGAAGACTTCGCGGCCTTTACCGTCGCCCTCGTGGCATTTTGCACAGTACTCATCGAGAACCGGCCGCACGTAACGCGGGTAACTCACGGTGTCGGGCTTCCATGGCGGGGGCGTTATCGCGCTGGGGCCGCGCGTGAGTGCGAGGCCGCGCTGCCCGGTGTCGGGCGCCTTGCTGTGAAGCTCATGACATCCCAGGCAGCCGCGGGACTCGCCCGGCATGACGTTGACAAAGCTGCGCATGGTCTGAAGGGCGCGGTAGTTCTCGTCGAGAAGCTGGAAGTGCAGCGCCATGCCCGCGGGGGCTCGGAACGACACCGAGCCGTCGGCTTCAACGGGGACGGTCCCGAGGATGCGTTTCACTCCCTCCGACTGTACCGCCGACACGACCGGACCGGTCGAGATGTAGGGGCGCTTATGCCAATAGGTGTAGGTCTTGGGATCGATATTGAGAATGCGGAGATACCGGGCAAGGCCCCGGAGTTCCGTGGGCGCTCCGTAGTATACGTTCGCGCTGTAGATCACGCCTTCCTGCGGTTTGAACCGCGCCATACGGTCAGGGAACACCGCGCGGTCGACCACGACCGGAGGCCGGGGACGCGGCCTGAGCGGAATCGCGTGGAGAATCTGGTTCGAGCCTTCGTAAATCAGCTCGCGGTTGCCGTCGACGTCCATGAGATACAACACAAACTTGCCGTTGCGGCTGGCGGATACGATGAAATCCGTCTCGCTGAGAGGATAAGGGGAATAGTAAGCGCCATAGTTGCCCGAGGGGTGGTATTTCGGCGATTCGATGGGGTCCACGGGTCCGTTGCCGGATTCGGGCCACGTGACGTCGGCCGTCACCTTCGTGAGACCATTGGGGAAATTGAACCCCTTGTCGGGGTCGATGATTCCGACCGAGCCGCTGAACCAGTTGTGGTGGGCGCTGCCGGTAAACATCACCCGGCGGCTGCCGGGAATGGCGCGGGCGTCCTTGAGCAGGTCGGGCCACACACTCTGGTTGCCCCAGAAGGTGTTGGACTGCGCGCCGTCGGGATTGACGGTCCAGAGGCTCTGTGCGCGCCACAACGGCTTGTCGGTGTACTCCCAGCGCGTGTAGATGAGGCGGCCGTCGTTCATGACCGACGGCAAGTAGTCGGGTTCATTATTGGCCGAGATAAGATATATGTTGCGGCCGTTGCGGTCGCAGCGCGCCAGCACATACGCGTTGGTGGGGGGCATGCAGCGCACATAGGTGTTGCCGCGGGTCGTCGAGAATACAATGTGCGCCTCGTCGGGCAGATAGACGGGATCGAAATCGTCGTAGGAGCCCTCGGTCAATTGCGTGAGGCCGCTGCCGTCCGCGTTGATCTCGTAAAGGTGAAACGACTTCTCGTTGTGTGGTTTGAAACAGAAGAGAACCTTTTGGGCGTCATACGATACGTCCGGACGCCAGAACGATCCGTGCAACGGTTCCTGGGGGACGAGCTGGCGAACCGCGCCGCCGGGATGCAGCCCTTCGAGGATGACGAGTTTGCCGCCGGGAACGGCCATATACCCGAGCCGGTGACGCGTTTCGTGCGGCCATTCGGACCCCTGCGGGAACGGCATGTCGACGAACAGGACCTTGGTGAAGTCGATGACCGGATTCGCGAACATGATGGCGCGTTTGACGCCGCGCACCTGGAAATACAGCCCTGGCGAGGGCTCAGACAATGCGTTGGCCCCGGCTTCCAGCGCATCGAGCCGGGCAAGCTGCTCTCGGAAATCGGCGCCGCCCGGGTATGCAGAGGAAATGCGGGCGGCCAGGTCGCGCGCCCACGCGATCTCGCTCCGGATGCGCTCCGGCGTCGGATTGCCGCCGGCCTGGTGCAGCCAATCGTTTTCGAGGGCTGCGCGCGCTTCGTCTTGCGACAGGGTGCGCGTTTCGGGGGTGGACGGCCGTATATACGGCGCGACGGGCTCGTGAACGGAGGGGCGAAAATCGATCCGGGGCCCGGCCGCCATGATGATCTCCACCCATTCGGGGGAAAATTGCGCGGCCTCCCCCTGTGCCTTGAGCGCTTCGAAACGTTCGCGCAGGCGGTCCGCCTCGTCCCATTCGCGGAGGTCCTCGGGCGATTGTCTCCGCCATTGGTCCTCCGTGATTGGCTTATACTCAAGGAGGAGATCGAGCAGCCGGCCTGCCTTCTCTTCGTGAAAAGCGCCGCCGGCGGACAGGGCATACTCGAGCGGCGGCACGCCGGTAAACTCGGCGAACCGGCCGCACGCTTCGGGAAAGTCATGTTTGAGCCGTATGGACAGCGCTTCCACGGAATCGTCATCGAGCCAATCGGCCTTTTGCGCCAGGTGTTCACGCAGCGTGGCGCAGGTTTCGGCAAACGAAGCATTCGCAGGGTAGACTTCGGCCATACGCTGGTTCAGAACCTCGTAGCGTTTCGCCAGTGCGGCAGCGCCGTCCCGGTGGAGCGCGGCGATCGTTTCAGGCGACAGCGGCTCGGCATACACGCGCAGGTCGTCGAGGAGCCCTTGAAAATGCTCGCCCGTTCCGCCGGAAGAGCCGATATATGCGGGGGTATCGGGCTGTAGCGCGATTGTTCCCGGGCGCTCGAGTTGGCCGATCTCCTCGCCGTCGAGAAACACGCGCATGTACTGGCCATCAAAGGTAGCGGCGCAATGATGCCACCCGCCGTCGAGAGCATTGCCGGCCTCGATACGGGCATCGCACTCGATGTAGCCGCCGATATCGAGTCCAAGGGAGAGGAGCGCGCCGTCTTCCTGGAAAGAAAACAGAAGGCGGTTGCCGGATTCCTGCCGCAGAATTTCGCGATACCCGCTCAGATCAGAGGGGCGCAGCCAGGCGGCGAGGGTCAGCCCTGGCAACACAGGTTCTCCGAAACGCACGAGCCGGATCGCATGTTCGCCCCGTAAGGCGAGGGCGTTTCCGTAAATGCCCTTCGTGCGCGCGAGACCGTGCTCCGCGGTGGCCGTCAAGACTTCGCTGCCGGTGACGTCGTATACGGAAGCATATGGTCCGGCCTCATTGAAGGTCCAATGGGCGAGGCGCGCCGCGGCGATCTCGGGTTCGCCGCCGGCGGGAGGCGGCACGTTGCGCGTGTTGGCCTCCGCCCCGCTTGCATGGAGGGCCCCGATCTCTTCGGAAGTCAAGGCTTCGCGGTAGATGCGGAGGTCGTCCATTGCCCCCTGAAAACACTCCCCGCCGTTCGACGACGCAATACAGCCGGGGGCGGCGCCGCCTGTGACAAGGACGCCGGGCCGTTCAACGGCGCCAATCTCCTTGCCGTCGAGGTAGACGCGCGCAAAGCGGCCGTCGTAGGTCGCGGCGCAATGATGCCACGCTCCGTCAAGCACGGCAGCCGGTTCCAGCGGTGCATCGCATTCAAAATAACCGTTGACGTTCAGGCCCAGCGAGAGGATGGCGCCGCCGCCCTGAAACGAGAACAACACGCGTTGTTCGCCGTCCTCTTTCCGAAAGATCTCCCGGTAATCGCTGAGCTCCGTGGGAAAGACCCACGCGGAAAAAGTGAGGGCGGTCACCCCGTCAAACATCGCGGGCTCGGAGACGGAGAGCATATGAGAACCGGTAAACAGGAGCGCCTGGCCGAACAGGCCGCTGGTACGGGCAATGGCTCCGTGGCCGGTCCCCTGCGGCGTGGCGTCAAGCTGGTTGCCGCTTGTATCGGGACACGCTCCCGCGAAGCCGCTGTCGAAATCCCAATGGGCGAGAAGCGGCGCATCGATCGGAGCCGGCTCGGCCGCACTGGCTGCGGCGCAAAGTGACGCCGGCGCAAAAAAAGACAGGCACACAAGCGCCATGCCGTGCGAGATTCCCGGCTTCCAAAAGCGGCCGTTCACAACGACTCCCTTCTTCCGGACCATAACCAGACGGGCACCAGTATGCCTTGGACGGGGCTCACAAGCCAAGAACAGCACCAAGAGGGTAGAGCAGCCGCTTGCCTGGTTTTTGAGGAGCCCGGCGGTTGTACAATAGGGTAGCCTTCACTGCAGGAAGGGTGGGAGGAGACCATCATGCACAAATGTTCGCGCCGAGCGGCTCTGAAGGGATTGGGGCTCGCGGCCGCGCCGTTCATAGTCCCGGCAAGAGTTTTCGGGGATGAAGCGCCCAGCAACCGGATTGCGGTGGGGATCATCGGGACAGGGCGGCAGAGCCACCAGATCAACATCCCGCAGTTTCTGAATTCGCCTCATGCGCAGGTCGTGGCGCTCTGCGATGTGGATTCGTGGCGGCTCGAGACCGTCAAAGCCCAGGTCGAGACCCATTACGCCGCGCAAACGGGGCAGGCGTATTCGGGCTGCGCCGTCTATCGCGATTTCAGGGAACTGATTGCGCGTGAGGATGTCGACGCGGTCATGATCTCGGGACCCGACCACTGGCATGTCCCGATGGGGATTGCGGCCGCGAAAGCAGGCAAGCACTTCAGCGTGGAGAAACCGTTGAGCACGTGTATTGCTCACGGGCGCCTCCTGTGCGAAACGGCAACGCGGCACGGGGTTGTCACGCGCACCGATTCGGAGTTCCGGTCGCTCCCGGAGATGTGGCGGGGGGTGGAATGCGTCAGGAACAGGCGTATTGGCAAACTCACGAACATGAAGGTGTGCGTTCCCGGCGATTCGGCGCCCGTCGGCATGCCCGCCGAGATGCCCGTGCCCGAGAATCTCGATTACGACATGTGGCTTGGGCCAGCCTTCCAGAAGCCGTATACGGAACAACGCGTCCACCCGGCAAAAGACCTCAAAGGCCGCCCGGGATGGCTGCGCATCTCCGACTACACCAACGGGATGGTCTCGAACTGGGGGAGCCACCTCAATGATATCGCCCAGTGGGCGCACGGCACGGATCGCGGTGGGCCCGTGACCGTGGAAGGAACGGGCGTGTTTTCCGAAGGATTGTGGGACACCATCGTCGAATTCCAGCTTCATTATGCCTATGCCGACGGGGTGACCCTGGATTACGAGATGGGCAAGAGCGCCGGCATCGAATTCACGGGCGAAGAGGGATGGCTCCGCGCCATGTACGGGGGGGAAGTGACGGCGAGCGACCCCAGCATCCTACGCCCCGAGAAGGCGCCTGGCGACATCGACCTCAGCGGAACACTGACCGATAAAGAGGATTTCCTGCAAGCCATACGCGGGGGGGCCGAGACGCTCGAGCCGGTTGAAGTCGGCCATCGCACGGTATCGCTTTGCCAGATCGGATTGATTGCCATTCAACTGGGCCGCAAACTCGAGTGGGCGCCCGAACGCGAGCGTTTCATCAACGACGACGAAGCGAACGGGCGCCTGGACCGCCCCGTCCGCGGCGACTGGCTGAAAACCTGAGGCGTCAAAACACGGCCGCCGAGCGAGCGCTGGCCAACTCACGGCAAGAGAGGTGCCCGAGAGGTGCTATACTGGAAAAAGCTTGGAATCCGGCGGGGCGGGCGAGGTTACGGGTAAGGGAGGAGCACTCGATGCAAAAGCCAATAACATGGATTGTGACGTTCTTCTTGGTCATCGCAGCAGCGTGTATGACGGGGTGCCCGTCTGATCCGAAAGCCAACGCCAGTCTCCACTTCTATAACGATGCCACCGATGACTACGTCCGCGGTATCTACCTTCAGCACTCGGGACACGACGACTGGGGCGAGAATCTGATCACGGACGAAATCCTGCCGGGCCACGAACTTATGATCACTCACCTGTATCCCGGAACCTACAGCATCAAGGTTGCCGTGAGGGCTTCCGAGGGATGGTATTTCGGCATGATTCCCTCCGAAACGTTGACCTTGGTTTCCAACGCGGCCCTGCAGTTCCGCTACGCAAGAGGCACCTGGGAAATAGGTGGAATAGAGTAAGTATAGGGGTGTCACAGCTCACGTGCCGGCGTTCGCCGCGCGCGGACCGCGGCGGGTGTCTGCCTCGCCTTCACTTGGCGGCGTTAGCCAGGATAACGTCCTTGAGGTGCCGGGCAGCGGCAAATTCGGGGTTGATGTTGAGCACGCATTCGCAGTCCTGGACGGCCTTGGAGTGGTCCTGCAGGTCGCAGTACGTCAGGGCACGAATGTAATAGGCTTCCGCCTGCACCGCATTTATGGCGATGGACCGATCGAGGTCTTCGAGCGCGAGTCTGTACGATTTGCGGATGCGGTAGGCAAGGGCCCGGTTGTTGAGCGCGCGGAAATTGTCGGCGTTGAACCGTATGGCACTGGTGAAATCCTTCTCAGCGTGCTGGTACTTTCCCAATGCGAGGTAGGCCATGCCGCGGTGGTTGTAAATGATGGAGCGCACCTGCCGCCGGGTCTTCATGCGCAGGGCGCGCGAGTAGAGTTCAATGGCCCGGGAGAAGTCATCGCTGCTGTGCGCGGCCAGCGCCTCGAAGATGAGTTGTTCGAGTTCGTTGCGGAGCTGGATGGGCCCAACCGGCTTGTCGTCGCGCTGCTGGAGGTACGTGAGTTCTTCTTCATCGAGGCCAGGAACCGTTTGATAGGAGGGCAGCCCCTTTTCGACGCTGGCTTTCCGCCGGTTTTCGCGTTGATGGACCTCGCGCTGGTACTCCCGAATCTCCTGGAAGATGATATCCGAGAGCGTGAGCGTGGCGTTGAGGGAAGCGAGTTTGCGCTTCATCGGTTCGTCGAGAAGCGTGTTCTCGGACTTGTAGACAAGCTCGTGCTCGACCTCGGCCCAGGCGTCCTGCAAAATGGTCCGTAACTGGATTTCGGCGACGCGCCTGGTCGAATAGATCGGACGCGGCTTGATTTCGTTCGAGAGATCGACCATCAGGTGAATGGACGAATAGCCGAACTCGTGGAAGGAATGTTCCGCGCCCTTTGTTTCGAGCTCAACAACGCGGAAATGTTCCCCGATGAGCTGCTGGACTGCGTCGAGGTCGGACAGAAACGGGCAGACGATTCGAAAGCCGATCAGGTCAGTGAGAAGCGTGCTGGCCGCGCCGCTCCTGCGCAGGCGCAGAATCTTCTCGAAATAGCTGTCGAACGATTTTACGCGGTATTTGATCGAGGCGTTGATGCCTTGCGCGGTGATCAGACGCTGCAAGCGGTGTAACACGCGCTGCGCAACCGCGTCATAGACCGCGGCCTGGTTCAAGTACTCTATCTCGAGTTTCCGCCGTTGTGGAATCCGCATCGGTTTGCCTCCGGCTCACACTCGCAACGATACAGCCGGGCGAATGCCCAGCAACTGCCAGCCGTGCAGTATTCTAGCGCAAGAGGCGGGGAATGAGCGAGGATTGCACCTTCACTCGTGCGCGCCGGTTTTCACGAACTCAAACGCGTACAGCTTTGCGGCGCGCAGTTCGAACCGGAGGCTCAGCGGTTGCCCGGCATAGGCAGCGTCATCGCTGCCGCCGTCCCACGTCACGATGTGGACGACATCGTTGGTCATGATATTACCGCACCCAGCGATTGCGCGCCCGGGCAGCTCATGATGAGCATCCCGCAAGACACTATCATGATGAACCGCACCGGCCTACTCCTTCGGGCCCGTGACCGTGGCCAAAACAGCGTTCATATTCAGCCTCACCAGGAAATAATGAGTGTTCCCGTCACGTCTCTCGCGAGGCAATGGCAGCCTGGAGGGCCGTCTTCGCGGCTGAATTCGACGGCATTCTCTACGTACGGGTATGGCGAGTTGACCACCATCGCCACCCGTTCTTCCGTGCCGGTCTCGGGATAGAAGCGGACGGTTGCGTTCTGGAGGTTCTGGATTTGGATGCGGCGCCGAACACCGTAGTGCCCGGACAGCATCTCGCGGCAGGCCAGTTTGCTGTCGTCGGCCTGCTCGACGAATACCCGGCACTCGCGGTGCCATGCGCGGGGCATGGTGTAGGTGGAGCACCCGCCGTCGAGAATGGTCTCGAACCCCACCAGCAACGGCGCCCCCTGGGGAAACCGCAGCCGCAACGTCACCGTTGTATCGGCGTGGTATCCCGAGAAGAAAAAGCCGTTCCGGCAACGCGCGACACATACCATCGGGGCGCGGTCCCCGGGCTCGCGGCGGTCCACGGCGAAAGTATAGCCGAAGGCGGTGAGCATATGGCGCATGAGCTGTTCGCCCGCGAACCATTCGTTGGGGTTGTCCGTGGCCAGAAGCCGTGCTCCCGGCCGGTAATGGTTCGAGTTGGTGCCGCGCACCCAGGCCAGCACGCCTCCGTTCCATTCGGGCAGGGCGCGCGACAGAGCAATCACCCGTGTGCCGGCATCGTTCGCGACGGCGGCCCGGACCTCGGTGTGCGCGTCTGCGGCGTCCGCCAGCACCGCCTCGACTCCGCCGGCGCAGGTCAGCGGACGGTGGTGCAGCCGGGTCGGGGCCGATATTCGATGCGCGATATCGGGGTCGGCGGTCAGGGCAAGTTGGAGTTCGCCGTCGAGCGGCTGTTCGCGGCGAAGGTTCAGAGCCGAAAGCATCGTGTCGCTCGCATGGCCTGTCGGGCCGTAGAGAAGCACCTTGCCGCCGCCCTTGACCATATCGAGAAGCGTGCGTTCAAACGCAGACCCGGTATCCGGAACAATCGATACCAGGACCGACTCGCGAAACACCTCCGGCCTCGCCGCGAGGGCTTTCGGAAGGTTCGCCGCAGTGATGACGGTGTTGAGCGGAAACCCCGTGTTGACCGCCTGCCGCATGAACCAGTCGCCGAAAAGAACTTCGTCGACCCGCGCGGGCTGGCCGAAGGTCATGTCATGGTATTCATCAAAGGGATAGACCCACACGACGGGGCCCGGCTGGTCAGGCGAATCGGCGCGTCCCCGCAGAATGTGCGGGATCACCTCGTTAGGCACCTCGACCGGCATCTCGCCGTAGGAATTGTCGATGGTCAGGAACAGGATGTCCGTGGGAGGCATGGTTTCCCCGCGCTCGGTCACGCGCGCCACGGCCATGGGAAGGTAGATGTCATGGGGTTCACGGCCATACCGGTCAAGCCAGGGACTATTCAGCCACCAGGGGTCGTGCGTGTAGTATCGGAATGGGTACCGATCGCCCGGAATCTCCGCAATCCTCGACATGTGACCCACCAGTTCCAGGCCGAAATCGCCGTCGAGGGCAGCCCAGGGCGAGTTGGGCGGCGGCGCCATGTTGAATCCGCCGCGGTAGATGTCGCGCAGGGGCACGCCGTCCGACGCGAGGTCCATGCCCGCGGCAAGATTGGTGCCGCGCGTTTCGATGGGAAATTGAGGGCATTCCTGGCGAAACCGTTGCCAGAAATCGAGGATTTTGTCGCGGACGCCGGCGATTTCGCTGGTGGTGAACGTCTCGCCGTCAAACACCGCTCCGGTAACGCCCCAGGCTTCCAGGCCGAATCCGAACCCGTTCGAGAACCAGATATAGTCGAAACCCAGGTCAGCCAGAAAATGCTGGCACTGACGGCCAAAGAACGTGCCGAACGGCGTCCCCTCGGGGATACCTTCCGGGAAACCCGCGTAGGATACGGTGTCCCCGCGCAACACCGAGTAACAGCACACAAACGTGCCCTTGCCTGCTGTATCGCCCAGGCACACCTCGGGATGCCGCTCAAATTTGAAGCTCGATTTGGCGAACTCGGGGCCCGGGTCGAACGTCGCGCCGACACGCACCGGTTTCCCCGTCTGTTCGCCGCCGACCCTCTTGATGATTGCCGTGATCCGTTTAAGCCATTCATAGGTGACGACGGGCGGATTCTCGGTGTAGAAATACGGGCGCTCGTGCAGCGAAAGTTCGGGAGGCCCGCTCCCCGGCGCGATCTTCCAGTTGCCAATGCCGATGTAGCGCGCCCATTCGATGGGCGCCTCGAGCTCGCCCCGGTAATCGAGGATCTCAGAGCCGTCGGCGGTCCACAACAGCACGGATACCTGTTCCGCGTGGCGGGTCAACGGCCACCATTGCCGGAACATTTCTTCGCAGACCGCGGAGATATAGGCCTCATCCATGACATTGAACGGTTTGAGGCTCATTTCGAGGGTAACATTCCGAATAGCCGGATACGGCACGAGCGTCTGCGGCGCATCAGGCCTTTCCGTGTTGGCCTCCAACACGATCGCCGACAGCGTGCACACGGCAATACTTGTGGCAATGTTCATGAGGCTTGATCCCCCTTTGCTTCGTTTGCGCCGGTCCTCGTTTTCCGTGACGGGCCTCAGCCAATAATAGTAAAAAGCCAGGAACTCGCGCACGACCGAATACACGCCGCGCGGAGACTCGAGAAATCGCACGGGACGCATCGCCCCAATGAGACCGGTGTGCCTCACAGGTTCCATTTGTCCCGTTGGTCCTGATTCAGGAAGTGAGCCCCCCGCCGGGGGTTGCCGAACCAAACACAGCCCTTCAGCGGGGCGGCTTCATACCTCCCTTGTAAGGGAGGCCGCCCCGTGCGGCTGGGCGAGTGAGGCCCGTTTGGAAATTGACGCGCGTTGGCGGTTGGCCTAGAATGCGATTCATTCCGTCCGGTCCGGTTGTGAACCGGGCGCGGTGGCCGTAAACTCAGCACCCGAGGACTTTCACGCGTCTGCCGTCTGCACGAAAGCCCGTTCAGGTGAAACCGGAGGGGGATATACGTCCATGAAGAAGCAAGATTCGACCCGCAACAGCATGGCAGCCGCCCATGCCACACCGAGACGCACGTTTCTGAAAACCGCCGCGGCGGCCGGCGCCGGGCTCCTCATTCTGCCCAGCGGAACGCGCGTAGGCGCTGCCGCGCCCAGCAACAAGCTCAACGTCGCCCTTATCGGGGCTGACGGCCGGGCGCGCGCCCACTACGATGCCATTTCGGAAGAGAATGTCGTGGCCCTGTGCGATGTCGATGAAGAACATATCGCATTCGCGGCCGAAAGATTCCCCAATGCCAAGCAGTACACCGATTGGCGGAAGTGCCTCGAGCAAAAAGATCTCGATGCGATCATCTGCTGCACCGCCGACCACACCCATGCTTTCGTCGCCACATGGGCCATGAATCGCGGCATGCACGTCTATTGCGAGAAGCCCCTGGCCAACAGCGTCGCGGAAGCCCGCCTGGTCCGCGAAACATACCTCAAGAACAAGGACAAAATCGCCACCCAGTGCGGCATGCAGCGCCACGCTCACGAAAACTTCAACCGCGTGAAGGAGTTGATTCGCGACGGCGTCATCGGCGACCTCGAAGAAGTCCACGCATGGGGCAACCGTCAGATTCCCAAGCCGGGTTACCTGCCCGCGCAAGGCGAACCGCCCAAGAACCTGCACTACGACCTGTGGATAGGGCCCTCCCCGTTCCACCCCTACAATCCGGGCTACTTTGAAGGGGCCCCCGGCGCGAACTGCCTTTCCTGGAACATGTACTGGGATTTCGGCAGCGGCCAGGTCGGCGACATGGGCAGCCACACCATGGACATCGTCTGGTGCGCGATTGACGCGGGCCTCCCAACGTCGGCCGAAGCCGCTGGCGACCCGTTCAATCCCGAGGTCACGCCGGTAAAGCTCGCGGCGGCCTTCGAGCATCCCGCCAACGACTGGCGGCCCGCGATCCGCGTCACATGGCACCAGGGCGGCGACATGCCGGATAACCCGGGCGGATTCGAATGCATCGACCTGAACAAGATTGGCCACGGCGCCATGTTCAAAGGCTCCAAGGGCATACTCGTATCGGACTTCGAGCGCCGCATCCTGCTGCCCGGAAGCGACGAGGCCGACATGACCTACTACACCCCGCGGCCCAAGGATAAGCTCTTCCCGCCCCTGGGCCATTTCCAGCACGAATGGACCAACGCCTGCAAGGGCGACCTCAAGACAACCTGCAACTTCGATTACAGCGGCACCATGATCGAACAGTTGCTCCTGGGGCTCGTTGCCTATCGCGTGGGCGGCAAGATCGAGTACGACGGCGCCAACGGACGCGTCACCAACAACGCCGAAGCCGACGCACTCCTCAGCCGCAAATACCGCAAAGGGTGGACACTCAACGGCTGACGGCCAAACCCGCACAGATTCAAAGACCACAACACGGGGCCTGTAACGAATAGCACTGGCTTAAGTCGGCAACGGAGGGCCGGTTTTCGAACCGGCCCGCGGCGGACATGCCTACGCACTATCGTTGTGCCGTGGTCCTGGAGACCTTCGGTCGCACGAGTGGCGCGGTCAGGAGACCACGCCACAGCAGCGAGAGACCACGCCACAGCAGCGTGAAACCGCGCCACGGCCGCGGACCCTTGGCCGCGCGAGTGTGATAAACTTTGTTTCGTGCGAGGATGAGCACATACGGTCTTGGTGGAGTTGGAATTGATGGGCATGCGAATCAACAGCCGCCGGGCGGCGTTGGATGCTCAGCGGCAGCTGTCGGGCGCCTCGCGCGGCAAGGTTGGGAACCTCGAACGCACGGCAAGCGGGTTGGGCATCAGCCGGGCGAAGGACGATGCGGCCGGGCTGGCAATCGCGGAGCATCTCCGCAGCGAGGTGCGCCGGTCTGAGCAAGAGGCGCGCAATCTCCAGTACGGATTCAACGCGTCGCGCGCGGCCGGGGATGGTCTTCGGGCGCAGCAGGAAGGCCTTGTGCGGCTGCGCGAACTGGCCCTTCAGGCGTCGAACGGGGCCCTGACCGGCGAGCAGCGAGCCGCCATCGACGAGGAAGCCAGACGGCTGGTCGGCGAGCTCGACGCTACGGCCCGGCAAACCGGGTTTGGCGGACGAAGTCTTCTCAATGGCGACGCGCGGAGTATGTCACTCGGGATCGAAGGCAGCCTGGAACTGAACATCAACGAATCCACTGCCGCAGCGCTCGGCATCGGGGCCGTTGACCTGACAACCCCGGCAGGGGCATCGAACGCAATCGAGGCGCTTGATGCGGCCGTAGCGCGTCTCAACGAGAACCTGGCCGCCGCAGGCGCTCAGGAACGCCAATTCGCGCGCGCCATCGAACAACGGCAGACAGGGACACAGACTGGCGCCGGTGCGGAATCCCACATTCGCGGCATCGACGCCGCTCGGCAGGCAATCGGCCGGGCGCGTAACAACATCCTTCAGAAGACGGAACTCGCGGCCTTGACGCAGTCCAATCTCCAGGCAGAAGCCGCCGCGCTTCTCCTCGGAACGTAGCGTAAACCGGACCCCTCTGCGCGCACGAAGACAGTCCATTCCACCGCTGTATTTGGGATCGCCCGTTCCGGGCAGGTGATCATTGGAACGCTTGTTCGGAGTATGCGCTCAGAATGTCGAGGATTTCGCGGACTGCGTCTTCGAGCCCGATGAATACGGCGCGTGAGATGATCGAGTGCCCGATATTGACCTCGTTGATGTCCGGGATCGCGGCGATAGCGGGCAGGTTTCGGATGGTCAGGCCGTGTCCGGCGTTCACGATAAGGTTGCTGTCAAGCGCGCGCGCTGTGGCGTCGGCGATGCGGTCCAACTCGGTCAGGATGTTATCCCCTCGGGCACTCGCATAGGCGCCCGTATGCAGTTCGACGTAGTCCGCCCCGGCCTCGGCGCTGGCGTCGACCTGCTCGGGCTCGGGGTCGATGAACATGCTCACCTTGATGCCGGCGTCTTGGAAGCCGGCGGTCACTTCGGTCAGGCGGCGCACCTGGCCGGCGACGTCGAGTCCGCCTTCGGTGGTGATTTCCTGCCGGTTTTCCGGTACCAGGCATACGCTGGTGGGCTGGATACGATGGGCGATGCCAATAATCTCGTCGACCGCGGCCATTTCGAGGTTCAACCGCACCTGCAGAACTTGTTTGAGGAGTTCGACGTCGCGGTCCTGAATGTGGCGCCGGTCCTGGCGGAGATGCACGGTGATCTGGTGGGCGCCAGCGAGTTCGCAGAGTTTTGCGGCGGTAATAACGTCGGGTTCAACGCCTTTTCGCGCTTCCCGCAGGGTGGCCACGTGGTCGATGTTTACGCCTAACTCTATCATGGCAGTTTCCCTTTCCGCTGTACCGCGTTATAACGCCGCCACCCGCTTCGCCAACGCTTCGACGAGCGCTTCCGCTTCCCGGCGGACCTCGTGTTGCACCATCACGCGGATAATGGGCTCGGTGCCCGACGGGCGAATCACAACGCGGCCGCGGCCCTTCAACCCAGCTTCGGCCTCCCGCACCAGCCCGGCCAGTTCTTCTTCGGAGGGCACCGCGCCATCGTCGTGCGGAACGTTGGCATGCGCCTCCGGCATATGGTGGTAAACACTCGCCAGCACGGACAGCGGCGTATCGTGCCGGACCATCGTTGCGAGCACCTGGAGCGCGGCAATCAAAGCGTCTCCGGTGGTGTTGTACTCGAGCAGGACCATGTGACCCGACGCCTCCCCGCCCAACGCCAGGTCGTGCTCGCGCATGGCTTCGACGACGTACCGGTCGCCAACTTTCGTCCAGATGATCTTCCCGCCCAACGGCTCGATGGCCTTCAGCAGGCCTCCATTGGCCATGATGGTTGTGGCCAGACAGTTCTGGGGGAGGCGGCCGCTTTTCAGCATGTCGCACGCGAGGATCGCGAGCAGGCCGTTCCCGTCGATGAGCCGGCCTTCCTCGTCCGCCATGACGATGCGGTCGGCGTCCCCGTCGAACGCGATGCCGACGTCGGCCCGTTCGCGTATCACGGTGGCGCGCATGTCCTCGGGGCGGGTGGAGCCACATCCGTCGTTGATGTTGGTTCCGTTTGGGCGTTCGCCGATGGCGATGACCTCGGCGCCCAATTCGGAGAAGGTCGACGGGCCGACCTTGTACGCCGCGCCATGGGCGCAATCGCACACGATCTTGAGGCCGTCCAGGCGCATTCCCTTCGGGAAAGACGCTTTGGCGTACTCGATGTAGCGGCCGACGGCGTCGTCGATGCGGCGCGCCGTGCCGATGCGCTCCGCCGTGGGACGAATGTCCTCGACTTCGCCATTCTGAATGAGCCGGGTGATCTCGTCTTCCATGGAATCGGGGATCTTGTACCCATCCGGGCCGAAAAGCTTGATGCCGTTGTATTGGAAGGCATTGTGTGAGGCAGAGATCATGATGCCGCCGTCGCACCGCAGGCTTCGAAGAATGTAGGACACGCCGGGCGTAGGGAGCGGCCCCACGAGCAACACGTGTACGCCCATGGAACACAAGCCCGCCGTGAGCGCGTTCTCGAGCATGTATCCCGAGCGCCGGGTATCCTTGCCGATGAGGATCGTGTGGGGGCGCTCTTCCCGCTGTGCGAGATGTCCCACTGCCCGCCCCACCTTCAGGGCCAGCTCAGCAGACATGGGATACCGGTTGGCGATGCCGCGAATACCGTCCGTTCCAAACAGTCGCTCGCTCATGGATGATACTTTCCGTAAATGGCGTCGGTCATACGCGCAACGCGGGCCATCATCCGCACGTTGTGCACCCGCACCGCGTCGGCCCCATTCGCAATAGCGACCGCCACCGTGGCGGCAGTGCCTTCATCCCGCTCACCCAGCGCGGCGTCCAGCACGGCTCCGATGGTCGATTTATTCGAGGTGCCAACCAACACGGGGCGTCCCAAACGCTTGAATTCTCCAAGACGTCTCAGCAGTTCCAGATTATGCGCCACCGTTTTCCCGAATCCAAATCCGGGGTCTACCCAGATGCGCCGTTCGGAGATGCCCTGGGCCACAGCGTATGACATGCGTTGTTCCAGGAACGCGCGGATATCGTCGACCACATTCTTGTAGAAAGGGTCTCTCTGCATGGTCTTGGGCGCGCCCTGCATGTGCATGAGTATGCAGTCCACGCCGCTGGAAGCGATTACCCCGGCCATTTCGGGGTCGCCCCGCAGAGCGGTGATATCGTTGACCATGACGGCGCCCGCCGCAATGCAGGCGGCGGCCGTTGACGCGTGGTAGGTGTCGATCGAGAGCGGTTTCCCGAGCCCTGCGCAAGCGCGCACGACGGGAAGCACGCGCTCGAGTTCCACGGCCGGATCGAGCGTTTCGGCACCAGGCCGCGAGGATTCTCCGCCGATGTCGAGGAGATCCGCACCCGATTCGGCCAGTTGCCGGGCATAGGCTGTTGCGAGGTCAAACTTGGCGTATCTTCCCCCGTCAAAGAAGGAATCGGGCGTCACATTGATGATGCCCATGATAGCCGTACCCGGCCCGAGCTGCTCCGCCAACGGCATGCGTGTCGCCGCTTCCCTCATACGTAACCACCTCGCCACCCCGCGGACTGCCCGGCGGCTGGGCGTTCAATAGTGTTTATGCAGGATCCGGCACGGGGGCATCGGGGCCCGCATGCAATCCGTCACTCGCCGGCTCTTCGTTCCGCGGCTCGTCCTGTGCGACGATGCGAGCGGGTCGGATTCCCGTCAGTTCACGCTCTTTCTTCGGCAACAGGTCTTGGCCGCCCTGTTTGCGGATGATCTCGTCGAGTTCGTCGCCCTCGAGCGTCTCGCGCTCGACCAGCGCCTCCGAAATGGCCAGAAGGATGTCTTTGTGCTTGTTCATCAATTCCTTGGCGTCGGCGTAGGCTTCGTCCAGAATCGAGTGAATGGCCTTGTCAACCGCCGAGGCGGTTTCCTCGCTGAAATCGCGCTCGCGCACCAAGTCGCGGCCCAGGAATATCTCGGAATTGGACCCGAATGAAATGGGGCCCAACTCGCTCATGCCCCACTGGCAAACCATGGCGTGAGCCAGCTCCGTGGCGCGTTTGAGGTCGTTCGAAACGCCGCTGCTCATCTCGCTCAGCGCAACGTCCTCAGCGGCGCGCCCGCCCATCATGTACCGAATCTGTGCCAGGCAGTACGATCTGGACAGGGAATGGCGGTCCTCTTCGGGGAGCATGCTGGTAACGCCAAGAGCTTGTCCGCGGGGAATAATGGTCACTTTGTGAATGGGGTCGCCATGCGGCATGAGCCGGCCCACCAGGGCATGGCCCGCTTCATGGATCGCCGTGCTCCACTTTTCTTTCGGACTGATGACAAGGCTTCGCCGCTCCGGGCCCATCAATACGCGGTCTTTGGCGTCTTCGAAATCGGTAATCTGCACCCTTTCATGGTCGCGGCGCGCGGCGAGCAACGCTGCCTCGTTGACCAGATTGGCCAGGTCGGCCCCCGAGAACCCCGGAGTCCCGCGCGCGAACGTGCGGATGTCAACTTCGTCGTCCAGTGGCACGCCGTTGTTACGCAGATGAATGCGAAGGATGGCTTCGCGGCCGGTGATGTCCGGATTGCTCACCACGACCTGGCGGTCAAACCGGCCGGGACGCAGCAGTGCGCGGTCCAACACATCGGGCCGGTTGGTCGCCGCCATCAGGATCACGCCTTCGCTGGTGTTGAACCCGTCCATTTCGACGAGCAGTTGGTTAAGGGTCTGTTCACGCTCGTCGTGTCCGCCGCCGAGCCCGGCGCCTCGCTGGCGGCCGACCGCGTCGATCTCGTCGATGAAAATGATGCATGGGGCATGCTTTTGTCCCTGCTGGAACAAATCGCGTACGCGGCTGGCGCCTACGCCGACGAACATCTCGACGAAATCCGACCCGCTGATGCTGAAGAACGGCACATGAGCCTCGCCGGCCACGGCGCGGGCGAGCAAGGTCTTGCCCGAACCCGGGGGACCTACCAGCAACACGCCTTTGGGGATACGGCCGCCCAAACGCGAGAACTTCTTGGGATCCTTCAGGAATGCGATGATCTCCTGAAGTTCCTCTTTGGCCTCGTCTACCCCCGCGACATCATCAAAGGTGACCACTTTGTCGCTGTGGTTCATGAGACGGGCGCGGCTCTTGCCAAACGAGAGAGCCTTGTTGCTGCCCCCCTGCATCTGGCGAAACATGAAAAACCAGAACAGGCCAACAATCAGGATGAACGGCACGATGTTGACCAGCATGCCCAGCCACAGGTTGTTGTCGCGCTCCATCTGTGGAACAATGCCCTGTTCCGTGAGCTTCTGGTCCCAATCATCCAGAAAGTCCTTCCACTGAAACGTGATCGTATCCGAGTTCTTATAGGGCTCCTTGAGCTTGGCCTGAACTTCGTAAAGGCTGTCGCCGAGATCTTTCACCACGACCGCCTTCACATTGCTCTTTTCGATTTGATCCACGAAATCGAGCCGCCCCAGCTTTTCACCGGCCTTCTGCGTCTTGGAGAGCTGGGTCAGGGCAAGCACCACAATGATGATCAACACGATCCAAAGAGAGGCCTGTTTGAGAAAACCATTCATAAAAGGTTGGCTATCCTTACGTTACATCGGGCGCGAAAAAGACCTCGCGCTCATACTCTATAATGATAACATACGATTCGGACTCTTACAATCCCGCGGCTATGCAACGTTTTCCCGCGCAAAACGTTGCGGGATTTGACGTCCGGCTACTCCGCAATAAGATAACGCCCGAACTACGGTTTTATTCACCCCGTCAGGCGGAAGGGGGCCTGGCATCCCGGGGTTGCGCGGCCTTCCGGCGGAGCAGGGGTCTTCGGAACGTGCGATTGCCGGTCGTTGTGGTGCGGGCATGTTGCCGTGCGCGTTGTGTTTGCGTTAGATTGTCATGGCGAGGAGAACGCAATGACCACACCCCAGACGATCCGCGTAGGCGTTATTATGGCCGGCGGCTCCGGCGAGCGGTTCTGGCCCTTGTCTCGCAGACTGCGGCCAAAACAGCTGCTCTGCCTGACGTCTCCAGACCGGACGTTGCTTGCGGAAGCGGTTTCCCGGGTCGCTCCCGTCGTTCCGCCCAAGGACATCTACATCGTGACGGGAAGGCATCTGGTTGACCCCATCCGCGAAGCCGGCACGGGCGTGCCTCCCGAGAATGTAATCGCTGAACCGTGCAAACGCAACACTTCGGGGGCCCTTGCTTACGCGGCCGCGTGTATGATGGCGCGATACGATGCCGCCCCCCAGAACATCACCATGGCCATCACCACGGCCGATCACGAGATCGGCGATGCGGAACGGTTTCAGCAGACCGTCGCGGCGGCCCTGGACGTTGTGGAGCGCGGCGGTGTTCTGGCCACACTCGGCGTGGCGCCCACGAGGGCTGAAACCGGCTACGGGTACATTCAAATCGCCGAGGATGCCCGTTCCGTATCGGAGGGGGATGTCGCCATCTATCCGGTAACGGCGTTTCATGAGAAACCCAACCGTGAGGTGGCCGAGGGTTTCGTGTCGTCCGGCCGCTACTTCTGGAACAGCGGCATGTTTTTCTGGCGCATATCCGATTTTCTCGACGAGCTGGACAGGGTCAGGCCCGCGCTCGCAATGGCAGTCCGTGATATGGCCGAGGCAGCGAAAGAGGGTGACGAACTGGGCGTACACAAGATTTTCGAGAAACTCGAAGACATTTCGATAGACTATGCGCTCATGGAACATGCCCGCCGCGTGGTAATGGCCCGAGCCGAGTTTCCATGGGACGACATTGGCGCCTGGCCGGCCCTGAACCGTACCATGGCGCGCGACAGCCGAGGCAATGCCGGTCGTGGCGAACCGGTCCTCATCGATTGCGACAACTGCATTGTGTACAACGAACCGGGCAGCGGCAAGGTTGCGGTGGGCGTTGTCGGGTGTGAGGATTTGATTGTGGTGGTGACCTCCGACGGCGTCCTGGTTGCGCCAAAAGACCGGGCGCAGGACGTCCGCTTGGTCGTGGCCGAACTGAAGGCGCGCGGGACTGGCCAGGTCTAGTACCCACCCGGGACCGCTAAAACGGCAGCGAGGGCATGAATGCAGACCCAGGAGAAACGGCAGACGTTGTCCGTGGTCTGTCCAGTTCGTAACGAATGCGGGAATCTGCCCGCACTGTACGACCAGCTTCGCGCCGCACTGCAAGAAACCGCTCTCGCATGGGAGATCATCCTGGTTGACGACGGCAGCACGGACGGGTCGGCAAATGCCATACGGGCGCTTCACCAGGAGGATTCCCGCGTGCAGGGCATTTTCCTGTCACGAAACTTCGGGCACGAAGCGGCGGCAACAGCCGGCATCGACCACGCCCGCGGGGATGCCGTTGTTCTGATGGACGCCGACCTGCAAGATCCCCCTTCTCTGATCCCCGCTCTGGTCGAGAAATGGCGCGAAGGGTACGACATCGTATGTGCGCAGCGTACCGCCCGCCACAGGGAATCCGCCTTCAAACGCGCCTCGGCGTACCTCTTCTACCGCATCATGACCTTCTTGGTAGGATGGAATTTGCCAGCCGACACCGGAAACTTCCGCCTCATGAACCGAGCCGCGGTTGAGGCATTCAAGAACTGCCCCGAGCGAAACCGTTTTGTGCGCGCCCTCGTGGCTTGGACAGGTTTTCGACAGACCACCGTGCCTTTCGAGCGGCCCCCGCGGCGGGCGGGAATAAGCAATTACCGGACCTGGCAGATGGTCGCACTGGCACTCACCAGCGTGACGAGTTTTTCGGTCGCCCCGCTGCGCATCGCCACGGCGATCGGGCTGCTTGTGGTGCCCTTGGCAACGCTGACCGTGCTGGGAATCCTCATCGGGAGGCTCCTGGGCGCACCGGTGCCGGTGAACGTGGTTGTAGTAGTGAGTATCTGGTTTTTTGGAGGCCTGCAATGCCTGCTGGTAGGCATTGTCGGGGAGTACATCGGCCGGATCTATATCGAGACGCAGCACCGGCCTCTCTATATCATTCGAGAACAGAGCGGGGTAGAGGATTCTCGTCCGCGGACGTCCTGACCCGCTCGGAAGGTTCGATTACGGGCGTCCAATCATTGGGCCGGCGCCCGAACCCGTGAATCCCGTGTTCTGCCAGTTACCGAACTCGTTGGGGAGATGGTAAAGGCCATCTTGCTGGTAGGCCCCACGCGTACCTTCCCCCTGTTTGCGGGCTTGAAAATCGAAGTCGAGCTGGCCGTTTTCATTGGCGTCGCGCGTGGCCAGCACATAGGCCCTCAGCACGTCAATATGGTACTGCAGCTTGATGTCGGCGACGGGCGGCGCATTGTCCGTAATGCCTCCCGTCTGCCCCCACGGACCGACGCCGATCAAGACATAATCGTCATATTGCGGTGTGGGGAAAGACATGTTGTAGTCATCGATGGGGTTGTTGCCCGGGCCCGCGCCGTCGTCAATGGCGTACATGTATTTGACCATGTCCGTGGCCTTCCATTTCTTGAAGAACCACGTTGCGTACTGGTCGGCCTGGCGCTTGTTCACAGGAAGGTAAATATACGGCGCCTGCACCTGGGACGGCACGAGGGGAGGGACGCCAATGTACAGCGGCTCGTAGTCCGGGCTGGCCGGGTCCTCCGCAAACAGGTACCTGTTGGGGCCGGTCTGTATTCCCGCCGGGGTGTACTCGAGGCGGTCCACCGCGCCGTTTCGGTTGGCATCGTTGGTATCGGAAAAGCGGTCATACAAATCCGTCACTCCAAACAGGCCGATCCGGGCGAGGTATGGCTGGAGATACATAAGCGGCGCGCCGCCCGCCGTATCATAACCGGTGTAGTAGCCGTAGGCGGGGGGATACCCGCCATGCTCGGAGGCATACACGGACAACGCGTTGCGTATGGCGTTGAAATCCGTGTCGACATCGCGGACCTTGGCCAGTTCCAGCGCTCTGGGCAATCCCACCGCCAGCAGGCCGGCAAGGATACTTATAATCGCGATAACGACAAGAAGCTCGATCAGGGTAAAGCCCCAGCCTTTGCCCGTGTACATGGGTCGCACCTCCCTGTTACAATGCACAGCGCACTGCCTATTCAAATGATAACATGGCATGGAGGTATCGTCAAATAATATCCCCATCAATGAGGCCGTTCTCTCGATATATCAAGGATATAGCCGAAATGAGCAAGCTGTGAATTATGCAATGACATCCAAAATGGCAACCCTTAACGAGGCTCAGCGCGAGGCCGTCAAACACCCAGTGGGCCCTGCCCTGGTCCTGGCCGGGGCCGGCACTGGGAAAACGCGCGTCATTATCGAACGCCTTGCCTGGTTAGTTGATGAGTGCGGTGTGGAGCCGCGCCATCTGTTAGCTATGACATTCACCAACCGCGCCGCCGACGAGATGCGCGGCAGGCTGGCGCAACGGCTCGGGATGCGCCGTGTCGGAGCGTGGCTGGGCACGTTTCATGCCTTCGGCTTGTACGTGCTTCGCCGCGAGATTGGGATGCTGAGGCGTTCCCGGCAGTTTACGGTGATGGACGACGGCGACCAGCTGACTCTGATGAAGCGCCTTGTAAAAGAGCTTCCAGCCCGGTATGTCCAGGTATCCCCCCGGCAAGCGCTCCAGTGGATCAGCCTGCGCAAACAGGACCTGAGAACTCCCGAGGACACGTCCGTTGATGGGGAGGATGAGGCGTGCCGTGCGCTGTGGGACCGCTATCACAGGGCGCTCGAGAAGAGCAATGGCCTCGATTTCGACGACCTGCTGGTCCTGTCCGCGCGGGTGTTCCGCGAGCACGATGAGGTCAGGGCGCGCTACGGGAGACGGTTCGCGTACGTGCACGTGGACGAGTACCAGGATACGAACCGGGCGCAGTACGTCATCGCCCGCGAACTGGTCCGGGATCACGGCAACTTGTTTGTCGTAGGGGACGAAGATCAGAGCATTTACGCGTGGCGCGGGGCGAGCATCCGAAACATCCTTGATTTCGAATCCGACTTTCCCGGCGCGCTGGTCTACCGCCTCGAGGAGAACTATCGTAGCACCAGCACCATCCTGAACGTGGCCAACGCGGTCGTGTTAAACAACGTAGGGCGTCTCGGCAAGACACTCCGGACGACGCGCAAGGAAACGCAGCCGGTGCGCGTGTACGAAGCCACGGACGCCGAAGACGAAGCCCGGTTTGTGGCGCACGACATCGCCGGAAGTGAATTGTCTCCGCAGGGCACGGCCGTCCTGTTCCGAACCAACGCCCAAGCGCGGCTCATCGAGGAAGCGCTCCGGAGAAACGGTATGGCCTACGTGGTCATCGGCGGCGTCTCTTTCTACGGGCGCAAAGAAGTGAAGGATATCCTGGCCTATCTCCGTATCATCGTCAACCCTGCTGACGATCAGGCGGTCCGGCGCGTGCTGAACGTGCCCACTCGCGGGATCGGCGACCATGCCATGGAGACTATCGAAGCGTATGGCGCCGAGCGCGGCCGCCCCCTTTTCGAGATTTTGCGCGAGGTCGAACATGATCAGACCCTGTCGCTCCGGGCGCGCGAGGGAGCAAGCCGCTTTGTGCATATTGTCGACGACCTTGCCCTGCAGGCAAAGACCAAGCCCCTTGCGGAGGTGGTCAATTCGTTGCTGAGCGCGATTCAATACCGGGATTATGTGAAGCGGTCCGACGAACGCGATTTTCGGACTGGGCTCGAGATCGTCGAGGAATTCGTGTCGGCATGCGTCAGATTCGACGAGGAAAAACGCGGGGAACTGCGGGAGTTTCTCGAAGAACTTGCCTTGTCGAGCCAGGTGGACGAACTCGACCCCAATGCGCCCGCGATCAAACTTCTTACCTGCCACAGCGCGAAAGGCCTTGAGTTCGACAACGTTTACTTGATAGGTTTGGAGGAAGGACTGCTGCCGCACGCGAGTGCGCTCGAGTCCGAAACCGAGGTGGAGGAAGAGCGGCGCCTGTGTTACGTTGCCATGACCCGTGCGCGTGACCGGCTTACCCTGTCACTGGCGCGGTCCCGCATCGTCTTTGGCATGCGGGAGATGCGGGAGCCCTCGCGGTTCCTGGGCGAGGTCCCCTCAAACTTGCTCGAGCGCGTCGAACCGGCGAAGGCTGAGGGGCGCGGCGGCGAGCCGAAGCCGTCGGCGAAACCGGCGGCGGACCCGGACGAAATCAAGATGGGAACGCATGTCCGGCATGCCCAGTTCGGTCCGGGCGTGGTAATGTACACCAAGGGCACGGGCAAAAAACTGCGGGCGCATATACGATTCCAGAGCGGCCGGACGCGCGAGTTCATGGTAAGCGTCGCGCCGCTGGAAATCCTCGAAAGGAAGAAACGGTGAGCCTGGACGAATTGCGAAAGCGAATCGACGAACTGGATTCCGAGATTCTGCGGTGTCTCAACGAACGCGCCAAATGCGCCATGACGATCGGCGACATCAAGAGAGCCAACAACGCGGCGTATTACGTGCCCGAGCGCGAGCGGGCCGTGTACGACAAGCTCCAGCGCGAAAACAAGGGGCCGCTTGCTGAAGCTGCGGTAAAGGCAATCTACCGCGAGATCATCAGCGCGGTCCGGGCGCTCGAAAAACCCGTGGACGTGGCGTTTCTGGGACCCCGCGACACCTTCAGCCACAAGGCATCGCTGCGGATTTTCGGGACCCATGCCACCTACCACCCGGTGGCGGCGGTCGACGACATTTTCACCGAAGTCGAGCGATTCCGCGTCGATTACGGCGTTGTGCCAGTTGAAACATCGATGGGCGGCAGCATCAGCGACACGCTCGATCGTTTCTTGAGTTCAGACGTCAAAATCGTGAACGAAATCATGCTGCACATCGTTGAGAACCTGCTGTCGAATTCGCCGCTGGAAGAGATAAGCAAAGTATATTCGAAAGCCCAGCCATTCATACAGTGCCGCAACTGGCTCAAAGCCAACCTTCCCACGGCCAAGCTGGTCGAGACCTCGAGCACGGCCGAGGCCGCGCGCGTTGCCGCGGGCGAGCCCGGCGCGGCGGCTATCGCGAGCGATCTCGCCGCCGAAACCTACAACCTCAACATCCTCGTCCGCGGAATCGAGGACGCTTCGGCGAACTTCACGCGGTTCTTCGTCATTGGGCGTCAGTTGGCGAAACCCACCGGAAACGACAAGACGTCTATCCTGTGCTACATCAAGGATCGGCCGGGGGCGTTGTACGATTTGCTGACGCCGTTGCGGGAAGCTAAAATCAATCTGACTCGCATCGAGTCACGGCCCTCGCGGCGCAAAGCGTGGGATTACGTGTTCTTCATCGACATGAACGGCCACTGCGAAGATCCCGATGTGAAGAAGGCGCTGCAGGAATTGTCGCATTATTGCACGGAACTCAAGGTCCTCGGGTCGTTCCCGGGCGGCGATTTGGTGTATTAGCGTTTACAATCTGGACGCCGGGACGCGGCACGCTGTCGGGGCGGACCGCTCCGGGGCCATGGTGAAAAACAGGCAGGGAGGTAACACGGTGAAGAAGGTGCTGTCGATAGGTTTGGCCGCGGCGTTGGGACTGGCTTGTATCGTGATCGTCAATGGCTGTGAGCGCGATAGAATGACCCCCCAACGAGCGGATGCGGCGCGCAAAGTCGAACTCAAACTGGCGGAGGCCGAAAAGGAAAAGGAAAATATGGAAAGCCAACACGAAGCCGCAAACACGGCTCTATTGGAGCGCGCGCCGTTGCCCGATGGGTATAACGGAGGCAAATCACCTCAGGACGCCACCCTGGCCGCCCCCGAGACCTTCAAGGTCCAGTTCGTATGCTCGAACGGTAATTTCGTGGTTGAATGCCACCGGGAGTGGGCGCCCTTTGGCGTGGACCGCTTTTACAACCTCGTGGTCCAGGGATTCTTCAACGAAGCCCGCTTCTTCCGGGTACTGCCCGGGTTCGTGGTCCAGTTCGGGATCAACGGCGACCCCGCGCTCATGGGGCAGTGGGGTGATGCGACCATCCAGGACGAACCCGTCAAGAAAGGCAACCAGAAAGGCACCCTCACCTTCGCCAAGTCTCCGATGCCTAACTCGCGCAGCACGCAGCTGTTCATCAACCTGACGGATAACACCGCCCAGCTGGACCCACAGGGCTTCTCGGCGTTCGGAGAGGTAATCGAGGGCATGAGCGTCGTCGAGAAGATCTCCCCCAAGTACGGCGAGCGGCCCAACCAGATGATGATTCAGGAGAAGGGTAACGAGTACTTGAAATCCAGTTTCCCTGACCTGGACTACGTCAAAGAGGCTTACATCGCGAAATAGTGATTTTGTGCGGGCGGGATCTCGAGATTGGTCCCGCCCTTCTTATGTAGTAGAATGGTCTCATCTCGGGTCTCGGTCAACTGATTCGGTCGTTTTGAACGACTTCTAACAGGAGTAAGGCCATGTCAAGCCTGCGCTGGGGAATCCTGAGCACTGCCCGAATCGGGAAGAGCGTGATGCGGGGCATCGGTATGAGCAACGCCTGTTGTATGCAGGCCGTCGCCAGCCGCGACAAATCGCGCGCGATCGAGTGGGCCAAGGAAAACGGCATTCCCCGCGCGTTCGGCTCCTACGATGAGTTGCTGCACTCGGGCGAAGTCGACGCCATCTACAACCCGCTGCCCAACAGCATGCATGCCGAATGGACCATCAGGGCTCTCGAGGCCGGTCTCCCTGTATTGTGCGAAAAGCCGTTCACGACCAACGCAGCCGAGGCCCGGAAAGTCGTCCAGGCGGCCAGGAGCAAGCACCTGCCCGTAGCCGAGGCCTTCATGTACCGCTACCATCCCGTCTACGACCGCGTCCGTGCGCTGATTGACGAGGGCGCCGTCGGCGATATTGTCACCATCCGGAGCACCTTCTCGTTTCCTCTCGACGACCCGAACGATATCCGTCTCAAGCCTGAATTGGCCGGCGGAGCGTTGATGGACGTCGGGTGTTACTGCGTGAATTTCGCGCGCATGATGGCCCGCTGCGAACCCGTGTGCGCCAGCGCGTTTGTTCGCCAGGGCGCCGTCGATAAGACCGTGATCGCGTGCCTCGAGTTTCCCAACAAACTGCTCGCGTATTTCGAGTGCAGTTTCGAGACCCATGTCCGTATGCGGGCCGTGATCGAAGGCACCGGCGGAACGCTCATCCTGCCCAGTCCGTGGTTCCCTGGCGAAGACCGGGCGGACATCATTCTGCGCCACGGCGACCAGGAAACACGCGAACACACGCCAGGCGCGGATACGTATCAGCTCGAGGTCGAGGATTTCGTCAACGCATGCCGGACCCGCCAGCCGACCCGTTGGCCCGCCGAAGACGCTATTGCCAACATGGCCGTGATCGACGCCATCCACCTGTCGGCAAAAGAGCGCTGCCCGGTCAAGGTTGCCAACGCCTGAAAAGGACCGGCCCAAGCGAGCCACGCGCCCCGCGTGACTGGACCGGTCCGTCCCGCAACGGAGGGCCGGTTTTCCAACCGGCTGGGAATTCGCCGGGGCCTGACAAACCCACACTCCGCTGAAGAAATACCCCTTGGGGCGAATCGCGTGTCGTCCAGTGAAGGTCCGCGCCACCGTCGGCGCCGCCGGGGAGATTCACAATTCTCCAGTCCCTTGCCCCTGAGCCCTCTCGATCAGCACCACCGCGAGGGCATAGGTCTTAGTATGCGACAACGTGAGATGGACCCGCGCGCCGTCGGGCAACAGGCCGCGCAGGGACGGGCCCAGCCGCAACTCGGGTTGTCCGCCCTCGCCACGGATTACTTCGAGCTCCGCCAAATCCCACTCCGCGCGGATGCCGGTCCCAAGCGCTTTAGCGAAGGCCTCCTTGGCCGCCCAGCGCGCGGCGAGGGTCTGCATCCGGCGCTTCGGCTTCTCGTCGGCGTACGCAAGCTCGGCGTCGCTGAACACCCGCAAGACCCTGCCGCGTTCGATGCGGCGCGCCATCTCCGCCACGTCCACGATATCCGTCCCGATGCCGAGGATCATGTCAGTGTTTTCTCCCGTACTGGCTGGTCACAGCTTGACGTACTCCGGTTTTCTGGTGACCGCACTGTGACTGATGCGGAAGGCGCCCGTGAGACGCCATTTGCTCAAAGACGGCCCCCCGTTGAGCAGGATCAACAAGAACACGGTAATGCTGACTGCCGCACTGGGACCCGAACCGAATCCGCGCCGCTCCATCTCGGTTACGATACAAAAGCCCGCCAGGAGGGCAGCCAAAGGCGCCGCGAAGATAACGTCATACTGGGGGATGATGATTCTGCCCGTGAACAGCCGGCCTAACAAGCTGATCGGCGCCCCATATCCGTTGCTGTACCTCATCAGACGGATGATCGCCGCGATCATGAACAAACAAAAGAGGCTACCTGCCAAGGATTCCGCAGAGTTCCCCTCAGAGACCCCCATATCATTGCGAAGGCAAGACCATCGTACAAAAGTGGCCACGGCAATGTAATACCCCGGCAACAGGGCCAGCAGCACGGCATCGATACGCGAGAACCACGGACGCTGCCAGCGCAAGCGCAATGCTCTAAGGGGCCAACCGAGATCGTCCGCAAGATGGCTCAGAGCCACGTCTCCCAGTTCGACAAGCCTGGGCGATACCTGTTCCAAAACCTGCTCCGCCCGCCGCCTTGAATACTTTCCGCCCAGGGTAATGGCATACGCATCGGGTTCCCACGGGAACCGGTACAGACTGCGCTCGAGTCCCCGGTGGGCCACGCCGTACAAGACTACCAGCGCCGCACACGACGCCCACGGCCAGGCCAGCAGACCCAGAGGCACGCCGAAACCGAAGGCGGCCGCATAAGTGTAAGGTCTGTCTCCTGCCCGCACCAGGATCCACAGCGCGGCCAGGCAGTATCCTGTCAGAAAGATCATCGGAACGATGTACACATCCAGCGGCGTGAAGAAATAGGTCAAGAGCGAGACGGCCGCCAGAACGATACAATCCTGCGTTGACACCCCAATCGGACCCAACGGCAACGGCTTGCCGGGCTGCCACGGCGTCGCGCGAAGCCATGCGAGATACTTGCGGTTCGTGAGAGGGTGACAACGCAGAGCGCGCGCAAAAGCCCATATCAGCATGACAAAACCGCCGATCCCGCACGCAAACAAGGGAAGGAATTCTTTCATCACGCTCGCCGTCACGCGCGCTATGTGGTACTGGGGCAATGTCGTATATGTGGCCAGGAACGTGTCCGTCCCTTCCGCGGCAAGGGCGAAGAGCAGCGAGCTCGCAAACAGCGCCAAGCAGACCTGCGCCATTGAGAAGCCGGGAACGCCCCTGCGAAACCATCGAATGAACGCTCTCATCGTTCTTCCCCTTCGAAATAGCGCTCGATGTTGGCGGCGGTATCGGGGTTGACGATATGCTCGAGGACCTCCTGCAGCGACCCGATGCATCCCGTCTGTTTTCGCAGGCCGTCCGGCGTATCGAAGGCGGCGATGCGGCCGTCTACCAGAATGACGATGCGGTGCGCGATCTCTTCGACGATCTCGGGGACCGGCGTCGCGATAAGCACCGTAACATCCCGCCGCTGGGCCAGCCGCTGGAGGACCCGCTTCAGCGCGAGAATGCCCGAGGGGTCCAGTCCGCCCGAAAACGGCTCATCAAGAATCATGACCGGCGCATCGGTGACCAGCGCCGAACACAAGGCGGCCTTCTTCTGCTGCCCCGTCGAACATGAGCCGATGGGAGCGTCCTGAACGCCCTCGAGGTCGAACAGGTGCAGCAGGCGGTCCGTATGGTCCAGCAGCCGTTCGTCTTCAACCTCGTAGACCCTGCCGACCGTGACGATGAAATCGCGGACCGCCATCATCGGGAGCCACGCGTCGGCGGGCAAGTAAGCGACGTCTTTGCGGATCGCGGCCTCTTCTTCCATGGTGCGGCGCCGCCGCCGGCCGTTGATCTCCACATACCCCTTCTGCGGCGAGAGAATGCCCGCGATAGCCGCCAGGAGCGTGGTTTTGCCCATGCCGTTAGGCCCCATCACGGCCGCCAGTTCTCCCGGATTGATGTGCAGGTCGATGTCCTTCAGCACCGGCCGGATACCGTAATGCTGCGTGAGGCTCACTACGTCGATCATAGGTCTACCGCATCCCTACTCCTGAAACACCTTCGTTTTCCCACTAAGATAATACACCTTGGCCGCCTTATAATTCGCCCTGTGCCGCGGAATAACCCCTTTCAAGCCCCCTCGGTGCTGTGCTGTCGCGTGGTCCCGGCCGCGCGACTCCGTTACGTCGCTGTCCCCCGGAATGCTTGCCGCCCCGTTTCATGTTATGTTAACCAATAGCCAAAGCAGGCAATCATCAGCACCCGGGAGAAAATTGTATGAAGGAACTGAGAAGCCAGCAGGACTGGCAGGCGTGCCTGGATGTTTCCGCTGAGAAACCCGTCTTTGTGTTCAAGCACAGCACGTCGTGTCCGATTTCCGGCGCGGCGCACAGCCGCGTCACGGAGTATGAGAAGCAAACCGCCGGGCAGGGGGCGGATGTTTACATGGTCAAGGTCATCGAGAGCCGGCCGGTTTCGAACCGGATCGCGGAAGACCTCGGCGTACAGCATCAGTCGCCCCAGGTGATTCTCGTCAAAGACCGGGCCGCGGTGTGGTCGGCGTCGCATCATGGGGTGCGCGGCGAGCGGATGCAGGAAGCGTTTGAATCCGCTGCGCCGTGACTACAGGCCTATGCGGGGGGCGAATCGGCATCCGGAGGCATGCCCGACGCGCCGCATGCTCGACGTGCGCTAACCAGTGTTCATCCGCCCCGTGCCAGCCCCGGACGGAAGGGGCGGCCGGAATCGTGCGGTTTCGGGAGGACTACTGCGTGCCGCCAATGGTGAGTTCGCTGATCCGGAGGGTCGGCTGGGCGTCGCTGACCGGTGCGCCCTGACCGTCTTTGCCGCAGGTTCCGATGGCGAACCCGAGGTCGTTTCCGACAGCCTCGATGTTCATCAGGGTATCCGGGCCGTTTCCGATGAGCGTCGCCCCGCGGACGGGCGTTTCGGCCTTTCCGTTGCGGATGAGATAACCTTCGCTGACCTCGAACACGTAATCTCCGTTGAGGGGGTTGACCTGTCCGCCCCCCATCTTCTTGACGAAGAGGCCCTTTTCGGTTTGGGAAAGGATCGCGGCGGGCTCGGCATCGCCAGAGACGATCATCGTATTGGTCATGCGCGGAATGGGTTTGTGCTGGTAGGATTGGCGCCGCCCGTTGCCCGTCGGCGTCATCCCCATCTTCGCGGCGGTCTTACGGTCATTGATGAAGCGGACGAGCGTGCCTTTGTCGATCAACACGGTGCGGCCCGTAGGAGTGCCTTCGTCGTCGACGCAGGCGGACCCGCGTTTGCCGGGAAGCGTGCCGTCGTCCACGACGCTCACCCCCGGCGCCGCAATCTGTTCGTTGAGCCGCCCGCAGTACTTCGAGACGCCTTTGTCGATGTGGTCGGCTTCGAGGCCGTGTCCGACGGCCTCGTGGACCATGGTGCCGCCGGCCTCACTGCTGAGGACCACGGGCATGCGGCCCGTGGGCGCAGGCTCCGCCTCGAGCATGAGACAGGCCCGTTTGGCCGCGCCCAGGGCAATGGTTTCGGGGGCCACTTCGTCAAACAGTTCGAACCCGAGCGTGCCGCCCGCGGACTCGTATCCGGTCTGCACCACGCCGCCGTCGCGAGCCACGACCCGAACCCAGAAGAGCAGTTGAGGGCGGGTCTCTTCGACGAAACAGCCGTCGGAATTCACAATGACAACGCGGCGCAGGGAATCGCCGTACGTTACGGCCACCTGAACGATGCGGGAGTCGTAGCCGCGGGCCGCCGCGTTCGCCTCGCGTATCAGTTCAAGTTTTCGAGGCGTGGGAATCTCCGACGGCGGCCGTTTGGGGATCGTGCCAAGCCGTCTGGGCTCGAACGCGAAATCATAGACCGCCTTGGCGTCGTGCGCGCCGCCGGCGATCTCGCCCGCAAGCGCGAGCAGGCTTTGCTCGGAAAGATCGTTGGTATGCCCGTAAAGCGTCCGGTCGCCGTTGAGATGGCGGATGCCCGCGCCGGCGTCGGCGCCCGTGATCACCTTCTCGACCTTGTCATTCTCGAAAGAGATGGATGTGCGAACGGTCTCTTCCAGAAAGATTTCGGCCAATTGCCCGCCGTTTCGCAGGGTTGCCTCGAGGATCGCCTCGGCATGTTTTTCAAGATCAATCACGCCATTACCTTTCTCTCTTCGCCGTAATCGTCGCGGCGGAGATGCGTGGCAGTATCCTCAATGCGGGAAGCACATCGCAACCTCGGCGGCAGTCACGGCGTGCATCCGTGGAGCGGCGCCTTCAGAGACGAAGCGCCCCGCGTGACCCGGAAGAACACCGCGGCGCCCGCCGCGAACAGGACAGCCGCGAACGCATCCAGCCACAACGGCTGGAACACGCCCGCCTCCGGCGGTGTCGTCAGGCCCTGGATCTCATAAGGAACTAATAGGTGTGCCACCAGGAATAGCGCATTGATTACGGCATGCATCCACACACAGGGCCATAACGAACCCGTTCGCAGATGAATCCCCGCCAGCAACAACCCTAACAAAAACGCCGGCATAATCTGCGCAGGATAGACATGAACAAGGCCGAACAGAAGCGCGCTGGCGAAACTCGAGGCCCAGGGCCCGTGACGGCGCAGCAATCCGCGAAGCACGACCCCGCGAAACAGGGCCTCCTCTGTGAGCGGGACGCTCACGACCAGAACAAAGAAAGCCCAAAAGGGCGAAGACATCAGTGATTCGAATATCTCCCTGAATTCGTCCTCCAACGGAATCATCTGACGGAGAAGATTATCCAGTTCAGACGCAATCAATGCCGCTCCGATTCCCAGAGGCGCGAGCGCGGGAATAGCCGCCCACCGAAAAGCGCGAAGTCCGAAAGCCTGGCGCACCCTTTGCCCGCTCCGCCACCATCCCCACACCAGAAGAGGGAAAACCGCGGCCACGTTCACCAACATCAAGATGTCTGGTTCCTCGGGGACGAAGTCTCCCCGAGACCGTTTGAGGACGGAGATGGCCTCCGCCACGAACACGCCGACACACACAGCCGCACCCAAACGAAACAGCAGGAGCGCCGCGCTCATCAACACGGCTTCAAGATAAGTCATATAAGGCCATCCGGGGGGACGGGGGGCGGACGGCGCCGGCGACGCCGTCACAGCTTGAGAAGCCGCATCCGCCGGCGGCAGGTTCTGGCCGTCAGGTTCCATGAGAAAAGGCGATAAGGGCCCCCTCCGAAACGCGCATCCCCGCTATGGGGCAGCCCGCTTGGGGATAGCGCCCAACTCTCCTCAAATCACCCTGCCGGGGGCTGTGCGGTCACATGTTGCCCGGGCCGGGGATATCGTTAAGCAGGGGGATATTCCAGCCGAGGACCTTGGCCGCGAAGGCCGCAAACACCACCAGGATTATGATAGCAAATACCACCCCCAACAGCGCCCGGACTTTGGTCATACGCGCCATGCAAGGTCCCTCCTCGGATGCAAGCATCCGCTCATGCTCCCAGCACCACGATAGCGCAACCCGGGGAAAATGCCAAGACGGTGCTGGTAAGAACAGCTGCCGGACTCGCAAGGCTGTCTATTTCCTTTTGAGCCCTATCAGGTAGGCGAACGGGAACGACACGATCTGACGCATTCCCGCCACCGATGACACCTGCCGCACCATGCGCCCCACCTCGCCAACGAAGGCCTGGCGCAACACCTGTTCAGTGACCTCGCCCTCCTCGCGCACGGCCAACAGACGGTGGAAGCAGTACACACCCATCAGAAATGCAATCAGAAACACGAAATCGAGTCCTCTGAGATCAATGGTAGGCAATTCCCATGCGGCGAATTCCTGGGTCCAATCGTTAAACGACAGCGTGAGCTGTACCTCGTAAGGCTCGAACCAATCGGCGGCAAAACCGGCCAGCACCGGCGAGATGGTCGCCGCGATGCCGGACACGAGGGCGTTAACGGCCAGATACGATGCCCCGTTGCCATACGGCGCGGTTTTCATGGCCAGGTTGTTAGCGCAAAGCGCTACGCCGGCGGTCGCCATGCCCGCGATCACGTGGATCGCGATCAAGAGCGGGATGCTCAGGATATAGCGATCGGGCAACGTCGTAAACGGCCAGAAAAGGAAGCTGATGAAAAAAAGAGGCACCGAGAACACCAGCACGGACTTGTTGGTGAACTGGTCGGAAAGCCTTCTCCACACGCCGAAGAACAGCACGTTCGTAATCTGGCTGACCACCGAAAGCGAGAGCACCCAGGTCATGTTGAGACCAATGCGCCGAAGCATATACACGGTGAAAAAAGGCGTCGCGAAGTTGACTGCCGCGCCCCAGCACGCCAGAAAGGTTAGCAGATTGCGGAAATTGGTGTCTCGGAACGGACGGGCAAGCAATTCCCAGAGCGGCACGTGCTCGGCTTTGGGCATCGCCGGTTCCGGCGTGCTGCCCATGAAAAACACCGACACCAATCCGGCAACCCCCGCAATGGAGAACACTATCGTATACGCGCCGGCCGGGTTGGTGAAATGCTCCCGGTACAGGTCGACGGCCATGCCGCCGAGAAGGCTCAGAGCCGCTCCGGCGGCCGTGCTGTACGTCAGACGCCGCGCGAAGAATTTCCCCATGCGTTCGACCGGGACGAGGTCACGCAGCCACGAGCCGAAGGCGCATCCCGCGAACGCCCCGATACCGTAATGACATGCCAGAAACAGAAGGAAGAAGGGGACGCGGTAGTCTTCGGGCGCAAACCACGGCAACATGGCGATGGCAAACAGGCAGCTGCGGCTCACGGTGGCCGTGACCACCGTGATGACCTTGCGCATGCGGATGCCTTCGACGACGAAGATGGCGGGAATCTGGAGCATCTGCGACAGAGGCCCGACCGCCGCCAACACGCCGATCACCTTGTTACTGCCGCCAAGGATCAGCGCGAAAGCCACCAGGAACGGACCCGTCGACAAGACCATCATGGTCTGCCCGAACATACCGTCGTAGACAAGACGCGACACGGCCTTGTCGAGATCGGCTTCAACGAGTTCGGGTTTGGGTTTAGTCCATTGAAACATGTGCGACGCTGACGTACTGGAAAATGCCTGCCTATTCTTCTGCACCCGGAAACAATGCAGAAAGCAAATATAGTACGCACTCGTCAGGCGGTAAGCAAGGAAGGAAGGCCCTACTGCCCAAATCGGAGGATTCGAGCTTCGTGTTCCCTGTGTCTCCGTGTGAGTTCGTTCTTGTCTTTATGGAGACAATAAGATCCCTCCCGCGAAGGCTTTTTCATCCGGCGATTGGGGCCCTACGGTAAGACTCTTAAATGGCTTGACAGGGAGGGCATGCACACAGGCTGGCGGCGAGGGAAACGCGGGCGGCCTCGCCGGTTTCGGTTGTTGCTGTCCGAACCGGACCAATGGGAAGGTGCAGGAGAGGCGAGGTCTGTTTACCGCTCCGGCGTGGCTCCCCGGCCGGGGCGGCAGGCATCGGCACACTGGTGATTGTGGGGGAGAATTCATGATTCCAGGAAGTGCGAAGGAGGATGGTCTATAAAAGGGTGCCCCCCCGGTCTGGGGGTCCGGGGGGGCGGCTGCAGAGGCCGTGCATTTCCTCGTCTGTGAGAGCCGACACTAAGTGAGCAATCCGCGTGCCGATTCAGGAAAGGCCCCCTGAAACAGGGTTGATTCGCCCTAACTTCTTTCAGGAAAGTTGTTTATATCGTGCTTCAAGGCATTGGCGATTCAAGCGTCTCGATGCGGAAACTCGGACAAATCGGCGAACCTTCGTCATTCTGCGGTAGTTTCTCGTCGGTCAGCCCAGCTAAACAGGTGCGCAACAAGGGATTGCTTGATAGCGTCATGCCTTGAATTGACATAGACTTAGCGCACAGGGTACGCTTAAGGAGAGGACTGTGCACGGGAGACCGTCTTATGCCGACTCAACAAACGCCGGTTGTGCGGATGTATTGTTTATGCGGGCAGAAGATGCGCATCAGCGAGACCATGTACGGCCGGCGTGCACGCTGCGTCTCCTGTCAACTGAAAATTCGGCTCCCTCGTTTCGAAGAGGTACCCAGAGGGGCCACCGAGATCTACCTTCGGGATCATCCCGAATTCATCCGCGAGAAACCCGAGGCGGAAGAGAAGGAGACCGGGTCAGAAAAGGGTGCCAAGAAACGGCGGAGGAGAAGGATCTCCGTGCCCATCGATCCGTCGGAGCCTCTTCGGCAACTTTGCAGCCTCGACAAGAAGATCAAGCAGGAACTCCTGAAAGGCAACGGTTCATCACGAACCGAGTTGGAGCAGTTCGGCGCGCGGCTCAAGGAGATTCGGGCCGCTCTTGATGACGAATTGCACCAGCGCCTGATGGAAGCGGCCATCGAGATGACCGCGACGCTGGAGAAACTCTCCGAGCTCCATCTGTCTGCGCGGGTGGGCGAGATTGACTATCAGGACTATCGGGAACAGGCCAACCGGCTTCGTTGGCGGCGCGAGTGGCTCGAGAAACGCCAAACAAACCTTCGCGCATGGCTCGCGGTCCGCGATCCCGACCTTGCCGGGGGGTACGTCGAACTGCCTTTGGCCCGGATGAACGCGATTGTGGTCCGAGTTCCTCTTGCCGAGGAGATCAGCGAGCCGCCGGTGCTTCTTGGGTGGATGGTGGAACAACTGCGGGCTGCATTTGCTGAGCGCCAGCAGGCCGAGCAGAGCTTGGGCGCTATCAGCCGCATGCGTCAACAGGGCGGGGTCCCCGAAGAAGAAGGAAAACGTTCGGCAAAAGAACAAAAGGCTATTCGCGCACGTGCTACCGCCGCTGTGCGTTTCTGGCGGGACCGCCTCGAGCAGTTCAAGAAAGACATTGATGCCGACCAGCGTGTTGTCGAAGCGCAACTCGACCTGGCGCGTGGACGGCGTCAACTTGGAGAGCTGGGGCACGACCAGTTTGACGCGCTCGAACGCGAACTGCGCCGAGCCAAGGCCGATCTTGAGAAGGCACATCAGACCATCGAACGCGCCGCCTCCGCTCCCTCCGACCGTGACTTGCCTGCCATGCGCGGCACGTTCCTGAAACGGCTGGGCGTCCCGAGTCCGCCTCCTCGGAAGCGGACGGGCGCCGTCGTCGCGGTCCTGGGTCTGCTTTTGATCGCGGCGATCACGCTGGCGGTTGTCTTGGGAATCCGTTACGGGCTTCCTCTGTTGGCGGGTGAGCAAAGAGGCTCTATCCCTTCGCAAACGATTCAAAATCAAAATGTTGCGACAGAACAAGGGGAGACGGGGCGCAGCCAGCCAAGCCCTGCGCAGCCGCAAACCGAGGCGCCGAGAGAACCGGCGGCGCCGCCTTCCGCAGCAGGGGAAGGAACGGTGGTCGCGCCGCCTCCTCCCAGCGAAGCGGCCAGTCCCGAGAAAGTTGGAGAAACTCCTGTTGCCCCGGGCGAGGAGACCTCTGGCACCGTGCCGGAGGGTACTGCCGCAGGCGAAGCCCCAGCGGAAGAAGCCGTTCCCGCAGACAGCAAGGCGATCGAAGTCGAGTTGCGCGGAGTTGTCATAACCGCCGACAAATCGCCCCGCTTTTCTCTTAGAATTCACACTCCTGACGGGGGGTCACTGGAGCGCGTGCGCGAATTGGGAGGCAGTGTGGCGGATGGGTGGATCATCCGGGAATACAATCCCGATCACCAGAGCATCACCTTGTTTAACGGGGAAGACGTGTTGGTTGTGCGGCGGGGCGAAAGAGAACCTCTCCCTCGTGCCACTTCCGGGGAATCCTGAACTGCTTGGTAACAAATCACTCACTCGCGGGTAGGATAAGCAGAGCATGTCCAATGTGTCCTCCCGGACACATCTAACCTTGGAGATACAATGAGTTTAACGCTGAAGAATGAGAACGGGTACACCTATGCCGAAGAAGGGCATGGGGCCGTTGTTATCTTGTTGCACGGCCTGATGGGTGGTCCCGAGAACTTTGCGCCTGTAATCCCGGGCCTGCGGCATGTCTGTCATGTCGTGATACCGTGTTTGCCTTTGTTTGAGTTGCCGCTTCGCAAAGCCAACGTTAAGGAGTTGGTTCATTTCCTGCGTGGCTTCATCGCGTACAAGGGATACGGGAGTGTGATTCTTGCCGGCAATTCGCTGGGCGGTCACGTGGCCCTGCTTTACGCGTTGAAGCACCCCGAGGGAGTTCGTGCCATGGTATTGACCGGCAGCTCGGGCCTGACAGAAAACACCATGGGCACTACGATTCCGCGCCGGAAGGACTATGACTACGTGCGTGAAAAAGCCGCTCTGACCTTCTACGACCCAGCCGTGGCCACGAAGGAGCTCGTGGATAGCGTGTTTGCTGTCTTGAACGACAATATTCAAGCGCTCAGACTGTTGCGGATGGCGAAGTCGGCGGTTCGCGAGAACCTGGGTCACGACCTGTATCGGTTGTCCATGCCTGTAGGGTTGATCTGGGGCCGCGACGACATTGTTACCCCGCCGGAGGTGGCCGAAGAATTCCACCAGAAGCTGCCTCTGTCGCGGCTGAGTTACCTTGACCATTGCGGGCACGCTCCCATGATGGAAAAACCCGAAGAGTTCAGCGTGCTTTTCCGCCGCTACCTGCGTTGGTTTGATCAGGTCCGGGAGGATGCATACGAAGCGGTGGCGGTGAACGCCCCGGGTTTGTCCCGGCTGCAGGCAGACGAGAAAACCACCCTTCCTGCCTGGGCGTAGTACCGGCTGGGCACTTGCCCTGTACGAGGCGGGCGGTTTCCACGTCCGCGCTCAAGCGTTTGATCTCGGTTGGATCACGCCGGTTCTTTTGTTAAGCTGGCTCGGAAGAAACCCTGTGCCTTGGCGGCAGGGTACCCCGCTCTCTCCAAACCCATGAGCTGGAGTGCATCATGATGAGCGCCGTTCTTCTCGTTTCGCACGTCATATTGGTGCTGCATGCAGCCGCGCCCGCTGAATCTATACCCGTGATTCTGGATACCGATATCGGCAGCGATATCGACGACACCTGGGCGCTGGCGATGATGTTGGGGTCGCCGCAGCTCGACGTCAGACTTATTACAACGGCGTTCCGGGACACCCCCGTGAAGACCAGGCTCGTCGCGAAGATGCTCGAACGCCTGAATCGTACAGATATCCCGATTGGCACCGGCCTCAAAACGGACGACGGCGGCATCAACCAATTGGAATGGCTGGGCGACTTTGATTTCAAGAGCTATCCCGGGATGGTCTACGAAGACGGTGTACAGGCCCTCATCGACACCATCAAGAAGTCCGAACGGAGGATCACGCTCGTCGTTCTCGGACCCCAGGCGAACATCAGCGAGGCGTTGAAACGCGACCCGTCGATCGCCGAAAACGCGCGCGTTGTCACAATGGCGGGCAGCGTACATATCGGGTACGAGGGCTACGAAGGCCGCCAGCCCGAATGGAACGTGCGGGCTGACATCGCGGCCGCCCGCGCGGTGTTCAACGCGCCCTGGGAAATCACTATGAACCCGCTGGACATATGCGGCAATCTCCGCCTTGCGGGCGAACGGTACCTTCGCGTATCGGATTCCGCGGCGCCGCGCGCCCGGGTGGTCATCGAGAACTACAACGCCTGGTCAAGCCGCGACAGCCAGCCGAAAAACTCCAGCAGCATCCTTTTCGACACGGTCACGGTCTACATGTCCGTTGACACCTCGCTCTGCCGGATGGAGCAGGTCAAGCTTGTCATTGACGACGAAGGCAATACCGTGCCCGGCGAAAACGGCCGCCCCGTGCGGTGCGCGTTGGGCTGGAAAACCCTCGGCGCCGAAGACCGGTACAAGGAATTGCTCATTCAAGCGCTCACGAATCCGGCGGGGGCGCGATACCCGTGAGAGCATGGGTCTCTGGTTCAGGAGGGGAATCTCAGTATGGCCGGTAGTCGCGTCGTTCCGGCCGGAAGACGAGCCAGAGAATCAGGCCTAACGGCCAGCTCAGGAAGAACACGAGGATGGCCACGAGACACCCCGACTTGCCGCGGCGTTCCGCATCCCCGTAGGCCCAGAGTGACGAGATAAGAGGAAGGGTGATACCTATCGCAATCACTAACACCATACCGACGGCGCCGACTACGTTAAGGAAATCATTCGACATCTCTTGCCCTCTCGACTGCCACGGATGGCGGTATCGTATCTACTGTTGCGGCTCCTCGTCCTCTTGTTCCACGATCACTGCCGTTCCATAAGCAATGATTTCAGCCGCGGCGGACATGATTTCCGCCGTCCCGAATCGGACATCGACGACCGCATTTCCTCCCAGCCGTTCGGCGGCGTGCATCATGCGGTCGAGGGCCTGCTCGCGGGCCTCGGCCAGCATCTTGGTGTATTCCTCTATCTCGCCTCCGACCAGGTTGCGGAAAATTGCCAGGATGTCTTTACCCAGATGCCGTGAACGGACCGTGTTTCCCCTGACCATGCCAAGGGTTTTCACGATGCGCTTGCCGCAGATGTGCGATGAGGTGACGATAATCACCACTTGATCTCCCTGCTGTACCGATCGCTCCTCGCGACAAAAAGACGCTGCCGGAGCACTGAAATAAACAACACGACGAGGCCAATTACCGGTGCCGCGACCAGGACCTTGACCAGTGCGGAACCCCAATCCGCCACCCAGAACCAATAAATGCCCCATACCGTCAAGGCGATCACTCCCACGAGAAAGATAATCCAGCCGGTTTGGCGCTCGATGCGGTTGTAGACGCCGTCGAGGAAGGTGTCCCACACTTCTTCGGGCGGTTCTTCGATGCGTAACTCCGATGTTGCGGCTACGATACGCTTCATTCGCTCGAACTCCTCCCGAAACGCCGGGTCTTCCTCGCGAAGTTTATCAACCCGGTCTCGTTCTTCCGGGGTCAATTCGCCGTCCAGGTAGCCGGAAATCAGCGGCCTGACGTCGTCTTCACGGTCATCATGCATAATGTAAGCCCATCATTACCCCTTGGAGGCATCCGGAAACGCGTCATTCCGGGGCGCCCCCGAGCGCATTGCGCAGCGCACGCCGGGCGGCGTGCAGGCGCGACATCACGGTGCCTTTGGGAATCTCGAGGCATTCAGCGATCTCCGCATAAGGGAGATCCTGGAAGTGCCGCATCATGAGAATCTCCCGGTGCTCGCGGCTGAGCCGGGTCATGGCCGCGGCGATGGCGGTGCGCAAGTCCCCCAACTGCGCATCGTCCACCGGATTCTCCGCGGCATGCGCCACGTCAAAGCCGGACTCGAGGAGCCCGTCCAGTGATGTTTCGCCGCGCCGCCTGCGCTTCTTCAAATGGTTGATACAGGTATTCTTGATAATTCGGTACAGCCACGGATAGAACGGCAGCTCCGTTTTGAACCGCGGCATGGCCTTGTAGGCCCGTGCGAACGCCTCCTGCGCGAGTTCGAGGGCATCGTCGCGATTGTGGACAAAACCGTACGCCACAGCATAAGCACGCCGCTCGTAGGCTTTGACCAACGCGCCGAAGGCCGCCCGGTCGCCTTTTCGAGCCTTCACAAGGGCCTCGGCCTCATCGAAGGCCGTCGCGTCCTTCGTTCCGTTGGTGGAATACATTCGACGCGAGATTCTATTCATTCATATCCCCTCAGCTCCTCCCGTGCTGCCACCAGCAATCGCCAAATTACCTCAAGTCCGCCCAGGAACACAACTAGAGGGAACGCTTCTCTGAACCCAGCTTGGGGCAAGAGGACCCTCAGACCCAAGAGATCGGTCCGGGCAGCCTGACTGGTCCCGTTTCAGGGGGCGAGATGGCGGCGTGCGCGCGTGAGGGCATGAATGTAGTAGAATCCGCGCGATTCCCGCGCAAGGCCGGGAGTTCTTGTGTGTATCCCCAGATAAGGAGCGCTTGAATGACAAGTCCAGTGCCAGAACGATTCGAAAATGTGACGGCTGTGTGCAAGGCCAACGTGTACTTCGACGGAAAAGTCGTCAGCCATACCCTGTTGTGCGCCGACGGGACGAAAAAGACGCTCGGGCTCATCTTTCCGGGGTCGTACAAGTTCGATACGGGCGCGCCGGAGCGGATGGAGGTCGTTGCTGGCGAGTGCCGGGTGAAACGTGCCGGGGCCCACGAATGGGCGGTATACGCCGCGGGTGCCTTCTTCGATGTGCCGGGGAAGTCATCATTCGAGATTTCCGTCAACGGCGGCATTATGGAATACGTATGCTCGTACCTGTGATCGGGAAGGCGAAAGAGCCTGGGCTTACGTTGGCAGGCGCACGTCATCTGGGCGGGGTCTTATGGGGTGGAGCGCGGAAAGCGGAGACAGACAGGTCTCCGTTTCGCGCCGCCTGGGTCAGTCCCCGTTTTCGGACGTTTTCGTGTCAATACACGCCGTAGGGGTCAAGGTCGACTTTGAGTTGTGCGTTGGGGACGGGGTTCTCGTTGTGGAAGGCGTCGCGGGTAGCGCGAACGAGCTGGTTGAGGCGTTTGGGGCTGACTGACAGCACGCCAAGGTTCCAGCGGTATTGTTTCTTGACCCGGCGGACGGTTGCGGGGGCGGGCCCGAGAGTTTCCATGCCGCGGAACCCGAGGGTCTCCATTTCCCGGCGCGCGAGACGGTGCAGGGCGGCGACGGCGCGCTCGGCCCCGTGGGGGTCCTCGCATTCGATGGCGAAATTCGCGAGCCTGCGGAAGGGTGGATAGCCCGCGCTTTCGCGTTCGTGGATCTCGCGCTCGTAGAACGCGGTGTAATCGTGTTCGGCCGCGCTGAGGACGGCGTAGTGTCTTGGCCGGTAGGTCTGGATGATGACCTGGCCGGGTTTGTCGCCGCGGCCGGCGCGGCCCGCGACCTGGGTAAGCAACTGGAAGGTGGTCTCGGCCGCGCGGAAGTCGGGCATGCCGAGTCCGGTGTCGGCATTGAGCACGCCGACGAGGGTAACGCCGGGGTAATCGTGTCCTTTGGCGATCATCTGTGTGCCGACGAGCACGTCGATCTCGCCGGCGGCAAGACGCCCGAGGATCTTGGCGTGTCCGCCTTTTCCGGCGGTGGTGTCGGCGTCCATGCGTTCGATGCGGGCTCTCGCGAAGGTGCGCTTGAGCAGGTCTTCGATGCGCTGCGTGCCTACGCCGAGGTACAGCAGGGGATTGAAATAGCACTCGTCGCAAACCTGGGGCACGCCGCGCCGTTTGTTGCAGTAGTGGCAGCTCAAGTAGCCGCCTTTCGCATGGTAGGTCATGGTCACCTGGCAATCGGTGCATTGGGCTACCCAGCCGCATTGGGGACATAGGACGAACGGCGCGAACCCCCGCCGGTTCAGCAGCAGCAACACCTGTTCGCCCCGTTCGACCCGCTCGGCAACGGCCGTTTCAAGGGCGTCCGACATGAGGACCTGCCCGCCGTGCTCGCGTATCGCTCCGCGCATGTCGATGATGCGCACCTCGGGCAGGGCCGCATTCGTTGCGCGGCGCGCGAGTTCGATGCGAACGGATTTGCCGGTCTCGCTGTTGTAGAACGATTCGACCGAGGGCGTCGCCGAGCCGAGGACGCACACGGCGCCGTTCATCTTGGCGCGCATGATGGCCACGTCGCGGGCATGGTAGCGCGGGGTGTCTCCCTGTTTGTAAGAATGGTCGTGCTCTTCGTCCACGACGATCATGCCGAGTCTGGGCAGCGGCGCGAAGACAGCTGACCGCGCCCCAACCACGATGCGGACTTCGCCGCGCTGGGCGCGCCGCCATTCGTCGTAGCGTTCGCCGGCGCCGAGCCCGCTGTGCAGCACGGCGATGTCGGTCTGGAACCGGGCTTTGAACCGCCCGACCGTCTGGGGCGTGAGCGAGATCTCGGGCACCAGGATGATGGCGTCGCGGCCGAGCTCGAGGACGCGTTCGATGGCTTGGAGGTAGACCTCGGTCTTGCCGGAACCCGTGATCCCGCGCAGCAGGAAGGTTTGGAAGCGTTTCTCGTTCATGCAGGCGGTGATGGAATCGAAAGCGGCCTGCTGCTCGTCGTTCAGGACGTGTTTGAGCCCGCCGGCTCCGTCGCTGTCGATGCCGGGCGTTCGATAGAACTCACGCTGGGTGCGCACTATTAAGCCCTTTTCGTCGAGTGCTTTCAGAATGGCGGCGGTGACGCCGTGTTTTTCGTAGAGCGAGGTGGCGGAACGTTCCGGCTCGCCATAAAGCAGGTCGAGGTAGACCGCCGCCTGTCTGGGCGCGCGCCGCTGGAGCGCCGCCAACGCTTCGGTGCCGGGAATGTTCTCTTCGACAAGGCTGACATAAGTCTCGGACAGGGAAGAGACGCTGGGCTCGACCGTCACGGGTTCGGCGAGGAGAATGCCGCGGCGCACAAGGGACTGGAGGGTGTTGCTGAGGGCGCCGCGTCCCACGGACGAAGCCAATTGCCCTTCCATGAGGGGCCCTCGGCTGTGCAGCTCGGCGATGACCTTGCGCTGGCGGTCGGTGTACCGCCCGGGGCCCAACTGGTCCAGCCGGAGGGTGTAGCGCATCTTCGAGCGTATATGAATGCCCGCGGGAACGGCGCAATGCAAGGCTTCGCCCCACGAGCAGCAATAATAATCGGCGAGCCACCGGCACAAATCGAGCATTTCCTGCGAGAAGACGGGTTCGGGGTCGGGGAGATCGACGATCGAACGCAGCTTCTCGACGCCGGTCTTGGCTGATAAAGCTACGACATAGCCGGTTTCAATGCGTTTGCGGACAGGCACCACCGCCCGCATGCCCGGCCGGATGCGGGGGGCCAGCGAGGGTGGAATCTTGTAGGTGAACGCCGAATCTACCGGCAGGGGCAGAACGATCTCGGCGAACGCGGGCTTTTCCATGGCTCACAAAGCCGCCTCCGGCCTAAGCCGGAATCTCGATGAAGCGTCCCCAGACCTCCAGCAGGTCTTCGGGCAACCGGGTGCCCAGGTGAGGGAGCCACGCGGGCTTGCGCGGGCGGCGCAACAGCGGCATGCGCGCCTCTTCGGGGGTGCGATTGCCTTTCTTCACATTGCATTTCAGGCAGGCGACCACGAGGTTGTCCCAGGTATCGAGACCGCCTCGCGACTGGGGTATCACGTGGTCGATGGTCAGGCGCGACCGGGGATGGTGTTTGCCGCAGTACTGGCACATGCTCAGGTCGCGGTCGTAGATGCTTTGCCTCGAAAAAGGCACTTCCCGGCGGATAAACCCGTTAAAGGCGTTGAGAAGCACGACTTCGGGAATGCGGATGCGCAACGTGGGCGTGTGCACATAGCGGCCGCCCAGTCCGTTCTGGGACAGCACCAGCCAGTCGTCAAATCCGTGGAGACTGTAAGCGGTGGGGTGAACGGCCCGCGCCGTCCCCGCGTAAAGCAGACTGAGAGCGCGACGCGCCGGCGTGACGTGTATGGCGATCCACGACCGGTTCAACACCAGCACGTTACCGTTCAGCAAGTTGCCGTTCAGTCCGTAATTCATCAGTGGCCCCACAATCGCCCTGACAGGGGCAAATACTAACGTCAAGTATAGGCGCGGCACAATATCGTGTCAAACCTGAGGTGTGGGGATTGTGGGATGGTTCTTGGCGGTATACGCCCTCCTGTTATTGGGCCACGTTCTCCACGCGGGCGCCATTCGCTCTTGCAGTTTCTATGTCCATTAGCACCTGGTGCACGATGATGTCGGCCATGGCTTCGAAATCAGATGGGGTGTCCCTGAGAAAAGCCTCGATGTTTTCTGCGTAGACCACTTTGTTCTCGAAAACGCGCTTCACGCTCAGAGATAGTAGACGAACGCGTCTACACACTTCGCCAACGCGGTGTTTCCTGAGGAGCGTGAAGATGCCCTTATCATTCGAGGTCGATGGCCCAACAGCGATATAGGGCTTGCGGTGGACCAGACTTTCGTTGAAAACTCCTGCCGAAGGCCGGGCGGCCACACAATCGGCTATGGCGAGGAAATCATCAAAGTCCTGCGTGTAGCCAAACGGAAATAGGCGAATGGCTGCCGTTTGTCCTGCCAATCGTTGGATCTTGTGGAGAGTTTGCTTGTCTTTGCCGCACATCGCTAGGAGGTTCAGGGGGTATTCAGGCTCTGCGAACATCGCATAGACGGCGTCGAGGATGAATTCGCCGCCCAGGCTGCCGCTCGCGATCAACACGCAGGGCAGGCCGTTGGTGATGCCCAGACGCCGTTTGATGGCTCGAGTATCCCGCTTGGCGAAGTGCTTCGCCTCGACCAATGGACCGACTTTGATACATTGGCATGAATTGCGCCGGGCCGCCTCTTCCCCATCCCGTGCATACAGGAACTCTGCACGCCCCCGCAGGACTTCGTACCAGAAGGATGCAACGTAGCGGAGTTTCTCGCCCAGAGACGCCTCGGGAGCAAGGAAACGCTGGAAGTAGGCCGATTCCAGGTCAAAAGAGCGAATCGCGGAAGCGGTCTCGTCGAAGTAGCAGAAATGTTTAGCCGCAGGCTGGACATTATCGAGAAAGATAGAGTAGGAGGTTGTATAGATGTGCAAAGGGATTGCGTTTGACAAGGCATAGACGGCAAGCGTCTTGTTGAATCCGTCCACGGTGCTGACGATGAGGTCCGGGGCGTGCAAATCCAATAATCGGTAGAGCTTTGTTGTATTCAGGGCTTCCAAAACAGGCATCGCCAGCGCTCTGGTCATGAACGCGCCCCAGAAATCCGCGAATGCAACCCAGTTTCGGCGCATTACCCAGTTCCAGAAAGGCTCGAAACAGTTCATGAAATGAGAACGCAAGATATCGTTTGCCGCGATGTTGACGATTTCAGCCTCCATGCGACTGTGGATGATGTCTTCCACGATCCGGGCCACGCGTTTATGGCCAGACCCCATGTTTTGGTGAAGGATGAGGATGCGCAGGAGCCTTTTGACGCCTTCTTGCTCAGCGACGCAGCATTCCATGCGCGCGGCTATGATACGTCCCTCCCTTCACCCTTCTTCCGAAGGGCACTTTCGGCGGAGGCGGTGTCGCCCAGTACGAATTCGCGGAGTTTTCGGACCGCTCGGGAGAATTGCAGGAAGGTGCGAGCGGTCGCGCCAACAAACAGGCCCGGCAGCCCCGGCAAGAGAGGATTCAAATAATACCTCAGCCGCCGTTTCCAGAAAGACTCTGTGTGGTATTCCAGGGTGATCATGACAAGCTGGTGTCTCGAGGGCCACGCGGCCCACGCAAGCATTCGGAGCATTCGCGTGAACCGGTCGAGCGCCCAAAGTTTGGCCGCGACGCGGTAGTTGCCGTAGAACACGCCAAAGGCCGCCTTTCGCGGGCTTGTGCGGCGAAGCAATGGAAGGAGGACGATGCGCGAAAACAAACGGCATTCTCTGTCCGTGGCGGACACGCGGAGCCGGGGGAGAAAGTCCCCTAGATGCGGCATGGTCTCGTCGCGATAGTATTCGTCGAAGAAATAGGAAAAGAAACGGAGAATCCGCAGAAACTCGCACACTTCGGCCTGCTCGTACACATAATCCCAATCCATTTCACTTCCACACAAGCGAAGCATGGCCGCCACGTCCACGCAGACCTGCAGCATCCCCGTGTCAAAATCGTGGCCATGGCCCAAGTGGCGAATCAGATTCAGGAATTCGTCCTCATGGGAAAGCCGCCACTCGGCTCCCTCGACGTGCCGGGCCCGGCTCCACACCAGAGCCATATCCTGCGAAACCTTGCCTATACCCCCGTTGCCCGTGAACAGCCAGTTCACATCCACCAGCATTCGCAAATCCGGGTGCCTGAACTCCGTCTGCCCAACATAATTCACGCGCGCATCGTGCAGAGCCTTGCACGGATGCAGCCGAAAACCCGCAGCCATCAGGGCGGATTCGACCTCATGGCGGTCTGCCTCCGGGATAACGAGATCGACATCGCCGCAAACTCTTAGCTTGGGCCGAATATAGTATCGCTCAGCAAAGGGAATTCCTCTGATAAATGCATATCGCGCATCTGTGTCCGCGAGAGTATCACGCAGCAAGGTAATTGTGGCTAGTACCCTACGCCGATGTCTGAGCCAGCGGCGCCATTGCACGCTCAGCATGTATAGCAACTCGTTGGTGCTGGGCACGCTATCTTCCGCAGGTGCATAAAGGGCCGAAAAGAGGAAGGGGGCGGTCTTCTGAAGCTGCGATTGGCGGAAAAGGAGAATAGGTTGTGACTGGCCTTGTAGACCGGTCCCGTGGATGGCAAGTCCAGGAGTCGTCTCGCGTGCCGCAGCTATAACTGGACTGTCGATCATGGTCCTCACTCTCTTGGGAGCCATTGTATTCCGTAGTGAGACAAATCAGTCAAATGGAAAGGAGGTCTCACTGATAAGACGAGCGGTATCGAGGGAGTTTCCGTTTGTAACATGATAGGCTCGTACTCGAGAGGCAAGTGTTGTCGCAAGTTCATACGCAAGCCGCTTATGATGAGGAGATCGTCTGCCTATTCGGGGCAGAGAAGCGCGATTTGTGAAGCATGCTTCCTGGAATCTCCAGAAGTACTCTTCTCTGCTGATTGGATGGGCATTGGATCTTGCTCCAAAATCTGACTCTAGGAAGAAGACGTGTGTTGGTGCAATTCTGTCCTGGCTGTCCACCACGGTAAACGCATCAGCTAGATTGACAGTCCATTGCTCTTCCCCGCGAACGGAAAAACGGAAGGGGTCTCTTCTCAGGTGACCCAGGTCCGGGAATTCCGAGAAATGGAAGTCCGAGAAAGTAGCGCCCACAGGGAATGGGATTATTGTGGAGGTATGATAGGACATGACTGCGTAGTCGTCGCACACTAGCCGAAAGCCCATTCGGAGTAACGCTGCAAGTATGGAAGTTTTACCTGCGCTAGAAGCGCCGGCAAAAATTGCGGCTTCGCCTCTGGAATTGGCTACGGCGCAAGCGTGTAAAGTGCAGATCGGCTTCTCCAGATTCAGCGCGATATGAATGAACAGTTGGCGGAAAGCAATCCAAGCCTTCGCTCCCGCAGTTTTTCGGGATGCGAACCCGACTTCTGGACAACACATCACGACGTGATTATCCGGTGAGTCAAAACAGACCAGTCTGAAGGTGGGTGCATCGCATTTCCCGTTGCCAAGGGAGAATTCTCTTAGGAAGTGGTCAATGTGTTCTCGCATTGGGCGGCATTCGCTGAGCACAGCAAGGTCCTCTTCGAGGACACGATAGACCCTAGCGTGATTACCGGGAATACTCATACAACATCCTCTCGTGGAATTAGACCGTGCAGAACTAGTGTTTCCGCAGAACGTCAGCGATGGTCTCTCTGTCGGCTTCGACTTGAATCTCTTCGGAGTTCCGGACGTGCAGACTACCGTCCGTGTGATGGACGACACATATAAGGGTGTAGGAACCTTCGGGTAACGAGTTAAAGAAGTACCTCCTGCAGCCGCCAAGAGGCAAGTAGTATGCGCGTCCGTAGCGTGTCACCAATCTAGCACTTCCGGCATTAGAGAACTCTTCGTCTCGATAGAGACTCGGATCAGAAAGGTCGGACGGACTAATGCTTCCAGGGATCAGGAACATGGAGGAGGCCCGTTCTTCTTCGGCAAGTTCGACTATCCCTGATACCCAGCCGTGCCCTCCTGCATCGAAAGTCACACGTGTTTCGCCCCCAGATTCTATAACGGCTTCGACATGTTCCTGAAGAATAGCGTTTCCCATGGCCATACTCGCAGAAGGCTTTGGGAGACTGCGATCAATATCATAGAAAGGCGAGCGTATACCCATAATGACATCATATTTGCCGGGTTGCAGACGCAGTTTCCATTCAGGGGCGTTGCGGAGTGGATACTCCATTCTCGGTTCGCCGTTCAGAACGCGCGCAAGGCTATCCGTTATCGTGAATGAGCTGTCGTCGCTGTCGACTGGTCTGCACCACACCCCACATCCCTCAATCGGGGCTCTCAATCTGTCGCCATCCAAAATGACATCAACGTGCAGAGTTCCCGGGGGATTAAGCAGAATCTCGACGAAGGTTTCTTGTCCCTGTCTCACGTCTACTTCGGTTTGCGCATCCAATCCGTACTCGGAGGCGTAGGTGACAAGCTCTGCCTTCCCTGTTGGGACGTTCTCAATTCGGAATTCTCCGTCTCCATTCACACGCCCGTCATCCGAGCCACTTCTTATCCGTTCCCATACAGCGGGATCTTTCGCATCAAAAGTAAGCTGAGAATCATTACGCGAGACCCACTTCAATACAACGCGCGCTTCAGGCACAGGTTTCCGAGTATGAGCGTCGAGTACTTGCCCAACGATAGCACCTTGTCGAGCGGGCAGCATGGTGATTGTCAGGTCTGTTCCGCCAACCGGCGTATCCGGAATCCGAACGCTCTCGTATGCCTCGTGGGTTAAACGCAGATCCGTAGAGATATACTTGGAAGGGATTTGACCCATGTCGAATCGGCCATCGACGTCTGAGAAGGCGGGTCCCAGAAAACGCCCGTCATTGAGCGATCCGCTTATCTCTACTCCCTGAATCGGCTTTCCCGTCTCATCGAGAACGGTTCCCCGGATCCGATGCGCAACGTCTGTAGTAAGGACGAGACGCAGATTCTCCTGCATCTCTCCGGGCTCAAGCATCACCGAAGGGTTTCCCGACGGCGTTATCTCCAGTCCAACAGGAGCGTTCGCTACCTGCAAGCCGGGCGATGACAAACGCACCACGAGCGCGTATTCGACCTCAGGGGTCAAGCCATCAATTATGAACGCGCCAGTGATTCCTGTTGGTTTCGATTCGGACCTGTCGCCCGTCCCCTGCTTCCTCGCAACCACCACGGCATGAGGGACAGGGCGCCCATTGCTATCGACAACTTGTCCGCTGACTCCTGAAGATTGAAGGAGGACAAGCTCGACGTTTTGTGCTTCTCCAGTACCGGCCGCGATTGTGCGTGCATTGGGGCGGTAGCCTTTCGCCTGAGCTTCCAATCTGTAGCGAACCCCCGAATACCGAACGGCAAAAGAGAAACTACCGTTTTCGGTTGTCTCACACGTTGTTTCCGAAGCGGCGTCCTGGATTCCAAGGGCCTTCAATATTTCACGCGCTCTTGAAGATAGAGCACAACAAACTAAAGCCGACGCGACAGGCTTTCCGGCTTCATCGACAACGCAACCCGTCACCTGTTCATTTGGCGCAGTCTGCACGGTCACGAGCAGTGATTCATTAATTCCGGGTGCTTCCACTTCCGCCCGCTCTGGCAGAGTCGGCTTCCGCGTGTTTGCCACTGGAGGCTTTCCGTTCGTGCGGAGAATTCCGAAAGACCAGAGCAAGATGCCGAGAATTAGACAGAGTAACAGAGTCGCTAAAAAAAGTTTTGCACGCATTGCGACGCCTTTATGCAAATCAGATTGCGTTTTCGGTCAGTATCTTGTTGGTTTGTGCTAGCAAAGCAATGATCAAGCGAGAGGCACTGCTTGCATCTCCAAGGGCTTTCTTGAGATGCCCTTGCCATTTGCAAGCCCTCTGAGATCTCTACTGCTCGCTAGCCATGATGTGAAATATCTCCCATCTCCTCGGGTGGGATGGCGCTGTAATTGCAGTAGTCGGGTACTGGGTTCGTCCACGGGTCTTCACAGAAATCGGGATTGTCAAGAGTCCCAGGGCCATTGCAGTTGTCGTCGTATTCCGATTCCATGCCTGCGTTCCAGCATTGATCCTCGCTAGCATCTGTTCCCGAGCCGCAGACATCAGCGTAATTCTCGGCGGGTACATCGGAAGGGCTGCAATAGTCAGGGTCAAGATTTCCGCCGAAGCTACCGGGTCGACACACATCGCCACTTGGGGTTTCGCAGTCGTCGGTTTGCTGGCTAGTGCAGTCACCTATGAGCGCATATGCTTTCTTTTCGCCGCTACCGAGTAGAACGAAATGCGTCAACGCAGCGAGGCCGCCCGTGCGCCCAATTCTCTGTATGAACTGTCTGCGTTTGATGTTGCGCTTGTTGTCCTTAGCCATCATTGATTGCCTCCTTTCACGTTTAAGAAAAGTCAGAAGCACCGGGATTCTTATGTTTCAGAAACGGTCTGTCTCATCAGTCTCGTTTGTGGCTCCTTGCCCCAGAAGCCTTGCAAAGGCTTCTGGAAAATCCTTCTGCATCCGCCATGCGACGTAGGCACCCCTTTCGATCGAAGCGCGCACCAGGCGACATTCCCAGTCCTCGGGTGCGCCAAATCCTCCGGTCGCTTTGGAGATATCCCAGGGGCACGGTCGCCTGCAAAGCTGAATTGCCCAACAAGAGGCACATTGCGTTTCCACTGCTCTGTTATAAAGGTGCCAGAAGTGTCTGCAAAGTGAGACATTGGGTCCTGTTTCCAGACTTCCCAATGAGAAAGCAGACATTCCCACAAAACGATGACATGGGTACAGTGTGCCGTCGGCGCCCACAGTAATCGTACCGTGGGAGGCACCGCATTTGAGGGCAATTCCGGAGGCTGTGACCGACGTTCCCTGAGAGCGTATGAATCTGGCGTAGGGAAAATACTTCGGTATTTTGGATCTCCGAAACTCCTCGAAAAGAATGGGGAGGATATCATCCTGTTGGCGACTAATGGCCGTCCGCTCCATTTCAGTGAGCAGAGGATCGCCGTCGCGCAGAGGGTCTCTTGCGTAGGCGATCCCAATGCGAGAGAAGCCGAAATCATCAAAGAAACGTATGAGATCGAGCAGAGGGGGTGAGTCTTTTGTTATAGTGCAGCGCACCGTTACCCTCTTCCTTCTGTTCATAAGGCGCCTTATGCCCGCTGCTGCCGCGGCATAGGATCCCCCTCCATTGTGACAAGGCCGCTGTTGATCATGGATTTCGGGTGGCCCATCGAGGCTGACCATAAGACCGAAGTTGTGCTTCTTGATGTAATGGATGACCATATCGTCAATCAGGGTGCCATTTGTGGTCATGGAATAGCGGATGGTCTTGCCATGCGATCTGGCCAGACGGTGGCTATAATCCATCAAGAATCTAAACACAGGCTTGTTAGTTAAGGGTTCGCCGCCAAAGAGCGTGATGTCCAGTTTCTTGGCATTGCCACAGGCCGAAAACAGCCAATCTATGGCATCTTTGGCGACCTTCTTCGACATCAAGCCTTTGCGTGGTTGATCACGAAAAGTCTCGCAGTAGCAGTATTTGCAGGCGAGATTGCATGTTTCGGCCAATGCGAGTTCCAACTTCGTCCATGGCCCTTCATACCTTCTGTCGAGTTGCCGCTCAATCTCGTCGTCTGAGATAGAGAAATCGGGGACGTCAAACAGGCCGTTCGCGGCCAGGAATCGGACCTCGGATACGATGGTTTCGATTTCTTCAGGTGACTGCTGCGTTTCAGAAGCCAATTGAGAGGCGGCGTCCTCAATCGGCATAATGAGGCATAAATCCAAGAGTCGGTATGTGGGAGCATCGATGTGAAAGAACTGAGAAGTGCTTAGCACGTAAACGAAAGGTTCCCCGAGCTTTGTGAAAAGATGATAGGGGGTAACCCTTTGGCGTTCAAAGGTATTAGGAGGTGTAGTGTTATTCTTATAACCCCAAAAGGAAGTAGCCATTTAATTCCCCGCATCTAAAGGCTGTTTGTCTTATAGCATAAGTCAGGAATACTGTCAAGAGGTTTATATAGGTGTCACCTGTAACGTCTAGTCCATATAGGGATAGTGATGACAGAGATGATCCGGAAGGGCAACAAGTCAATGAAGGGCATTATCCCCGCACGCTCTGGAAACAACGATTGCGGAATATGCGGGGAATGGTACGCTGCGTTCCCCATCTTGTCTGCGACACATGACGCGTGCATGACGTAATGTGGTCTTCCCATGTCTAGGGCTAGGTGCATGAAGAATTTCCGGAAGGTGACCCACGCGGGACGGCCCAAGGGTGCCACAACCGCTAAGCCAACTTCTGGCGAGCAGAGAAGGGCGTGCGACTCAGGCCCGGCAGCCCCGGCAAGAGAGGATTCAAATAATACCTCAGCCGCCGTTTCCAGAAAGACTCTGTGTGGTATTCCAGGGTGATCATGACAAGCTGGTGTCTCGAGGGCCACGCGGCCCAGGCAAGCATTCGGAGCATCCGCGTGAACCGGTCAAGCGCCCAAAGCTTGGCCGCGACGCGGTAATTGCCGTAGAAGACGCCAAAGGCCGCCTTTCGCGGGCTTGTGCGGCGAAGCAATGGAAAGAGGACGATGCGCGAAAACAAACGGCATTCTCTGTCCGTGGCGGACGCGCGGAGGCGGGGTAGGAAGTCCCCCAGACACGGCATGCTTTCGTCGCGATAGTATTCGTCGAAGAAATAGGAAAAGAAACGGAGAATCCGCAGAAACTCGCTCGCTTCGGCTTGTTCGTACACATAGTCCCAATCCATTTCGTTTCCACACACGCGAAGCATGGCCGCCGCATCCACGCAGACTTGCAGCATTCCCGTGTCAAAATCGTGGCCATGGCCCAGATGGCGAACCAGATTCAGGAATTCGTCCTCATGGGAAAGCCGCCACTCGGCTCCCGCGACGTGCCGCGCCCGGCCCCACACGAGATCCATATCCTGCGAAACCTTGCCTATACCTCCGTTGCCCGTGAACAGCCAGTTCACATCCACCAGCATACGCAGTTCCGGGTGCCTGAATTCCGTCTGTCCAACGTAATTCACGCGTGCATCG
>Ga0209606_1000337_pt1 | contig 74052 bp, 41 predicted proteins | sample AD_UKC057_MetaG_FD_184412 | JGI IMG/M metagenome (GOLD analysis project Ga0209606, IMG submission 184412) | Active sludge microbial communities of municipal wastewater-treating anaerobic digesters from USA - AD_UKC057_MetaG (SPAdes) (version 2) | ecosystem: Engineered > Bioreactor > Anaerobic >...
CAGCCCGAAAATGTCTTCGAGACTCTGGCTCATCCAGAGCATTTCCCGGCAGCCTGCACGGCGTTGGGCATCCCCTATCTCGAAAATACCACCGACCCACAGAGGGACGCAGAGTCTTCTCTGAAGGACGACTCACTCACACCGGCTTAGAAATTCAGGACACTTGACTCGGATTATCTTTTGACAGAACGATTGTCGTTCACTCGGATTATCTTTTGATTTGACACGTGAACCTATTGCCATTGCGCGCGTTGCTGGAGGCTACTCCCTATCCCCTGTTGTATGTGATGGCTTTGCTGCGCGGCGCCCGCGTGCCACGCAATCTGCCCAAGGTTGAGCTGGTGGCGCTGACCCTGGCAACACTCAGCGACCTCTCTGCACTGGGCGACCTGCTGGCAAGTCTGAGCGTTGAGGAGCGCATGGTGTTAGCCGACCTGGTTGCTGCCGGTGGCCGATTGCCACGATATCACCTTGCCCGTCGTTATGGCGATTTCCGCGAGTTCCGCCCCTGGGACGCCGCCAGCCCGACGCGCCCCTGGGAGCATCCCGCCTCACCTGTGGAGCAGCTCTACTTCCTGGGTCTCATCTTCTGGGATCCAGAGTCTCGCGATCTGCTCATTCCGGCAGACATGCTTGCCCATTATCCGGTCCCCCTGCGTCCTCCGCAACGTCCTCTGGCGCCCGCTGTGCCACTGCCGGTGCTGCACGATCTGGTGCAGTTGCTGGCGTTGCTCGCGGCTGACCCGCCGCGCCTGGTGCACGGGCGCTGGCTTCCACCCGCATTCCTGCGCGAGTGGGGCGCGCGTTGTTGCCAGGTGCCCGCCCATCCGGCTCTGGTAGGGGAACTGCGCGCCCCGCGACGGCGCTTTTGGCACTATCTGGCTGTGGCTGCGGGATTGGTTGGTCCCGCTGGGCAGTTCCTGGTCTTGACGCCAGCGGGTTGGGAATGGTTGGCTGCCGCGCCTGCTGCCCAATTGCAGGCTCTGTGGCCCGCGTTCGCTACGCCCAACGCTAAACAGTGGGCAGATTTTCGCCTGCCTGCCTACCGGCTGGGCATTACCAGCACACTGCACGCGGCTCTGGTGCGCGAGTTGACACGCTCTGCCACGCACTCTGCCGCTTTGGGCAGCGCCGAAGCGCTGGCTGCGCGGTTATTAGCGTATGATCCAGCGCCACGCTCAGCTTTGGGAGCGCACGCCTGGGAGCCAGAAACGCAGCTGACCGAGGCTTTGCTCGCCCTGTTGAGCGGCCCTTTGACGGCTTTGGGCGTCATCACTGCCGAAGCATCCGGGCTACACCTTACGGCATGGGGCGCTTACCTGCTCGGGGGTCCCGCACCTCAACCCGCGCCTCCGCCACCCTTCATGCTGGGGGTGGAATTCGATTTCACGCCGCCCGGCGTGGCCTGCGATCCCCTGGCTGTGGTGACGCTCGCGACTTGCGCCGCAAGGCAGGCCTCGGGCGCCTATCGGCTTACGCAGGCGAGTTGGGTGCGCGCGTTGCAGCGCGGCGCTACTGCCGAAGCGCTGCTCACGCAGCTCAACACCGTGGCGCAACGCCCTCTCACCGGAGCTGAGGTTGCTACGCTCACTGCCTGGGCAGCGGGGGCGGCACGGATGCGTGTGCAACGGCTCACCGTGTTGGAAGTGAGCGACCCGGAGATTCTGGCGCGCTTGCAGCACAGTCGCCGGGGCCGGCAGCTGGTGTTGCGGACTCTGGGACGGCGTGCGGTGGCAGTGGATGAGGGGAAGTTGCCGCTGTTGGTGCGCAGACTCACCCAACAGGAAGACGCGCCGCCGTGGGTGGAATTGCCTCAGACCACGACGTCAGAACAGGATAGGGGACTGGGGAAAGGCGGCGCTGCGTTGCTGTGGCTCGCAGCGCGCGTGTACCGTGACTTGGGTAAGGTATTGCCCTTGCCTGCTGCGCTGCCAGATGAGGTGCTGGAACGGTTGGCGGCGCAACTCGCGCCGGGGGATTTGACTGCCGCAGAAGCCAGTGCGCAGCGTGTGCGAGCTGCTTTACAGGATGCCTTTGCCGGACGCTCAGCCTTCCCGATGTGGACACAGCCGACCTTGAAGATTGAAGAGAGCCTGCCCATCATTGAACAGGCCTTACAGGACGGTCTGGCGTTGGAGCTGGCTTACTACACCGCCGGACGCGACGAAACGACGCGACGGATTGTTGAACCCTACCGCATCGAGCGCCGCTGCACCCGCTACGGCGAGGAACTCTATCTGGTGGGCTTTTGTCGGCGAGCGCAAGCCGAACGTGTCTTTCGCCTGGACCGCATTCGGGAACTGGCGCTCATACCGGTTGTTGACCACCGGGCGCTGCGGAGGGAATCCGGCGCTGATGACGAGAATGCGGAATAGCCAGGCTTTACTCGGTTACCGTGAATTTCCCGTTTCCAAACACCGTCCCTTTGCCCACATGCAGCAAGGTGCCCAGGGTCAGCAGGGCGCGGTAAGGCGCCAGTTGTCCCTGGTAACGGTTATGTCCGATCAATCCTCCCATGTTAATGTGCTGCTGCTGGCGGCTGGAGAAACGCCCCCAATCGTCCCAGCCTGTGGCAGCTTCTTCAATCTGTACCGTCTCGGCTCGGTCAATCCATGCACGAAAATCAGTCTCCCAGCGCGCACCGCAGTGGAAATAGGCTAGAGATGAAATACGGCCCAACAGCGCCTTCACTAACACGGCAAAAGGTGGTCCCTCGCGCACCAGTTGTCCAGCGTTCTGCAGCCGGGTGGGGGTGAGAAAATGAATGCTGAGTTGCGCCTCTGGTAATGCTTGTGCCTGGGTTGCTATCTCGGCCTCTGTGACGTACAGTTGTGGTAACGACTGTAGCACCTCATCAGCGTAGATAGTTTCGCTTATGTCTTGCCAGGGGTGAATTGCTACTACCTGTTGGAGGCGAAAGCGTCCACGTCTCTCACCCAGTCCGAGCTCGCCCAGACGTCGAAAGGCGACGAGGAAGTGGGGCAGATAGCCCAGCGCCTGTCCCACGAGCACCAGGTGAAAGTCTAGCAGTTCTCCCACAGCATAGTTGTGTCGGGCCTCTGGCGGCGGTTCGATGATGAAGGGCGTCGGTATCGCGGCATTCTTGCGCAGTACGGCGCTATCCGTGGGCGGCGCTGGTTCGAATACTGCCGCATACACACAGCTCGCGGTTAGGGGACAGCCCGTGCAGTGCGGGCGATCCGGTTGGACACACACGCCTTGCTTGAAGGCATAGCCAAAGCCGCCACGCAACACGCCGCCTTTATAGGTAGGCAAAGTCAAGCGCTCGCGTGCTTCGAGGGTGAGACGATACACCCCAAGCTGGAACGGTGGCAGGGTCAGCGCGTCAGGATGCATGTTCAGCGGCAACCTCCCAGGCCCATCTTCCAAAGCCCCACTCCGCCCATTCACCCCAGCCAAAGACCTGCGCTAACCGCAACGCCGCATCCCAATCGCCCGGCTCGGCTACATGGGCGGTGAAGGCGCTTCCCGGCCAGGCGACCAGACGGTTCTCCCGTGCCCCATTCTCGAAGGACCAACGCCCCACGAAATCTGGCTTGATGCGCGTATCCACGCGTTCAAAGACTGGCGGGCGGAGTCCTGGCGCCAGTGCCTGGAGTAGCTGCTGTAATTCGCTATGGAGCTGTTGCGCCAGAACCGTGGTGTTGCCAGTCCAGGGCGTCTCGCCTGCGGCCAAGACATAGGGGGTTTTCCAGTATATGTTCAGCGATTTATCCACGGGCGGGACATGGAACTTTTGTGTGTAGGTATCCAATGTTGCAACAGTGCTGTCTTGAACTACAAACTGCCCCATACCCAGGGAGCGCAGGCTGCCCAGGCTGGTCACTTCCGACATCAGCGCCACTGCATCGCGAACTGTTTGCGCGAGTGTGCCATCGTCACCCGGAAGCAGCGCCTCGAATTCGAAGGGCGTTCCGGCCTTAACTGCCTCCACACTGAGCAGCGCGCCCTCGGCAACGGAGCCGTGGCCGCGCTCCACGGCAATCCGCGCGTGGGACTCCATTTGGGTTTCGACATTTTTCTCAAAGCGCCCAAACGTGAAATACGCTCGGAGCGGTGCGGTAAAGAACGGCGCTGCTGGCCCCTGGGTTTTGTAATCCTTGTTCTGGATGGCGAGATCGTCATAGGCCGTAGTGATCAAAGCCGTCAGTAGCGCTCCCCGCAGCGTCGAACCGAGCACGAAGGGGGCGCACTTCCACAGGTTGGCGTAACCCTGGCGGCGGGTGTGAAACGCGCTGGTCAGCTGGCATTCCACGTGAACCCATTGCCCGGTGAGCATCGTTTTAACCTGTCGCTTTGGCCAGGCGCGTATCGAATGCCCGGCGGTATGCATCCAGGTCGCCCGCTGTTGCTTCCCAACCAGTGGCGGTCAGTTTGCGGATGACCACCTGTTGCGGTTCGACCTGTAGCTGCCCATAGCCGCTGGTCTTCTTCGCGCCGACGCCGAGATAGCCCAGCACTTCCAACCCGCGCAGAATCGCCCCCACCATCCAGTCCTCGGGATTGACCAGGCGGATAATGCCGGAAAATTCGACGCCCGCATCCACCGCCTCGACGCTGACTAATGCACCGCCTGCTTGCGCGCGCGTATCACGGGTGATGGCGACATGTGTGCGCTCAGTCAAAATGGCCGGATCAAAAGTATCCTTTAACCGCGCATCTAATACGATTACATGACCAGAAAGTCCCTGAGCGCCACCTGCCGTGCCAAACATCTGGCAGATCGGGCAGACAGGATCCCTGGGGTCACAGGTATCCAGACGTTCGATCTTTTGTAGATACTCCTTGCGCAGTCTGTTGTCGCGCCGAATTCTATCTGGAATCGCAGTGTAAGGCACGCAGACTTCAACGCCGCGCTGGGCCAAGATTGCCTCTAGATTACTGCGCAGCGCTCCCTTCAGGCTACTGCCTGGAATCACCGGCTCGCCGCCGATTCTAATCAGGGGGGAGTCTACCGTAGATTGCGGTTGGTCGCCTGCGCCGATGGACAGCGTACCCAACGTCGTATACTTAATAGTCAACTCAACGATGCGGTCTAGTTTTTCGAATGTCATATTGTCCTCCTATGGTGGTCACTGGCCTTTGAAATCGCCGAGGTCAGCAACATTTTTGATGAATAATGCCCGCTTTTCGCGGTTGGCAAATTCTGTATCATCTCCAGTTCTGCTCGTTTCCAGTTTGAGGTTTCGCAGGTACCCTTTCAGAGCTTCGGCGAAATTATTCCCTATCTTACCCTTTTTGCAGCGGCGGTCTATTTCCAGACAGAGTTCTTCGAGCGAACCTTTGCGGGCCATCTGCACCAGCGCTTGTAATTGCGCCTTGGAGATAGCGTATTTGTCTGCGCTTGCTAAGCAGCGAATGGCTTTGACTTCCTCATCGGTAAACATCACTATTTCACCTCCTCCGGTGTCTACTAAGGTCCGACGTTCCTGCTCACGAGGATGATCGGTAAACCGATCCATCAAACTCCATACTGGTGTTTTGAGATCGCACAAAATGGCGCGTATCTTGAGATCGAGATGCATCTGGGCCGTGGTCTCCTCCAGTATCTCGAAGAATTCCAGGAACAACCCCTCCCGCATGACGTAGATAGTCAGGCGTGGGAACTCAGCAATCGGCTTGACGCCCCCAGGTTTCTTCTCTCGTATCTCGCGTTGCATACTCTCCACTGAAAGCACCGCTTCCAGATACTCGAACAGCCCCATTTTCGTCGGCCTCAGGCGTGGCAAGTTGGGATCAGCCCAGGCGGGGTCCTCAGGATGCCGAAGCCTGCGCGCATCCTCGATCATTCGATCGAGATGCAGTTGCGCCACCCGCGCGGATTCAGCGTGGAGGTCCTCTGGCAGGGTGAGGAATACATAAGCCAGGCGTTGAGTCTTTCCGGTTTCGTCTGTGGCTACTGTCTCTAAATTCTCGATCCCGCTTGGCTCCTGCATCAAGGTTTCGCAGGCTTGACAGAGGCCACTCGGAAGCGGCTCCGCTACAGGTATGTTGCAGCGCTGGCAGCGTGCCAGGGTGGTGGTGGGAAATACCTGACTCTGTTGCTCCAGGATGGTAAAGCGCTGCACTTCGGGTGAATGGTGAGGGCTGACAAAATCTCTGTTCAGCGTAATCTCATAATTTATGACTTCGACCGCGAGTGAGCGCAGTTTCCGGTGCTGGTCAGCCGATTTCTGGATGGCTTCTAGCACGCGCTGCGGTTCGTCGTAGACCAGCACCAGACCATCGAGGGTGTAATACTCGAAAGGATTGTCTTCGGCGCTCGCGCCAGGGACGTTAGCGCAGTCGTTCTCGAAGACCCACTCATACAAATCCTGGCGCAAATCGGTTGCTGCATCATGGTAGGCGGTCACATCGCGCAGCCGGTAGAATAGCTCCAGTGGATCGGGGACAGCTGTAATTACGCTGAAGTGCAGGTTGGTCAAATCAGTAAAGGGGCGTCCTGCTGCCTGCAATTGGCGGAGTTGCTTGTTCACTAACAGGAAAAGGGTGGCCGCGAAGCGTTGGTGCAGCTCGAGTGAAAGATGCGGCATGTAAGTGGTGTGGGGGAAACGACGGAAAGGCCGTTGTGCGGCCAGCAGTATCGGCAGCGTTGCCGATTGGGTCTGGATGGTGTAAACCGCATCCCGTAGCAGCTGGGCCGCCAGATGCGGGTCCCAGGCCGTCACAGCCTCGCCATAGTAGGGATAGAATGGGGGATAGGGAAACAGCCTTAACTTGAGGACCTCTGGCAACTCACGCTCGCTGATAATTGTGCCGTGGGCATCTTGGAGTTGATACATCGCCTTCTGCACTCGATCAGCTATTCCTATCGCTGCCACCACGCTATCGGCAGCGCCCCATCTGATTTCCTCATGTTTTTTGACGTACTCAACCACCTGCGCGCCAAACAGTTCCCGCAGCTGGGTGCCGGTCACGGCGTCGCTCGGTCCAAACGCTACTCCGCCCTGGGCTTGTGGATCGAATTTTTGGTGGCCGGTCCATTTTCCATCGGCATTCAAGACCGTCTTGCACCAATCATGGATCATCATTGCAATGAAACCGTCGCGCACAGTTGTGGAATCACTCATCAATACCTCCTGTGGCTGGCGCTGCCAGAAGCGAAGGTTGGCAGAAAGGGAAAACATCCCTCGCGAATGACAAAACCTTGCTTGCTCGCTATTGCCTTGCTATGGCTGCTGGTGAGGTTGGGAGCCGTTTGCAGCCTGACGTGCCTCCTCGGAAACAATGTCATCCAACAGCGCTGTCAGTACCGATATTTACTGTCAAAATGTAGGAGTTGCTTTGATCATTGCAACACCATCTCAGTATATACCAATTTCGTTGAACACGCCAGTTGGCGCGTTCTCTGGTAAAATGTTACCGAAGGGGGACTGATTCTCCCAAAAGAAAACGTTACCAGAGGTAGCCATGAAAACAGGAGGAGAACAGCTGACTTTGGACGAACGCTTGAAGTATTTGCGCATCATGCGTGCCCGGTACCAACAAGCCGATCGCCAGACCAGGACCGCCTTGTTGGATCAAAGGGTGGCCGTCACCGGGCTCCATCGCAAGAGCGTACTGCGGCAACCTGGCGGAGATTTGCAACGCCATCCGCGCTCCACGGAACGCAGCGCTACGTATGGCCCGGAAGTACAAGCGGCCCTGGCGGTGATTGCCGAGAGTCTCGATGACGTCTGTGCCGAACGCCGGCACCCGCAAGTGGTGACCACAGCGGAGTATCTGGCGGCCCATGGGGAGTTGCTACTCACCCTCACGCTGCGCGCGCAACTGGCTCCAATCAGCCTCTTCACCGTGCGCCGCCACCGCCCACCGGGCTACGACGACGTGCCGCCAGGCTCACGCTTCGGTAGCATCATCATTTTAGAGAACACCTCTGCTTCAGTAACGTTATCATTTGATTTGACACGCACGCCTTCTAACTTTTTCTGTCAGTCAATCAGATCTTACTCCTCTAACCTCTGTTGCACAACCTCTGGCCACCACCACTGGACTGTCGCATCTGAGACGACCCGGAAGTCAATCCCCACGGCGGCGAAGTGCTTCCGCGCGCACTCAATCTTCCGCTTCTCGTGCGGGAATTGCAGGGTGTCCAGCTCTGTCGTGCCTTTCGTCTCACGTACCAGCTCCAGGATCAGCCGCCCGTCCTCGCTGTAACGAGCGATGCCCCAATCTGGATTGTAGTTGCCGATGATGCGCGGGAATTCAATCCTGAACGCCGGCGGGAATTTGAAGTAGAAAATCACCTGGTCGTCGTCGTTGAGGCGATAGCGCACGAAGCGCTCTTCCACCTCCGAATCCACCTGCACCTGGTCGTACAGCCCGGCCGGGGAGGTGGTGAGCAGTTCTTTCTGCGGGAACTCTTTCTCCGGCGGGAAGAGGTCCTCCAGGTCGTGCCCCCACTCGGTCGGCGCTGGCTCCACGGTGAATTGAATGCGCTCGGCTACGTGATCCGCCAGGGCGTTGTTGATCTCCGTGATGAAGACGCTCGCGAAGCCCTCCGGGTTGGCGAAGAACGCGGCCTTTTTGCGGTCGCTCAGTTGTCGGAAGATGGCATTAAGCGTTGGCCGTGTGAGACCCGTGGCCCTGGCCGCCCGGTCAATGAGGTTGAAGACCGGGTAGCGTTCCCGCGGGGTGAGCAGGGCCCGCTCGTTCGGCTGCTGTCCCTGCTCGCTCTGGAAGACGATGGGGGTGTGCTTGAAAAGTCGCACTCCATTGCCAAAGACGACGTGGCTGTTGTCGCCATCCACCACCAGCGCCACAATCTTATAACCGCGCAGCCGGTCATCCTTCAGCAGCTTCGCCAGGTCATCCTTGATTTCAAACGCCCGTGTCTCTGATCCGTCGTTCCCCTGCGTGTCCTTCCAGGTAATCCGCAGCTTGCAGTTCGTCTCACTGAGGGAGACCAGGGTCAACGTGTACTCCATCACCACGAACGCGCCGCGCTCAATGACGACCACCGCTTCCGGCATCGGGCGGTTGTTGAGGCGTTCCACGCACGCGGTGATGAGCGCCGACGTCTCCACGCTGATCCGGTAGGTGGTGTGCCGCTGCAACTTCGCCCAGAAGTCGCGGAATGCCTGCAGCTCGTGAAAGATGCGATCGTTGCGATGGGCCGTGGCCCTGCCGGCCTGCGTCGGCTTGGGCGGCGGGGCCTGCCCGGCCTCCACATACTCGCTCTGGAGGCGGGCGGCGTAGGATTGGTAGCTCTCGTTGGCGATGACGGAGAGGATATTCACATCGTCGTCGCTCACGCGGACCCCCTGCTGATTGACCGCCAGCCGCAGCCCGCGCCCGATCTCCTGCCGCTTCTTGATCTCCGAGACGGTCTGGTTGAGCGTGCAGATCTGGAAGACGTTGGGGTTGTCCCAGCCCTCTTTGAGCGCCGAATGCGCGAAGATGAAGCAGACCGGCTCCTCAAACGAGAGCAGGCGCTCCTTGTCGCGCATGATGAGTGCGAAGGCGGCTTTCTCGGCGTCGCGCTCTTCCTGGGTGCGCCCCTCGGTGTCAATGGCAGCGCCCTCGGTCTCGCCCTTCTTCGGCTTGCTGTGGGCGAAGTAGGCGCTGCGCACTTCCGCCGCCTGCCGCCCGGCGTAGAACGGGAAGCGCCCCTTGAGCCGTTCAAACTCCTCGTCAAAAAGGCGGCGGATCAGGCCGTCGGGCGCGGTGTAATTCGCCACGCGGTCAATGAAGAAGAGCGAGAGCACTTTGATCCCCTTGGGGGCCAGCCGCTCCTGGAGCTCCATGTGCTGCTCCAGCGTTTTGCGAATCTGGGCGCGGAAGACCTCCGGGCGCGACGGCCCGATTGTCTCCCTGAGGCTCAGGCGCAGGCCGTTCTCAAATTCAACGAAGCCCTGCGCCGCGTTGATCTCCACCACCGTGTAGCCGCCGCGATGCTCGTCGCGGTGCGTCCTGGCGTACAGGTCGTCGCCGTGCTTGAGCACCACCGTGGCCTCGCGCAGCCGGCCGCGCTCCTCCACGGTGGTCTTCACCTGCGCTTTGAGGCCGCCTTCGTGCGCAATCGCCTCCAGTCCTAAGAACGGCTGGTTGAAGTTGTCGCGCTCGGTGACGCCGTAGACCTGGATCTTCTTTACCAGGTCCAGCCGGTAGGCATCAAACGGCGTGAGACGGTAGATGAGGTTGGGACTGGTGCGGTGGGTGGCCGAGTAGCGCAGCGCGAACAGCGGGTGCAGTGTGCGCAGTGCCGCCCGCGCGATCTCCGATTCCATGTTCTGCGGCTCGTCCAGAATCAGGATTGGGCGCGTCTCCTGGAGGAACTGGTACGGAAGCCGTTCGCCGGGCAGCTTCTCCGAGGCCTTGAAGATGACATTGGTCGCCTTGTTGAAAGAGTCCAGCGTGATGACAAGCACTTCCACTGCCGTGGAGGTGGCGAAGGCGCGCAGCTGGCTCAAGCGGCCGCTGTCGTACTCCACCAGGTTGACCGTCTCGTTGCCGTAGAGTGCGCGGAAGTGATCGCGCGTGATCTTGAAGTTCTTGATGACGCCTTCGTAGATGGCAATGCTCGGCACGACAATGATGAACTTGCTGAAGCCGTAGTGCCGCCGCAGTTCGTAGATCGTGCGGAGGTACACGTAGGTCTTGCCGGTCCCCGTCTCCATCTCAATCGTGAAGCTGGGGTAACGCCATGAATCCACGCCCACCCCTTCCAGCACCAGGCCGTCGTCCACTGCCAGTTGGGTGAAGAGGTCAGTGGCGATGCCGTTGGCCTGCTGGACGGCGCGCAGGTTGTCGGTCAGCCAGGCTTCGTTGAGCGTCTCGTAGGGCGGCAGGTTGGCGACGATTTCGGTGCTAAGCGCCGCATCGGTCACGGCGTAACGCGGCAGCCCTTCAAAGAGGTCAACGACGGCGGCGACCGCGTCGTGCTGGTGCTTCTGGTTAGGGTCAAATTGCAGGCGGAGTGCTTTCATTAATCCAGTCCTTAGTCGAGGGGTCGGCGGCCACAGCGACGAATGACCGGTGACCATTTTCCTCCTTGTCCCTCATCGTTCGACCGGCACCCCTTCATGTAACAATTCCGCTTCCAGGAACGTGAGAATGCGGAAGAGGTTCACCGCTTCGCTCGGAGCGACCGTGTCGCCCGGCCCAAGATGGCAATGATGTGGAAAGCCCGCAACTTCGGGATGGTGCGGTGTGTTGTCCCAACGCCGGCGCAAGACTGCACGCTGTCCGTCCATCCACTGATAGCGGTAATCTTCTATACAGATTTTCCCCTCAGGAACAGTAAAATACTCGGCGGCTTCCAGGAAGTCGCCATTGGCGAGCGTGGCGCGCAGCCGGAAATAGCCGTCGTCGGTGTTGATTTTGCTGGCGACGAGGGTGTATTCGGCGATCACTTCTGAAGTGAGCAGGGCGACCTCTACGGCGTTGAGGTAGGCTGCCGGCTCAGGCATGACAGTCTTCTCCACGCAGGATGCTGAGGCGTTCTTCCAGACGTTGGCGCATTTTACAATAAGCGCGCCATTCCACGTAATCAGCGTCGTCTGGCATCTGCCCGGCGTCATAGCGAGCTGCAAAAACGTCGCTGGCGAGTTGATACTGCGCTTCAAGTTCTGCCAACCGCGCGACCACCTGCGCCAAATCAGCCTCATCGCGCGCGATTTGCTGTTCCAGAACTTTGGGCAAGGTGGTATCCACTAAGGGCGCGCGAAAGCCCGCGTTGTAGAAGCGGGTCAACCGTTGTAAAGCCTGGGTGGATAGGGTCATCGTCATCTCTTCACTCCTTTATCAATGAACGTCAACTGGCAGGCAGGTCTAACATGGTACCACCTTTAGGATCAAAAATCAACCCCCGACGACCGTGACTGTTTCCGTCGTCCGCCCTCCTCACACAACCTTCAAGTTGCACCGATCCGCCAGCCGCAATTTCGCCTCGTCGTCCAGCGCGCTCTCCAGGCAGATGAACGTGTCCTCGGCGCGCAGGTCCAGCGCGGCGAGCGTCTCCGGGTGCAATCGTGCGTCCAGGCAGACGGTGAGCCGGTGCGCACAGAAGTCGGAGCTGACTTCCAGCAGCGTGTTGGCGGTGAACGCCGGCAGCGGGCGCACCCGGCTATCCAGCGGGAAGCCTTCCAGCAGCAGGAGCTCGGTGAGGAGCGCCGACGGCTCCCAGCTTTCCACCAGCGGCGACTCAAACTGGGTGAAGAGTGTCTCCAGTTCCGCCGCCTGCTCGCCGGTGTAGTCCTGCCACGCCTTGAAGTGCGAGCGGGCGAGGCGATAACTGCGGAAGCCGAGGTCGGGTGCCGGCCGGTCGGCGTCCGTCGTTTCTTGACCGGCGGCTTCCGCCTGCATTCGCGCAATCACGCGGCGGATGCGCTCGCGGCCGATGTCGGCGATGGTGGGGTAAGTGAGATTGCCCGTCGGTTCAGGAAGTTGCACCATGATAAAACGTCGGTTGCCACCGTCTTCCTGGTCTAAAGCGAGAGTAGCATGTGCAGTAGAAGCTGACCCAGCGAAAAAGTCCATAATAATATCGTCTTCTCCGATGAAAGGTCGGAACAGATATTTGATTAATGTGGTTGGTTTTACTGTGTAGAAAACATTATCTCTGCCCTCAGTGATACCAAATAATTCCTTCAGTTCCTGCTTAGCATCGTTGTTAGAAATCCCTTCGATGAAGCTGGGGACTTTGACTCGCCCTTCGTCGTCTCTTTCATAATACTTCTTATAAACTTGGTATTCTCCGTTTCTCTTTTGACGAAACTCTATTCGTCCTTCCTCAACCATCCTATCGAAGGTGACCCGTGACACCAACCATTGAGTTTCTATAACTGTACCATCGGGCAATTCAATAGGATAAACTAGAGTTGGCCTAGATGCTAGGTTTGATTTGAGTGGGCGAACGTAGTACTTGCCTCTTTCAGATTCGTATTCATCGGAATACTCAAATTTTTCTTTCTGCTCTTCAGGCCTTTCAATTGTGAATCCAGCGATGATTTCCCTTGCTCTAGCATAAACCAGCACATACTCATGCATATCAACGTAAAAACTTGTATGTTTACCACCTGTGTATTTTTTCTTCCACACCAACTGTGCTACGAAATTTTCATCTCCGAATATTTCATTCATCATCTGCCGGAGGTGATATACTTCATTATCATCAATACTCACAAAAATGACGCCGTCCTCGCGCAGCAATTGTCGCGCCAGCAGCAAGCGTGGATACATCATGTTCAGCCAGTTGGAGTGAAAGCGCCCGCTGGCTTTGGGATTGGTTGTCAGTGGCTGTCCTGCTTCATCCACCTGCCCGGTGCGTCGCAGGTAGGCCTCTAGCGGCTCGGTGAAGTCGTCGGAGTAGATGAAATCGTTGCCGGTGTTGTAGGGCGGGTCAATGTAGATCAGTTTCACCTGGCCGGCGTAGCTCTTCAGCAGCAGTTTGAGCACCTCCAGGTTGTCGCCCTCGATGAAGAGGTGGCGCGTCGTGGCCTCATTCACGCCCAGTCCCGGCTGCGGCACCAGCGTCCCCCGGCTCGGCTGGCTGGCCAGGCGGCGGGCCGCGCGCTTGCCGGGCCAGAAAAGGCCGAAGTGCTCCGCGTCGGCTTCGTCGTCCTCCAGGTGCTCACCTAGCGCTGCGCGCAGCGTCTCCCAGTTAATGCGTCCATCGGCAAAGGCTTCGGGAACCACGGCGCGCAGTTGCGCCAGGCGGTCCTCGTCAAAGGTAAAAGTGGGGTGTAGTTTGGTGATGGGCATGGGGCCTCCTTGTTAAACTCAGGGTCATAACTGCATACGGACGATCAACGGCTATCAACCGGTCATTCGTCGGCGATCGTTGGTCGGCCACCGCATTCTAACCGCGCCAGGAACCGTGCTGCCGTGAGAATCGGGATACCGCCGACTTCCTGCAAATCCAGCCAATGCCGGGCGCCGCTCACGCTGACATCCGCCCGGCCCACCACCGCGCAAGCGATCACGCGATCATCGTCGGGATCGCCTAAGGGGATGTCGTGTCCAGGTCCTCCAGCACCAACACCGGCAAGACCGGCGTGACTCGTGTCAGGTCGCGGTCGTTGGTCACGAAGAGTGTCGCACCTCCCAACAGCGCCGTTGCAAATTGCAGCGCATCGGCGGGACGCAGGCGATATTGCGCGCGCAACTGGGCGGCCTGGTGTGCAATGCCTGGCGTCACGCCGAGCACCATCAAATTGGGGAACTGCGTCAGCGCCGTCTCGTAGCGCTGCGCGATTTCCGGCTGCCCCAACTGCCACGGGCGCGCCGTCAATTCCATCAACGTCACCACCGAGGTACAGGCGCTCCACCGGCTGGCTTCCACGCCGGCCAGCAGCGGATACGTCAGCGAGAAATATCGGGGATGGCGTTCCAGGTGATAGATGAAGACCGAAGTATCGAGTCCCAGGCGGGTATGACCGATCAGTGCGTCGGCGAGGGTTCCCATGCGTCGCGCTCCTCGTGGAGATAGGCGTCGGTATCTACGCCCTTCCAAATCTCCTGATGCAAGCCCGCCAGATAATCGGTGTAACTGCCGGACGGCGCCGGCAGGGGGGATTCCCGTATCTGACGGAGCAATTGCTCATAGCGCGCATATTCCACCAGCACCACAATAGGCCGCCCGTGCTGCGTGATGTACACGGCGTCTCCTTCTGCCTGCACGGCCTCGATCACGTCGGTCGTCCGCCGTCGCAAATCGCTGATAGGCATAATCTTGACCGCCATGGCCCGCTCCTTTCCGGGATAGCCACAAATTCGACAATAGATTTGACGTCATATTTATCATCATTATAGTCAAGGGCCACCGCTCTGTCAATGCCAGATCTCCCCTTCAGCCGACCGATCTTTCCTCACCGCCCGAAATCTGCCCGCAGCTCCGCCGTATCCGGTGCGGCCTCCAGCCCGGCGGCGCGCCAGTGCTCCTGTTCGGCATCCGGTGGCGGATCCACAAAGTAGGGGCGCAGCGCCGGCTCACCCGCGCCACGATAGCCCGGTTTCCAGGCATACTCGCGGAAGCTGGTGCACGAGAAACGTGCATCGCAGTTGCGGCAGATATGGGCTGCAAAGCGCTCCCGACGCGCGCCAGGCAATTCCACGTTCAAATCGGCCACCGGGCGCGGCGCGAAGCGGTTTTCCTCAATCGCATCCACCACTGTGCCGAACGCCCGGATCGTCTCCTCCACCCGACGCTCATCGAAGGCGATCGGAATCACCGGTTCCCAGCGTTCGAGGTGATACGCCAGCATGTCGGGGTCGCCGCTCGCTAATGCATCCTGCAGCGTCTCGGGGAAGGCCGTAGCGATCACGGCCATCTCATCCAAATCCTGCTGACGCAATTCCTGCCAGATGTGAGCGTAGACGTTGAGCTGCTGCTCATAGTCCTCCGGGTTAGCCCGCACAAAGTCGGCGTCGTGCGTCTTCACGTCGTACATCACCGTGCGCCCCTCCTCCTGGAGGATGTCCACCACGCCTTCGATCGTGTACTCGCGTCCCTGGGGCGTCTCACAGCCGGGCAGACTTAGATGCACCTCGGTATCTGTCACCGCCTCGGCAATAGCGCGCAGCTTGCGCCAATAGAGTAATACCTGGTTGAGCGCCGTCTCTTTGACGTTGGGGGCCAGTGCCTGCCCGGATTCCAGCCGCAGCCGCTCGTAGTTCCGCTCGAACGTCGCGCGGATGAAAGCTTCAATCTCTTCTTCGTAGGCCATGCTCATCCTCTTTCTTCATAGCCAGACCGGTCGCTCGTCGTCCGTTCTCTGCCCTCTCGGCGTCGAATCAATTCGTGGTGCAGGTCTTCCAACGTGCTATGCACCAGGCTGCCGAAAAACATCGTCTCCGAGCGCGCTGGCGCAAAGCCATACTTGCGGAAGATCATGTATTGGCGCGGGCAGCGCTGGTACATGAGATAATCCGCCGTGAATGAGTAGATTTTGGGCAATGGCGCTTCCTGCAGCTGCGCTGGAGGGATTGTCGCCGGATCCAACGCCGGAATACGTGGAAAATTGGCGTCCAGCAAAGCTTTGAACGGTTCATTCATGTGTTGCCCGCGCCCCTGATAATGCGCCAACACTAACAGGTTCCTGGCCCGCGACAGCGCCACATAGAACATTCGCATCGCATCCAATTCACCCATCCGCTCCAGCGGCTCACCCGGCTCGCGCTCCAGAAACGGGCGCACCAACACCTCGGCGTCCGCCGGTTCGCGGGCGTCCTTGCGTGGATTGCCCAACACCACCACCGGGAACTCCAGCCCCTTGGCCTGATGGATGGTCAAAAACGGGATGCGTCCCTTCGGAAAAGGATCTTCCGCATCCTCGATCTCTGTCTCGCCGCGCCGATAGAGCGCGAAAAGATATGAAGCAAAGAAAATACGGTTGAACAAGCCGTCCACAAAGAGCTCGGCCGTGAGGATGGGCGCTTGCTGATCCATGAACCGCGTCAGGTATTGCGTGATGAGGCCGAGGTTGCTCACCGGCCCCTCGTCGTGGCCCGTCTCCGCCTGATCAAACATCTGCTTGAAGTGTTCAAAGCCGCACAGCTGGTAGAAAAGATCCAGCAAACTCCAATCCAAGGACGTCACACGCCGAACCACGTAACGGAGCGTCACCGGTTGGCCCTGCGCCGCGCGGCGCTCCACTGCCTGGTCCAGGAACTTGCTTGCCAGCAGCTGCTTACCCCGTTCGGAAAGGCGGGGGGCATTGTGCAGCACTCGCTTCATCATCTGAAGCTGGTAGGGTGCATCCAGGTCCCAACGATGTTGCTCCGCCACTTCCATCAGGGCATGATAATCTTGTGCGGCGCGCACCAGCTCGCCCCGCCGATCCTTGACGAACTGCTCCAACCGGGGGTCGGCTTGCATCAACTGCTTGCCGTTAGCTTCCACCCGCGCCAGCCAGTCATGATAAGCGCTGTAATCATGTCCCGGCAGATCGGCCCGCGACGGGCAGCCAAAAATCTGCACGAAAATGCCGAATACATCGCAAGCTTCTTCCACATCCAGGAAACGTCCGGCGCGGGGCGCATACACCTTCAGCCCTACCGCCTCCAATGCCGCTTTCATCCGGCTTACCGGCTGGGTCATCTCGCCCTGATATTTCAGACTGGGGAACAAGAAAGCAATTTGATTGGGGTCTTCTACTTTGCCCGCGTCCAGCAAGGCGCGCACCAGCGTCGCAATTTCTGCGCACACCGCGGTCGGCTCGGCCGGCGTGCTGGCAACCACTGCCGGCAAGGGGTCGCACTGGTATGGCTGGATGTCCTTATCCATCACCCGATAAAAGCCGGGTTGTCCATCTCCTTTGGCCCAATTTGTCTGTTTCATGAAGGCAGTGTAAAAATCCACGATGTGTTTGCGGGAACGGTAGGTAGTTGCCAGCGAAATCCGGCGCGGCGTCAGGCTCAGATAAGCCTGACAGCGGGTTGGGAACTCCACGAAGTTCTCCACCGTCGCACCCCGGAAGCGGTAAAGCGCCTGGTCGTCGTCACCGACCACGCAGAGATTGCCGGTTCCGCTCGCCAGTTTGAAGAAAATCCGCTCCTGGATTGTGTTCGTGTCCTGGTATTCGTCCACAATCACATGCCGGAAGGCCTTTTCGGCGTCGGGGAAGGCCATCAGAGCGCGATAGGCCTCTTGCTGCAGAAGCGAGAAGTCCGTCAGCGCGCCCTCCTCGGTGGTCAACGAATCCCGATATGCTATGTAGAGGCGCAACAGCAGCGCTACCTGCGTCGGGTCGCGCTTCCATTGCTGGAAGTAAGCGCGCAATTGCCCATCGTCATTGGCCAGCCGTTCCAGTGCTACGGCGGGGTCGAGACACTCTTCTGAAAAGCGGTTGAAGATCGCAATGCAATGGGTCACCGCCACATGCTTGGATTGTGAGGGACTGCCGAAAGCGGCATTGACGGCGGCATTGGGATCCACACCCAGTCCGGCGGCTGCGGTCACGGTGGCCCAGGTGCGCGCTTTGGAGAGGTGAAAGTATTGATCCAGCTCATCCAAAAGCGTGGGCGGGCGGTTGCGCTGCCGCCCGGCCGAGAAACGCCGCCGGTCTGAGAGCAGGCGTTGGCAGAGCGAATGGACCGTGCCGATGTACATCTGGCTCAAGTCATACGGCTTGCCGTTCAAGTTCGTCACCAGGCCGAGCAACGATTGCAAGCCCTCTCTGAGTTGCAGTGCGGCCTTTTCAGTAAAGGTGGAGAGGAAAATTTCTCCTGGCGCCACATCATGAAAAACGATGAGATTCACCGTCCGCCACAGGAGCACCCGCGTCTTGCCGGAGCCGGGGCCAGCAGTCAGGTAGAGCGGCCCCTCCACATGGAGAATCGCCTCACGCTGCGCGTCATTAGGCTGGAAGTGCGCTAATTGCCAGAGCTTTTCCAGCGTGACTGACCGATCTGTAAGCAGCGGCACCTGTTGCTCAAAGGTGGTCATGCTTTCAGGGCCTTTCGTGTGAGAAGATCGAGCACCTTGCCGCCGGGTTGCAGGCTAATGGCGGTGTAGCGGTGGGCCAGAGCGATCGGGACCACAGCATTCCGGTACAGGTCGCTCTCCAAAAGATTGAGCAGGGCAAGCGCTGTGGGTAATTGAGGGTAATTCTCGAATCGCACCTTCTCTATCAGGAAGTCTATGCCGGGCTCATCCTTGGAGGTATAGGGGTACGGCAAGCCAAACACAAAAACCCGCCCTGTTGGCGTTTTGTAGATGAAGTCCTGTCCGTAGTACGTCTCATAGCCGAAGCCATTATGCGCTGCTTCGCGTCCGGCAAGGATATACTGGTAACGATACTCATCATCAATGGCGAACAGGCGGTCGTTGGCCACAAAGCGCTCAACCAGTGTCATGTGATCCATCACCTGCCCGGTTTTTTGTAGTCCCACCATCAACAAGGGAGCACAGTGATGCTTCGCCAGCTTGTGGTTCACTTCGTTCAGGAAGATCATGAATGAGCGGTGCAGCCACGCCGCCGGCCCGAAGATCGCCAGCGGGCCATCCATAAAGAAAGTTATCTCACTCAAGGAAAGCAGCGCTCGCCTGGACAAGAAACGGATGTAGTGAAACGGCACCAGATGCTCCAGAACAAGCATGAGACGGGAGATCGTGACCTGGTTCGACTGATATTCCTGCATTTCTTCCCACAAACGCAGGCAATCAGTGGGGTAGATCTCAGCGCCACAAGCCGGGCAATGTTGCGGATCGGGCCTATCTTCGACTTCCACCGGGCCTTCTCCGCACATCGGGCATCTGTGTAATTTCAGGCGATGTGGGTCGCCTGTGCCAAGTTCGCCGGGGCGTAGCGCTGCCAGATGAAACAGGGTGGAGCGCAAACTGGTAGTGGGATCGGCTGCTGTAAAGCGCGTGCGAGGGCTGTAGAACTGCTGATCGAGCCAGGCGCGGAAACTCTCGCGCACGGTGGGATATTTACCCCAGCGGATATTGGCGCTGGGCATCGTGAAAGTCAGAGCAGCATTTTGGTTCTGCAGCGCCGCGACACGAAACGGGTCAACGAAAGCACCCTCTCGCAGCGCCCCGAATTGCTTCAGATCAATCAGCACGGCGCCGATCTTGATGTAGGCGACCTTGGTGCTGGGGAGTTTATCATCCAGGCTTGATTCATGATGGCTGCCATCTGTAGCGATGACGATGCTCGGAATTGCGGTGGGGGACGTGGGAGGCGGAACGAAGTGCGCCGCCACGGCCTGGCATTCTTCATCAGAAGGGGGCTTGAGATAGTCGCATTCCTGCAAAAATGCTGTCACATCCGGGTTGCGGACGATTTCGGCATGGACTGCCTTGCTGGCGAATTCACCGGGATAGGGCATCAGGAAACCTCCATCTCAGCTCAGGCATGTTGACGCTCTGTCATGCGTCGGCGCTCGGCATCGGGATCGAATTTGTCAATCTGAGTAGGAATGACAAAGGGGCTGGAAAGGGTCTTGACCCGGGCAAAGCCTACATCCTGAGCGCGAATGAGCGAATCGCTAAAGTCATCAAAGTCGTAAAACTGCGCCAATTCCTTGATTTCACGCAGGTTGTTGAGATGCGTAATGAACCAATTTTCGGTATTGGCGAGGATGTTAGGGTGCACCGAAGAAACTTCCTGGGTGGCGTAGACGAGGGCAATGCGATACTTGGCGCCCTCTTTCGCCAGCCGCGGCCAGGTCTCGGTCAACTCCATGCGTTTACCGATCAGATTGTGCGCTTCCTCAATGTAAACCACAATATTGGGCGGCGTTTGTCCCTGGACGAAAAGATTCATAGAATTTTGGAAAATCCGTTGGGCAATCTGGGTACTGACTTTCTCACGAATACGCGCGTCGCCCACCGAGAGGTCTAAAATGACGATCTTACCAGCCACCAGGTGTCGATAAATCTCCTCGGCTACCTCAGTGGTCCGGCGCGGTGAATGATAACGGAGTGAATCCGCCAGGATACGATAGCCGGAAATATAACCACTCGCCCCGCGCTTTTGAGCAATCATGTCCAAAAGTGTTTGTAGCGTGTCGTCCACCCAATTCTTACCGGCGGTGGAACTGAGAAGCGGTGCCTCTAAATTCGCCTCGCGAGCTGCCAGAAACCAGCCGCGGGCCTGCTCTAGCGTCAACCCATCCTTGAGATCAGGAAACTGTTCTCCAGCCTTGGCATTTACCTGTTCCTGTACCTTAGCGTTGGCGTCGAATCTCACGAGATGGCGTGAGGGAGGTGTGAAACCAGCAACGTATAGCAGCACTTTGTAGGCCGCCACACGCACTTGCCAACGCTTCCATTCACTCCTTTCTTGCTTATCTGGCTCGTCCAGCGACATATTGACGAAGGCGCGCACATAGTCTGTAGTCACCCGCCCGGCGCTTTCCAGTTCCCGCTGGATGATACCGAAGCCTTCGTTGAGCTGTTCGTAGAAATTGGTGCGCAATTCCTCAAAGCCAGGCGTTTCCATCATCCGATAGCGTACTGTATCTTGTGGATAGACATCGGCGATGGCGCCCTGATCCTGCTGATTGGGATTGGCATACTCGCCGTTGATGTCATAGATGATCTGGCCAACCTGGGCCTGGCCTTCGTCAGCCACCCGTTTCACGACCGAGACCATTTGCTTGATCATGTTGGACTTGCCGGTGCGAGTCATGCCCAGCACTGCTGTGCGGCGGGCCAGGAAATCCGACGGTTGTACGGAGACTGGCACGATCTCAGCGCGTGCGTCACGGCGGTGCAGCCGGTCGGTTGAAGTGTAACGTACCGTCCCAATTCGGAACGGTGGAATATCGCCCGGCAAACCAAGCCGCTGCGCATCCTCGCGTGCACTCCGCCGACGAATGGGGTCCACGTAATTCACGATGGTCTTTAGCGCCTCCCCATGGGGTCGGTAAACATTTAGGCGCGAGGCAGTGGCGAAAGATTCCAGATCACTGCCCAGCCAAAGTTCCCCCTCAGAGGTAAAAAACGTTCCCAGCACACGGCACCTCAGACCGCCGAATTGCAGCTGATTCAGCGTAATATCGTCAATGTCGCGTTCGCCTTCAGCTGCAAACACACCGGTTCGTTGCTGAAAGAAATCAACCTTGGTGCGCACCATGTCGTCGTCTTGAGGCAACTTGGCTGAGCCGATAACGCGCAAAAGAATCACTTCACGATCCACTTCTGGCGTATTGGCGAATGCCTCTGGGTCGAAAGCGGCTGCCACCAAGAAGCAATTATGCGGTACTCCCAACGCCTTGGCCTTCCACAAGTCATTGGTCATGACAAAGGCGTATTCATAGTCAATGCTGTAGGTCCACCCTACAAAAAAGTCTGGCTGAATCAGCTGGACCAAGGCGTCTTGCCGTAAGATTTGGTTAATGTTTTGCATCAACGACCTCCCTTCTCTCGCACCATGTACGTTCATCTAAATCTTCGCAAAATCGGGCAGGTTGAAAAGATTTGAGATAATCACTTCTTGGCCCTGTTTCTGTCCTTTTGACATGATACCTAGCGTATATGACAACTCCAAATGGTGCTGCCTCGCCCCATTGGTGCGCTTCTTGATGGCTTCGCCATAAAGCGCCTCTACTTGCTGCGAAAAATCGTAGCTCAAAATCCATTTGTCTTCCAATGTCAACAGAAAATCGCGCAATGCCAGATGATCCTTTTCGGCAAAATAATACCGATACAGGGTCTCAGCCTTTTCAAAAAACGGGGGGTCAAAATAGAGAAAGAGACCATCGCGAGGTAAAAGCCTGGTTTGTTGCTCTTCTCGCAAGCGAGCAATCCCTGCTTCCCAAGAGCAATTCCAGATCCCATAGATTTTGTCTTTGTAGGCCGCGATCTGTTGGATACGGCGGATCAGAGTTTCGCGCGGAAAGCGACAATCAATCTTATATGAAGATTTTTGCTGCTGACCTCCAATCGGCCCGGCCTTGGCCTCCAGGATCCCGGAAAAGCTGGTGCGATTTAAGAAAAAACCGGCCAAGGCTTGTTCTTTCTCTGTGACGGGATGAGAGTGTTTGAATTGCTGCCAACGTTCTACCGTGATCTCAATTGTCCGCACTTGCTCAATTAACCAGTCAGTGTCAGAGAAGAGCGTTTGCCAAAAGCTGGTAATCCAGGGGTCAAGGTCCATCAGGATGACCTGCTCAACTGATGGCAGTTGCAGCATGTGCAATGCGACACTTGCCCCCCCTGCAAAAGGCTCCACATACAATGTGGGATGCAGTTTGTTGAGTTCCAGTGCGTCCTGGATGTATTTACTCAATCGGCGTTTGGAGCCGGGATAGCGCAAAGGGCTCAATAGCGGTTTGCAATGATTGTCTGTCATGAGTCCATCTGTAATTATTTCAATGACCAAAAGTATCCTATGCGACTTATTTATGGTTGTAATATACTTCACACGGGCATAAACTGTGCTTTTTCAAAGCGTTGGAAGCGTAGCGTTAGGAGCAAATCCAGAGCGACTTTATGCGTAGTACTGGTTTGCTCCAGGCAAGTCGTAATCGCCATCTTGAACGCAGCAAAATCGGCATAGTAGTGGGAATACAAACACTGCTTTTTGACAAACTTCCACAAACGTTCGATCAAGTTCAAGTTCGGGGAATAGGCTGGAAGAAAGCATAATTCAATGTGCAATTCTGCGGCAGTAGCGAGCACCAGCGCACACTTCTGGTAGCGAGCATTATCCAGCACCACAGTAATAGGAAGGGTTACGTGCAAATCCGCCAATTTATGCAGTAAGGTACAGACTTCGGTCGCCGTGATAGAGGTATCGTTGGTGACCATGACCAAATCGTGCGTGATGGCATTTAACGCACCCAATACATTGAAGCGCTGGCGGCCGGCGGGGGCCTGAATGAACATCCGGGCGAAACACCCTAGAAATCCCAGGAACGGCGCGAGCACAAAATGCGCGGCATCCACAAAAAAGACGGCGCCTTGCCCGGCCTGGGCTTTGGCCAGGCGCGGTTCTAATTCGGTCTCCAGATAGGTGGCCGGCACTTCGGGGTCGGCTTTGGCCGGGAGCATCCCCACCTGGCGACACCGCAGCCCCAGCGTCTTAAGATAGTGCCGCACTTGCGTCTCACTCCGGCGCATGCCGGTGAGGGTCTCGATTTCACTCTGCGCTGCTTTGATTGTGGCCGGAGGGTCCGCCCGGAAATGCGCCTCCCAACTGACCGTATGCGCGGCCAAGTCGCTGGTAGGGCGATGCAGATGCAATTCCTTGAGCCGCGCCATGCCGCCCGCTTGATACAGGCGAAAATACTCACGCATCGTATGGGGACTAATCCCCGCCAACTGGGCAATTTGCGCATGCGGCAATCCCTGGCTTTTCAGCCACAGCGTTTCCATGCGCCGCTGGACTATCGGGTGCGGGGGGTGATAGCGTTCGTACTGGAGCTGGGCCTGAATTTCCGGGGTGAACTCTAATTGTATTGTCATGTGGTAAGTATAGCACGAGTTGACAATCTGACATGAAACACAGTTTGTGCCCGCGTCTGGTATACCAACAGCACGCTCAGCATTTGAAGAACACGGATTTGGTTCATCGTCTTGCTCCTTCCATAGGTGAGACCACCAGTATGTAATACCTCCTGCATGTCTGCTGCTCTGGTTACGCTGCTGTCATCTGCCTCCCTTCTCAGCGTGCACGCCCATTCTTCGATGATAGCAGCGATTGGCGCACAGCCTGACCGAGTGACTTTTGTTTCGCAAGACCGCTCTGTGGCTTATTGCCGCAAAGTGAGCGGCAGGAACACCTTGAAATCCTCGCCCTCGAGCGGCGTCAGCGCCAGATCGAGATCTATCACGGCGGGCGGAATGCCCACCACGGGACTGGTGAGGGGCTCGTCGCCCTCAGCTGCCACCTTCACATACCAACAATGACCCGACTCCATGCCCCAGACATAGTATCCAGCAACAGTAGTACCTTGTCAAGCATCAATTGAGGGGTAGAGTCGCCGGAGTTTGATGCGGGCGTCAGCGGCGGTGAAACGCCAATGAACCGTGGCCGCGTCGGCATTGCGCTCCGCTTCCCAGGCTGCGGCCTCTTGCGCCAAAGCCATTTGGTCAGACGTGCGTGGATGGAGACACTGCCGACTGAGCACACTCAACTCGATCTCTGCCATGTTGAGCCAACTCCCATGCTTAGGCGTGAAGTGAAACTCCAGCCGATCCAGAATCCGCCTGGCTTCGGCGGGCGGGAAGACCTCGTAGAGTGCCGCGGGATTGTGGGTGTTCAACTGATCTTGCACCACCGTGATGACTTTGGCTTCGGGAAAGTGCACATCCACCAACTCCCGCATACACTCGGCCCAGTCCGCTTTCGTGCGATGCTCGGTGACTTTGACATGCCGCCAATTCTGCAAAGGGGCGAAAAACATGAACACATTAGCCACCCCTTCCCGACGGTATTCGTAGTCATAACGCTCGGGTTGTCCGGGCTGCCCGGGCAGGGGCTGGCGCGTTTCGCTCACCAGTTGCACGGGAGTTTCATCCACACAAACGAATGGATAGGCGGGGTCCGCGGGCCGCTTGTACACGTCCAACACGTCCTCCATATGATAAACAAACTCGGCGTTGGCTTCGGGAGGAATGCACCATTCTTGCCTTTGCCAGGGCTTTAGTTCGTTTTTGTGCAACACTTGCCGGACGGTCTCATGCGACACACTCTCGACATACTCCAAAACCACCATCTTGTCTGCCAACAACCGCAGCGTCCAACGCTGATGCCCCTCAGGTGGGGCACTACACACCAAGGCAATCAGATGCGCTTCTTGCTCGCCATCCAATTTGTGGGGGTAGTCGCGGACTGGAGGACGCCGGTTCAAAGCAGCTTCCAACCCTTCTTCGACAAAGCACTGGCGCACCCGAGCGATGGTGGCTATGCTTACCTCCAGCGCTGCGCTGATTGCTGGATCCGACCAGCCGGCATGAGCTTTCAGCAGAATGCGGGCATGGGTCAGTTTACGGGCTCGGGCCGTCCCAGACGCAAGCAGTTTTTGCAGCGTCTCACATTCTTCGGTACTCAGGGTGACAATGTACTTCTTGGCCATCTCTGCCTCCTTTTTTGGAAGCAGGATACCACATCCCCCCCACCCATCAAATCAGCCTTGACAAAGTACCAGTCATTCAGTGTTTCAGGCCTCCGATGTACTTTAACAGGCGTGAGATAGTCCAAGCTGGAGTGCGGTCGTTCGTGGTTGTAGAAGGCGAAGTAACATTGCAAGTCAGACGCCGGCGAGAGCGCGTAAGGCCGCCCCGCATTACCCATTACTCCTCATCCATTACCCATTACCCCTCACATGGCCTCATCCCTGAGATGCAGGTGACTACTTTGTGACCTTTTGTGATATAATGTAGTTACGATTTACAGGAGGGCACAATGGAAACGAGGACGACGGTTCGTGAGTTGAAAGCGCAGCTGAGCGCTTATCTGCGACGTGTGGAGGCCGGCGAGACGGTGATCATCACCCGGCACGGCAGGGCCGTGGGGCGAATTGTGCCGGTGGAAGCGCCGCTGACGACGCGCCTGGAGGCATTGGAGCAGGCAGGCGTGCTCGCCTGGAACGGGAAACCGCTGCCGCCTCTCGCACCGGCGGCGCAGACCACAGGCGCGACGACCGTGGCCCAGCTCCTCGTGGAGGAGCGCGCGCTGTCGCAGGAAGAAGCATGATCGTCTACCTGGACGCCAGTGCGCTGGTAAAACGTTACGTCGCCGAGCGGGGCACTGCCGAAGTGACCGCGCTCATCGCCGCAGCCGCCGGTGTGGGGACGTCGCTGATCAGCCGGGCGGAGACGAGTGCGGCGTTGGCGAAGGCCGTCCGCGTCGGCGCGCTGACCTTCGAGGGGGCAGCGGCGGCGTTGCAGGTCTTCCGCAGCGAGTGGCCCTGGCTGATTCGGGTGCAGGCGACGGAACTGGTGTTGGCCCGTGCCGACGCCCTCGCCTGGGAACTGGGATTGCGCGGCTACGACGCCGTGCATCTGGCCTCCGCCCTCATCTGGCAAGAGGGTGTGGGCGAAGCCGTCACCCTGGCCACCTATGATCGGCAGCTGTGGGACGCGGGTCATACGCAGGGGCTGACTGTCTTCCCGGAAAATCTACCGGCATGGCTTAACGCCTGAACATAGGGGAAAATGCGTCGAAGGCGGTTTTGGGGCCCTGGACCAGCTCCGCCAGGAATTGCTGACGCTCTTTGGGCGTCCGATAGACCTGGTCCTGGAATGACTCCCCTTCAGGGAACCCATCGTTGACGAACAGGCAAAGGGGAGTGTGCCAGGTCGGGCTCGCAACTCTTTTTGAATTCCTCTGTGAATTTTCCGTAAACCTGCAGCGGGGCAAGAAATGGCGTCTTGCCATCCAAGACGTTCTGCCTATAATCTTCATATTCGGAAGTGCGAAGAGTCAACGGTTTTTGTGAACCCTTGCACCGGGAGAAGATAGAGGATGAACGAGTCCATTCGAATTCGAGTCTGTCTGGCGATCGTAACGCAAGGGAAGGTCCTGCTCGTGCCCCATGGTACCAGGCGTCGAGGCAAATGAACAAAAATCAGATTTGATGCGATGACCGCGCTCAGATTCCGGCTTCTCATCAGGATCCGGGTGGGTTGATCTCCAAAACGAGGTAGAACAACATGGACAAGTTTAACCGTCCCACAGGCACGCAGGACTTGCTGCCCGTCGAGCAACCCTATTGGGAATACGTCAGCAGCAGCGCCGCGGCGACCGCTCGCCGCTTCGGCTACGAGCGCATCGAAACGCCCATCTTCGAATCCACCGGACTTTTCGCGCGCGGCGTCGGCGGCGCGACGGACATCGTCGAAAAAGAGATGTATTCCTTCCGCGATAAGGGCGACCATCCGCTCACCCTGCGCCCGGAGTTCACAGCAGGCGTCGTCCGCGCCTACATCGAAAATGGCCTCCACACCCTTCCCAAGCCGGTGAAACTCTTCTCAATCGGGCCGATCTTCCGCTACGAACGTCCCCAGGCGGGACGCTTCCGGCAGTTCCACCAGTTCAACGCGGAACTCTTCGGCATTCAGGACCCCCTTGCCGACCTCGAGAGCATGTTACTGGCGTGGGACCTCTACGCCGGCTGGGACTTCAAAGGGCTCTCGTTCCAGATCAACTCCACCGGTTGCCCCGCCTGTCGCCCCACTTACAGCGCCGCGCTGCGCGAGTATTACCAGCAGCACCTGCACGAGATCTGCGACGACTGCAAACGCCGCCTGGAGACCAATCCCCTGCGCGTGCTGGATTGCAAACAGGAGCGCTGTCAGCCGGTGATCGCGGGAGCGCCCCAAAGTATAACGTACCTCTGCGCTGAATGCGCCGCGCACTTCGCCAGCCTGCGCAGCTACCTCGATGCGCTCGCGCGCCCCTACACCATCAACCCCCGCCTGGTGCGCGGGCTGGATTATTACACCAAGACCGTCTTTGAGGTGTGGGCCGAAGGCATCGGCGCACAGGCAGCCGTCTGCGGCGGCGGCCGCTACGATGGGCTGATCGAATTGCTTGGCGGCCAGCCAACGCCCGCGGTGGGCTTCGCCGCCGGCCTGGAGCGCATCATCCTGGTGATGAAAGCGCAGGGCCTCACACCGCCCCCCCTGCCCGTCCCCCCCGTCTTCATCGCCTTCTCCGGCGACGCCGCGCGCATCACCGCCATCCGCCTCCTCGTGGAGCTGCGCGCCGCGCACCTCGGCGCCCAGATCGCCATGGGGGGCAGCCTCAAAGCGCAGCTGCGTCAGGCCGACAAGTCCCAGGCGCGCCTCGTCCTCATCGCCGGCGAAGACGAGCTGGCGCGCGGGGAAGTGAGCCTCAAAGATTTGACGACGGGCGCGCAAACCGCCGTGCCCCTGGCTGAAGTCGCAGCGCGCATCGCCCGGGCGCTCGGCGCGCCCTGAGCGGGAGGGACGATGCAGACCATCGGCCTGATCTACAATCCCCGCGTGGAAACCTCCATCCCCTTGGCACAAGAGATCGCCGCCTGGCTGGAGGCGCGTCACGTCAGCGCGTGGTTGTGTTCCACCCACGACAAACCCTCCGATAGCGCGTGCCTGGTGCGCAGCGACCTCCTCATCACCCTGGGCGGCGACGGCACCATCCTGCGCGCCGCGCCGCTGGCAGCGCCGTTGGGAATCCCCATGCTGGGCCTCAATCTGGGCCGGGTGGGCTTTCTCACCGAAGGCGATCCCGAACACTGGGTCGAAGTGCTGGAGCGCATCCTGGCCAACGAGGGCAGCATCGAAGAGCGGCTGATGTTACAGGTCACGCACCTGCGCGCCGGTGTGATGCAGGCCCGGGAATTCGCCCTCAACGACGCCGTCATCAGCCGGGGCGCGCTGGCCCGTACCGTCCATCTCCTCACGGCGATTGACGGCGCGGTGCTGACGGAATACGTCGCCGACGCGCTCATCCTGGCGACGGCAACCGGCTCCACGGCCTATTCCTACGCCGTGGGCGGGCCGATCCTCCCCCCCTGGCTCGACAACATCATCATCGCGCCCGTCGCGGCCCACCTGAGCCTCGATCGCCCCCTGGTGCTCAACACGCAGGCCGTCATCGAGATCACAGTCCGCACGACAATCCCCGGCATGGTGACCGTGGACGGGCGTCTGGCGGGCGAGCTGCTCGAAGGCGACTGCGTGCGCGTCGAACGCAGTCCGCTCAAAGCGCGATTCCTGCGGTTGCGCAGCCGGGCAGACTTCTACCGTACGCTGGTCGCCCGTCTGAGCCCCCGGAATCACAACGAGGCGGAGAGTTGAACACGCCGATGCCACAATTTTCGCAGGAACAGGAGCCGCCGATGTCATCTGAAACCCCCGCAGAGAGGCCTCTTTTCTGTCGCCGCCATCCCCACACGGAGACGACGCTGCGGTGCTATCAATGCGGCGCCCCCATCTGTCACCGCTGCGCGCAACGCACACCCGTAGGCTATCAGTGCCCTGACTGCAAACGGGGGATCAAACGGCGCTTCGAGCAGGCCCAGCCGCTCGATTATGGCATTGCCCTCGTGGTCTCGCTGATCCTCGGCGGTATTGCCGGCATGTCATTGCCGTTTCTGGGATGGTTCACCCTTTTCCTTTCCCCCCTCGCCGGAACCCTCATCGCCGAGATCGTCTGGCGCCTGGTGCGGCGGCGTTACAGCTCGCGTCTGTGGTGGATCGTCGCGGCCGGCATCGTCGTGGGGACTTTGCCTGCCATCGCCCTGCACGTGGTAGGGATGAGCGCAGCGGGCAGCGACGTCCCGGCATCCGGCTGGTTGAGCCTGCTCTGGCCGCTCGTCCACATCGGGATGGCCGTGGGCACGGCCACCGCCCGGCTTAAATAAAGGAGCCGCGATGGCCCGCGTGCTGATGCTCACGCCGCAGCTGCCGTATCCCCCGCGTCAGGGGACGGCGCTGCGCAATTGGGGGCTTCTGCGCGGGCTGGCGGCGCATCACGAGCTGTGGCTGCTGTCTTTCGTCACGCCCGATCAGGCCGACGAGATGCCCCCCGCGCTGAGCACGCGGCTCAAAGGCGTGGCGGCGATCCCTCAGCCGACCCGCGCGCCTTCCCAACGGCTGCGCGACCTGCTCACCTCGCGGAAGCCCGACCTGATCTTCCGCCTGCGCAGCGCCGCCTTCGAAGCGCAGCTGCAGGATTGGCTCGACGCGCAGCCCTTCGATTGGTTGCTCGTCGAAGGCCTCGAGCTCACGCTGGCGCTGGAACGTGTGTGGGCGCGTCCCCACCCGCCCCGCGTGGCCTTCGACGCTCACAACTGCGAGTATTTGCTCCAACAGCGCGCATTTCAAACGGACCTGCGTCACCCGCGCCGCTGGGTGGGCGCGGCGTATTCGTGGCTGCAGTGGCGGCGCCTGCGGCGGCATGAGGCGGCCATCTGCCGCCGGGCCGAGCTCGTGACGGCGGTCTCCACGACCGACGCCGCGGCGTTGCAGCGCCTCGCGCCGGGAATCACGCCGCTCGTCATCCCCAACGGCCTCGAGGTGGCGGAATACACCCGCTGGGAAGAGGCCGCCCCGCTCCAACAGCCCGCCTTCGTCTTCACCGGCACGCTGGATTTCCGGCCCAACGTGGATGGCGCGCTCTGGTTCGCGGCTGAAGTCTGGCCCCGCATCCGCGCCGCCCTGCCGGAGGCGCACGCCTACCTCGTGGGGCAGCGCCCGCATCCCCGCCTGGACGCGCTGCGCGCCGTGCCCGGCGTCGTCATCACCGGCGCTGTCCCCGATACGCGCCCCTACCTGCGCGCGGCGACGGTCTACGTCGTACCGCTGCGGGTAGGAGGTGGCACGCGCTTCAAAATCCTGGAGGCCGCCGCGACGGGCCGGGCCATCGTCTCCACCACGCTGGGCGCCGAGGGGTTCCCGAACGTGGAGCAAGCCGTGACGCTGGCAGATGACGCCGTCACCTTCGCCGAAGCCTGCATCACCCTGGCGCGGGACCCGGCGTTGCGGCAACGCCGCGGGGCACAGGCGCAGGCCTTCGTCCGCGCCTATGATTGGGACACCCTGCTCCCGCCGCTCATCGCACGGTTGGAGGGAAACGCTGGACAACACTTCGAGAGCGGCTATACTGAAGGAGACGCCAGGTGCGGGTGCACGTCATCCAAGGATGAAAATGTGCGGTAACTGTTCAGCCCGGCGCCAGGTAGCCAGACGGCGATGGATGAACCTTTGTGACCTGGAGCTTTTGCCCCACCCCCTGCCCCCTCCCCAACGGCGCATACGCCGTTGGGGAGGGGGAAAAAATAAGGGGGCTTTGCAGGCGGGCTACGCCCGCTTGCAAAGCCCCACAAAAAAAGTTCCCCTTCCCCCGTGCAGCGCGGGGGGAAGGGGAAGGGGATAGGGGGCAAAAATTGATTCTTAATCTTCAGCAACTGTCAGGAAATATTCCGTTTTTTTAGTCAGTGGCTGAACAGTTACCCTGTGAGCCATAACCCGTGAGCAGCGACGGCGACGGCTCACCGGTTCGACACGAGCCCACCGCGCTGAAGCGTGGTGTTTGAGGACGTAGCAGCCCCGGGGGCCAGGAATTTCTCATCTTATCCGTGAAATTCGTGTTCATTCGGGGCCATTTTCGCAGGAGGTTAGCGTTATGTCACACAAGGATTTCACCGGGCGCGGCAAGGTCGCCATTGTGCGCACCAGTCCGCAGACCGTCCTGGAAGATTACGCCCGGCTGATGGAGCTGGCCAATTACCGCTCGGTGTTGCCGCCGCAGTATCCGACCCTGCTCAAGATCAACATCTCATGGCAGACGTGGTATCCCGCGTGCTCCACCGCCCCCTGGCAGCTCGAGGGAGTCATCCGCAAGTTGCAGGCCGATGGATATACCCGCCTGCTCGGCGTCCACAACGACACGGTGGTCGTGGATACGAGTGACGGGGAACGCAACAACAAGCAGAAGTACGTCACCGATAAGTACAACGTGCCCTGCGTCTACATCTACAAGCCCGAAGTCAAATGGGTGCCCTATCAGCCCAAAGCGCCCTTCCTGGTGCTCGATAAAATCTATCCCGAAGGTGTCACCATCCCAGAAGTACTGATCGGGAACAACATTATCCAACTGCCGACGGTGAAGTGTGTCCATCCGGCGACCGAGATCATGCTCGGCGATGGCAGTGTGACACGCATTGGGGATCTGGTAGAAGCCCGCTTGAAGCAAGGCGCGATTCCCCTCCTGGAGGCCGATGGCGACTTACGTGTCCCGGCCGCCGTCACGCTCTTTGGCCTGCAAGCGTGGGGCGCCGAACCGCAGTCAACCGCCTTTTTCTGGCGCACTCCCGCCAACGGACAGCCGTTGTGGCGCGTACACACCCGAACCGGGCGCGAGGTCACCGTCTCCGGCGAACATCCCTTCCGCACCCCCACCGGTTGGCGCAAGGCCTCAGAACTGCAGGTCGGGGATCGCATCGCCATCCCCCGGCGCCTGCAGGTGCCGGGCGTCAGTCAGCCTCTGCCCCAGGCCACACCGGATTTGGAGGACGTCACCACCATACGTGTGGAGGACATCCCCTTCCGCCCCGGCTACCGCTACCCGGTTGAATATCAACGCGAGGTCGTCCAGGCCTATCTCGACGGCCGCTCGCTGGAGGAGCTCGCCGCGGCGCGCAACGTTCCGTGGCTGGCGCTCCAACACATCCTGAAGCGCTACGACATTCCTCAACGGCACGTGGAGCCCAGGACCCACTTCCCTGAACAAACGTCACCTGCATTTTGGCGTTGGATGGGCTATTTCCTGGCCAGCGGCTGGGTTCGCCCCATGCGCGTCACCTGTCGTTTCTGGTGGACTCACAGCGACCCGGCCCTGCGCGACGACTTCTTCCAGTTGACCCGCGAGCTCTTTGGCCTTGAGGTGACCTGTCGCCCTCACAGCCACGATTGCTATGTGGACAGCGTGCAGCTCCGCGACCTCTTCGTGGCCCTGGGGCTGCCGATCCCCCTCCAGCCCACCAACAAGCGCTTGCCGGCCCTGCTGTTCCGCTGCCCCGATGAGGAAATTGCGGCCTTCCTCAATGGCTACCTGGATGGCAAGGGGAGCATGGGAAGAAGGGACGGCCTGCATGTCCTCTCCAACAGCGAAGTCCTGGCAAATCAGCTGCAGCTGCTCCTCACCCGTTTGGGGATCGTCGCCTTTCGCAAGGCGCTCCCCCCTCACGCGGGCCGTGCCACCATGGCCCCCAAACGCCACACAGAGATCAACATCTACGGAGATGAATTGCTGACGCTGGCGCAATGGGTACACTTTCGGGTCCGCCACAAGCAAGAACAGTTCGAGGCACTGATCGAACACCGCAAATCCGGTCGGCGTCTCAGCGATTGGGACACCATCCCCGTAGATCCGGGACAATTCCAGCGGGTGCGCCAGGAACTCGGCTTCACACAGGCAGCCACGGGACATATGTACTGGGTTAACGCCATCGAACACGGGCGGCTTCAACCCGTGCGCCCGGTGATGGACTATTTCATCGAGCTCTTCCGCCAGACCGACACCGAGGGACGCTATCGGGAGGACATCGAAGCGCTGGCGACACTGGCCCACCCGGCGATTGCCTGGGATCATGTCACCGCCGTCGAAACCATCGCCTCGGACACGCCCTATCTGTACGACTTCACCATGGAGACCACCCCCAGCTTCGTGGGGAATGGCATTTTCCTGCACAACACGCACGTCTTCACGACCATCACCGGCGCGATGAAAAACGCTTTCGGGGGCCTGCTGGGACGCAAACGGCACTGGACCCACAGTGTGATTCACGAGACGCTGGTGGATCTGCTGATGATTCAGCAAGACATTCACCCCGGGCTCTTCGCGGTGATGGACGGCACGTTCGCCGGCGACGGCCCCGGCCCGCGCGCCATGCACTGGCACGAGAAGAACGTGCTGTTGGCGTCGGCGGATCAAGTCGCCATTGACGCCACCTCGGCCATGCTCCAGGGCTTCGATCCCATGAACATTCCCTTCATCCGCATCGCGCACGACCTGGGCCTGGGGGTCGGCAATCCGCAGGAGATCGAATTCGTCGGCGACGTAGAGGCGACGCAAGAACGATGGAACTTCGTGCAGGAAGACACCTTCGCCAGCCGCGGGCAGAAAATGATCTATCACGGGGCGCTCAAACCGTTCGAGGAGCTGCTGCTGCGCGGGCCGCTCGTCCCCTGGTCCTACTTCGCCAGCAACTTCTATCACAACGTCTACTGGTATCCCGTGGTAGGGCGCAAGCGGGTACAGGAAGCCCTCAAGACGCCGTGGGGACAGCTCTTCAGCAGCTACGGCGCGGAGGCCGGGTTGGAAGGGGCCGTGCTCCCCAGCGTGGAGACCAAGACGCTGCTGCAAGGCGCGGCAGTTCTGGGGGGCATGGGTCTGGCACTCGGCGGGGTGGGCGCGCTGTTGTCCCGCCGCCGCAAATCCTGAGTACGGCAACCTGACGGGAGGCGTCTATGGAGGTTCTGAGCATTCTGCTTCTCAGCTTTGTCCCGATGCTGATTTACGCGGCCGTGCTCTGGTGGCTGGACCGCTTCGAGAAGGAGCCGCTGTATTTGCTGGCGTTGGCTTTTCTGTGGGGCGCGGTGCCTTCCGTCCTCCTGTCCGTGATTTTCGAAGTCATTTTCGACGTGCCCATCACCATGCTTTCCGGCAGCACCCTCGCCTACGAACTGCTCGGCGGTTCCGTCGTGGCGCCGCTGATCGAAGAAGGCACCAAGGCGCTGGCGTTGCTCATCCTGTTTCTCTTCTTCCGTCGGGAAATTGATAGCCCCCTCGACGGGCTGGTCTACGGCGGCATGGCGGGTTTCGGCTTCGCGGCGGTCGAAAATGCCTTCTACCTCTTCGGGGCCTACGGGGAAGGCGGCATGGCCGACGTCACCTCCCTGGCGCTCCTGCGCGCGGGGCTTTTTGGACTGAATCACGCCATGTACACCGGTTTCACGGGGTTGGGGATCGCCCTGGCGCTGGAGATGCGCTCCCCCTGGCTCAAGGGGCTGCTGCCGCTGCTGGGATTTGGCCTGGCGATGGCCGCCCATGCGTATCACAACACCTTCGCCACGTTCACCGGCTACGTGGAAAGCCCGGCGCCCCTCGTGCTCGCCGCCGTAGGGGATTGGATCGCCATCGTGTTTTTATTCGGCGTCATCCTCGCCTCCCGCTTCTTGGAGCAACGGCACATTCGCCGCTTCATGGAGCGTTACGCCGACAGCCTGCAATTCCGCGAGGAAGAGATCGCCGTGCTCACCTCGCCGTGGCAGCGCTGGCGGGTTCAGGCTCAAGCCCTGTTCACCGGCAACCTGCAGCACTGGCGCAAGGTCGTGCACTATTTCAACACCATCACCGAAGCCGCTTTCGCCTTCCACCGGGTGCAAGGAGGCGACGCCAAGGCCGACCCGCGTCTGCAGCAACTGGAGCAGGAGATCGTCGCGTTGCACATGGCCGCCTGAAAGCAGCCTGAAGTTTGCGTCACATTTTCCATGCAAATGATTTTGAGATTTACTGATTTTCTAAGCAGAGGCTATGACAACTCTCTTCTCACTATTTGCGAAGGAGACGCCATGTGCTGGCGCACATCATCCAAAAATGAAAATGTGCGATCATTGTTCAGCCTGGCCTCAGGTAGCTCGATGGCAATAGATGAACCTTTGTGAGCTGTAGCTTTTGCCCCTCCCCCTGCCCCCTCCCCAACGGCGCAGACGCCGTTGGGGAGGGGGGAAAAAATAAGGGGATTTTGCAGGCGGGCGTAGCCCGCCTGCAAAATCCCACAAAAAAAGTTCCCCTTCCCCCAGCGCAAGGCGCTGGGGGAAGGGGCCAGGGGATAGGGGGCAAGAATTGATTCTCAATTTTCAGCAGTCGCAAGAAAATCTTGTGTTTTTAGTCAGTGGCTGAACAGTTACTGTGTGAATTGTGAGCTATGAATCGTGATCGAAAGCTGCGACGGCTCTCTTCTCACGACCCGCTGATCTCTATTTTTAGGAGGAACAGACATGGACGAGTTGGTGAAACTGGTAGCACAGAAGACGGGGATCCCCGAAGCGCAGGCGAAGATCGCCGTGCAAACCGTGATCGGTTTTTTGAAGGAGCGGCTGCCGGCCCCGCTCGCCGGGCAGATTGAAGGCCTGCTGAGTGGGAAGCAGACGGCCGAGGCTCTCAAGGGCCTGGGAGGGCTGCTGGGCGGCAAATAGTCGCGCGTGAAAGCATCAACCCTGGCTGCAGCGGGGACAGGCTCTGCCATGTCGCATGCCCCGTCCCCCTGCAGACCCTTCCGATTGCACAACGCCATTCAGCCTTATCCCTGGGGCAGTCGCGGCGCTGAGGCGTTCATCCCCCGCCTGCTGGGTATCCCTGCCGCACCGGAGCAGCCCTATGCGGAGCTGTGGATCGGCGCCCATCCTAACGCGCCATCGCGCGTGTTTCTCGGCGACGAGCCGCTTTCCCTGGCGACACTCATCGCCAGAGAGCCCGTCGCCATGTTGGGCGCTGCCGTCGCCCAGCGCTTCGACAATCAGCTGCCCTTTCTCTTCAAGGTGCTTTCCGCCGCGGAGCCGCTCTCCATCCAGGCGCACCCCGATAAGGTTCAGGCAGAGCGCCTCCATGCCCGCGACCCGCAGCACTACCCCGACGCCAATCACAAGCCGGAAGTCGCCATCGCCCTCGACCGCCTCACCGCGCTGGCGGGGCTGAAATCGGCGGAGGAGCTGCGCGCGACGCTGACGGCCTATCCCGAAATCGCCGCCTTCATGGGCGAGGCCGGAGCCGACCCGCGTGAGAGCTTCATCACGCTGATCCGCCAGGCGCTCGCCGCTCCGCAGGCGCTAAGCGCGACCTCCCGGCGCCTGGCGGCGCGATTGGAGCAGACGCCCCCGCCGCGCCCTGAAGCCGAAACCCTCTTCCTCACCCTGCGCCCGACCTACGGTGACGCGGATGTGGGGCTGCTCGCGCTCTTCTACCTCAACCTCATCCACCTTGAAGCGGGAGAAGGACTTTACCTGCCGGCAGGCGTCCCCCATGCCTATGTGCACGGCAATCTCGTGGAGTGCATGGCCAGTTCCGACAACGTCGTGCGCGTGGGGTTGACCCATAAGTTCAAGGATGCCAGGGCGCTGCTGGAAATCCTGGCCCCGGCGGTCGGGCCGTTGCCGGTGTTGCGGCCTGAGCCAGAGGCGCCGGAGGTGAGTTATCCCACGCCGATGGCGGAATTCGAGGTGCGCCGGCTGGCGCTGGAGATGGGAGCGCGCCGCGCCATGGGGCCGCGCTCCAGTGTGGAAGTCTACTTGCTGACAGAAGGCCGCCTTCAGGTCAGTTGGAGCGACGGGGAGGAAATTTTTGCCCGCGGGGAAAGTTTTCTCATCCCCGCGTGTTTGCCCGCCTGGCAACTCACCGCGCTGGAGAAGACCACGCTCTTCAAGGTAAGCGTCCCCGCATGAGAGAGCCTCTCAAAACGCCCGCGAGCACGGGGGTCAGACTTCCGTGCCCGCGGTGCTAAAGCGGCTCTTATTTGTGATATTTCTCCCCGCTGAGCAGCGTCATGGAGCGGTAGAGCTGCTCCAGCAGGACAACCCGCGCCAGTTCGTGGGGCAGAGTGAGCCGCGAGAGAGCCAGCTGCTCCTCGCAGCCGGCGAGCACTTCGGGAGGCAGGCCCAGCGGCCCGCCGATCAGCAACGCGATGTGCCCCCGCAGTTCCAGTTGCTGTCCCAGCCATCGCGCCAGGGCCGGGCTATCGCGCTGTTCCCCCGTCGGCGTGAGCGCAATCCGCAGGTGCGCCGACCGCGCCGCCTCCAGCAGCGACGCCCCCTCCCGCTGCAAAGCCACGGCGTCGAGCACACTGCCCACCATGTCCCTCAACTCGACCAGGCGCACCGTCACATAGCGCTCCAGACGTCCCAGATATTCCTCCTGAGCCGCCTGCCAATGCGGGACGCGGATTTTGCCCACCGCAAGGATGTCAATCTGACCGGGGAAACGGGGCATAAGTCAATATTCCCCATGACCCATCCCCGCCTGTCACAAGCCACCGCGGGTGACGGCCGCTTCCTGCACCTGGGCGAGCAGCGATTCGGCGCGAGTGAGGAGCTGCGCCACCTCGCGTTCCCACGCGCTTTTGAGCGCCTGATCCTCGATGGAGACGGCGTTGATGCGCACGTTCAGCGCCGCGCCCTGAATGCTCGCCATGGACATCCACGCCGCGCTCGCCGCATCGGAAACGGCGTTCACGTTGCCCTTGCGCGCCACAGTGAGCGCCAGCTCCAACACCTGGAGCGCCTCGCGCGCGGTCGCCAGGGGAACTTCTGCCGCGTTGAGGGTGGCCTTCTGAATCGCGGCAGCGCGCGTCGCCTGCTCCTCCGCCGTGTCCTTGGGCAGTTTGAACGCCGCCATGACCGCGTCGAAAGCCGCGGCGTCCTCATCCATTCGCGCGGTGAGTGCGGCCCGCAGCTGTTCCGCCTTAACGATCAGCGCGGTCAGTTCCGCCTCCACGGCGGCATACTTGCGCTTGCCCACCGTCAGCCGCGCCACCATCGCCGCTAACGCCGCACCGAGCGCGCCCGCCAGCGCCGCCACCGAACCGCCGCCCGGCGTAGGGCTGTTCGCCGCCACGGCTTCCAGGAAGCCCAGGGGCGCGCCCTCATCCAGCGCAGCAAGTTTCCGCTCGATGATCTGCTCCGGCGTGAAGAGGTCGAGCTGCAAATACCACTGCGCCGCGTCCACCAACGCCTGCTCCGGCACCAGCCCCACCAACTCGGTGTGCGTGACCGTGACGCCGTAACGCGCCGCCTCGCATTTCACCGCCTCCAGTACCCGGAACATCGGCGTCTGCGTGAAATCGGTGAGGTTCATGGAGACCTGCGCCTGCCCGGCGACCAGCACTCCCATTGCCTTGACGAAGCGGAACCCGCCGTTGGAATGGCGCAGCGCGCGGGCAATGCGATTGGCGATGGCGACGTCCGTCGTGTTGAGGTAGGCATTGAAAGCAATGAGATAGGGGCGCGCGCCGATGATGGTCGCGCCGGCCTTGCCCACCCTCGCCGGGCCCCGATCGGGAGCGCGCTCCGGCTTGACGCCGATCTCCTTCTTGAGCAGCTCGTACTCGCCGCGCCGCACGTCCTCCAGGTTGACGCGGTCCGGGCGCAGGGCGGCGGCCTCGTAATGATACACGGGGATGCCCAACGTCTCTGCCACCCGCTGCCCCAACCCGTGGGCGAGCGCGACGCACTCTTCCATCGTCACCCCGCTGATGGGCACAAAGGGCACCACATCGGTAGCGCCCAGGCGGGGATGCGCCCCCTGATGGACATCCAGGTCAATCAGTTCCGCCGCTTTGGCGATGCCCTGGAAAGCGGCTTCCTGCACGGCGACGGGCGGACCGATGAGCGTGACCACGGAGCGGTTGTGATCGGCGTCAGATTCCACGTCCAGCACCCGCGCATCCGGCACGGCGCGCATGGCCGCCACGATCACCTCAATCACCTCGGGACGGCGACCTTCACTGAAGTTGGGGACACATTCGACGAGCGGTTTCAATGATCTTCCTCCTTGGGGGATGCGCCAGCCAGGTCAGCAGATTCCTGTGGCAGCGCCGGGGGCGCGTCCACCGTTTTTTGTTCTTCCTCGGGCTTCCACACGCTGACATGGACGCCGGTCAACGCCGCCGTGTGCTCTTCCACCAAATCTGTCGGGCACAGGTCCACAAACAGGCGCAGCCCGATGAACAGGATAGCCAGGTCATCCAGCTGCCCCAGGCCCACCGCCAGGTCAGAGACCAGGTCTATCGGCGAGAGCAAATAAGCCACGGTGAGGAAGGGTACAATCTTGGTGGTGGCGGGGACCCGGGAGTCGAGCAACAGACGCCAGGCAAGTTGGAATTGCCGAAAGAAATCCTTAAGCCAGCTCAACACAGCGCCGGGTTCATTTGACGGCGGCGTCGGGGGACCAGATCGTTGTATGCTCATAGTACCCTCCTTCGAAAATAGAGATCAGCGAGTCAGCAGTCAGCGAATCAGCGAATCAGCGAAAAAATCACTTGCGTGACAAAGGTACCGCCACTGACTAAAAAACGGAAAATTTCCTGGCGACTGCTGAAGATTGAGAATCAACTTCTGCTCCCTATCCCCTGGCCCCTTCCCCCCGCGCAAGGCGCGGGGGGAAGGGGAACTTTTTTTGTGGGGTTTTGCAGGCGGGCATAGCCCGCCTGCAAAACCCCTTATTTTTTCTCCCCCTCCCCGACGGCGCCTGCGCCGTTGGGGAGGGGGCAGGGGGTAGGGCAAAAGCTACGGCTTACAAAGGTTCATCCATCGCCGTCAAGCTACCTGACACCAGGCTGAACTATGACCGCACATTTTCATTCTCGGATGATGTGCGCCAGCACCTGGCGTCTCTGCGAAAATAGAAACCGTGCCGGTGCCCACGTTCACACTTCGCACATTCGCGTTCACACGTTGCCTGACGCTCGCAGACCAGACGCCGCCTTCATTATAGTCACGGCCTGCCAGACGGCAAATGTCGCGCAGCGCGGCCCAGGAATGAGTTGGATTGACAGAATTGACAACACAGATACGCTATAAGTACGTAGCCGTGCTGTTGCCAGTTGCATGTCTGTCCAGACAGAAAGTGAGGAGATGCCATGGCCACTCAAGTTTGTCCGTTTTGCGGGACCGAAAATCGCGCTGAGGCGCGGCATTGCCGTCAATGCGGACGTCCGCTGCTCCAAGAGGCGCCCCCTCCGCCCCCTGTCGCCGCGGCGACTTGCCCGGCGTGCGGGGCATCCCTCAGCCCCGGCGCGCGTTTTTGTCCTCGCTGCGGAACCGCGGTGACAGGAGAAGCCCCCCGTCCGGCCATACCCCCTGCGCTAGCAGTTCCCCCGTCCTTGCCGCCGACGCCGCCCGCTTATGGAGCCGCGGCGGAACCGGCCCCGACTCAACCCTCAAAAAAGCGCTTTCCCGTCCTGCCGGTCGCGCTCGGCGTCGGGGCCCTCTTGCTGTGCCTCTGCGTCGTCGGGGTGATCGTCGTCACGCAGTTCAAAGACCAATTGCCCTGGGTGACTCAGCCCACCGAGACGCCGATCGTCGTCACTGAACCGCCCAGCGCTACGCCGGAGCCACGTCCGACAGACACCCCCACGCCGGAAGTGGTCCGGCGCGTGGAACGGTGGGCCTTCCGAGAGCGCGGCGGCGCGTCCCCGGGGCTGCTGTTCGTGCGGCCCGATTGCCCAACGTGCGATGTGCGCGCTGACGTCTTCCGTCCACGCCTCTCCACCATTGAACTCGGCGGCGATCGCCTTTACTATTGGGATGAGCTGCTGGAGAAAGCGTTCTACGTCACTCCCGATAACGCCGTGCATGAGATTCCAGCCCCGGCCGGTGCCCTGCCTGATTTTGAAGTCGCGCCCGATGCCAGTCAGATCGCGTGGAGCGTCTCCGACACCGATGATGCCGGCGTCACCACGCGCATCGTCCTCAGCGACGGCGAGGGCAAAGGGACGCGCGTGGTCACTGAAAAGCGCTTCACCTACGAGGAAGGGCCCCGCAACCTGATTCCCTTCGCCTGGAGCCCGGACCTGCACACCCTTTACGTCGCCCAGCGGTACTGGGGGATAGGCGGCTACATCCTCTTCGACATCCTCCCCGAGCCGCTGACGCTGGATGTAGCGACGGGGGAGCTCCGCTCGCTGAACATAACGGAGTGCAGTCTGGTGGCGCTCTCGCCTGATGGGAACACCCTGGCATACCTGGTGGAGGCGGACGATCATCACGACCTGGTACTGCGCGACCTGCGCACCGGCAACGAACAGCGCGTTGCGGGAACGCCGGGGTATCACCAGGCCGGCGATCTCCTCTTCTCGCCAGATAGCCGCTATCTGGCGTATGCCGAAGCGCTGGGGACTCCCGAAAGTGAGGCCTTCTCCCTGCGCCGCGTGGAGGTGGCAAGCGGCGCGGTCGTAATCCTGATCACCAATGAGCGCACGGATGAGTTCGACGTCGCCGGCTGGGTGGGGAACGAGGCCGGCGGCTTCGACATTGTCATTGTTGGGCCGCAGGGCAGCGAGCGCGTCAGCGATGGCGGGCGGAGCCTGATCTCGGAACACACGTTTGTGGGCAGCTGGATTGAAGAGCCGTGAGTCAGGACTCAACGTGCGAAGGTGGGCACGTGCGAAGGTGGGCACGTGCGAACGTGTGAAGGTGTGAATGCCTTCTATTCGCCATTCGCTGATTTTCGAGAGGCCGGGAATGCCAGACTTTGAAGGCGTGCGCACATATCTGCTGGAGCTGTTGGCGCGCAACTTGCCGCCCGATCTTGCCTATCACGGGGTGCATCACACACGCGATGACGTGTTGCCCGCCGCTGAACGGCTGGCAGCGCAAGCCGGGCTCGATGCAGAGCAAGCGCTGCTGCTGAAGACCGCCGCGCTCTACCATGACGCGGGATTCCTGCACCGGTACGCTGATAATGAGACATGGGCCGCTCACCTCGCCGGGCAGACCTTATCCCAGTTCGGCTACGCCCCCGAACAGATTGCGGACATCCAGGCGCTGATTGAGGCGACTCGCATGCCCCAACACCCACAGGGGCTGCTCCAGGAGCTGCTCTGCGACGCCGACCTGGATTCCCTGGGCCGCGAGGATTTCCTGGAGACCAGCTACAACTTGCATCGGGAACTCGAGGCGCACGGCGCTTCCATGCCGTTGAAGGAATGGTATCGGCGGCAGCTGGACTTTCTTTCCACGCACCGGTATTTCACCGCGGCAGCCCGTTCCCTGCGCGATGCGGGGAAACAGCGAAACATCACCGAGCTCCAACGCCGCCTCGCAGAACTCTGATCAGGACACGCACCAGGCCCTGCGACGCGACGGCGCACAGAACGCGGAGATGTGATCCAAATGCGCCGCTTCTTTTAGAAACGACGCCCCTCCTTCTGCTCCCCCCCCCCAAAAAAAAAGCCCGGGGCCGATACAAGCGGCCCCGGGGGAAGAGCTCTTGAAAAGAGCCAGGCCAGCGGCTTAGCGCCGTCTGCGCCACCAGACCACGAAGCCCAGGCCCAAGACGCTCAGAAGCGCCAGGCCGCCCCACTGCACGGAGGGGCCAGCCGTCAACGCCGCCAGGGTGATGGCAGAGGGAGTGAATTGCCAGGCGTAGTCCTCCACCTCGCCATCACTGACCCCACCCGTAGGCTCGGGCGTCCCGCCGGTCGGATAGAGCCGGAAGCGCGCGTTGACAGGCGCGCCCGTGGTGTAGACCGACGGAATAGTGATTGCCAGCGAGTTATCGCCGGTGACGATGGAGTCCTGGAAGCCCAGCTCGCCCAGATCCCCAAAGTCCCCATCGCCGTTCCAGTCGAACCACGCCGCCAGGAAGCCCGTCGCGCGGACCACGTTGCTGCCCATGGTCACGGTGAGATGCACCGTCGCATCCGGCGTCCAGTACTCGCCTGAAGCACGCCTCACGCCATCATCGGTGTCATCCGAGGGCACGCTCTCATCCGTGACGCCGGTCCCAAGCCACACCGTATGAGGAGGAGTGTGCCAGGCCACGCCGTAGACAGAGTCGTCACTGTAATCCGCGGCAAGCAGATTCAGATCCCACTGCGTTTCGGCAGGCAGACTGCCAGGATTGTCCGTGTTATGGGTCACCACGTTCGTCAATGGCGAAACGGTAGCCTCAGCATTGACCGTCGCCTGGTAGGTGATGAGGACGGGGTCCGTCGTAGGAATGTACCAGTCGAAGCAGATGGCCATGCCGTTCTGGAGCGTGTCGAGCGCCGCGTCATCGAAGGCATACTTGAGCCCGGCCGTGCCTGTCGCATTCTCAATGCCGATGGTGCCGTAAGGAATAGGAGTATCCAGGGCGATGTTGTCGTAGGCGAAGACAAGGTCCGGGTCGCCCAGGGTGGGATCGGCCGTGCGCCATGCAAAGACCTCAAAGTCAAGGGTCTGTGTCGAATCACCCCATGGTTGCACGTCATCGTATTCAATGACGGCGCCGCCGGTAGTCCCGCCAAGGGTGGCCAGGCTCACGCCGCGGTTGGCCGGCCCATCATAGATGATTTCCCAATCGTTCCAGAACATCGCCAACAGGTTGTTGGGATCGGCAGGATTGGGGATGTCCTCATTGATCCAGGGAGTCGTGCCCGGGGTAGAATCGAAGAACGCCATGCCGTCATCGGTGAAATCCATGCCGGTATAGGCGCTGCCCCAGTAGGTAAAAGGATCTCCAGTGGCAAAAGCGCCGTACCACTGGGTGTCGCCGAAGATGGCAGAGTTAGCCGAGATGCCAAAGGCCTGCAGGTTGAGATAGGCCCCGCTGTTCGCCGACGGCACCGCGCACGCCGCATTGTCAAGGCTGGTCGTCATCAGATACTGCGGCGTCGGCGCATACATCGTCCCGCTCCACGTCAGCATGTTGCCCGTCACATTCACCACACCCGCCGTCGCCGAAGCGGAACCGGGGACGTAGGTCAGGCCGGTAGGAAGGGTGTCGGTGAGCCAGTAGGTTAGATCCACCGGCGTGACGTTGGGCTGCACGGTGAGGGTGTAAGTCACAGTGTCGCTGAAGGCAGCGGTATCGGTCGAGGCCGTCTTGGTCACATCATCCTCGTGCCGGATGAGGTTCACCGGGATGACGCCGATGTCGCCCTCATTGCCGGGCGCGCTGCCCAGCGAGAACGCGCCGTACCAGCGGTCGCCCGCGACCATGGCGGGTTCATCCCAGAAGAGCTGCAGGTCGAAGGGCTCCATCAGCGGCACACTGTCGGGGCCTTCGAGGACCATGTTGCCCGCGTCAGTGCCGGGGACGATGCCCACGGCTAACGTGATAGCGTCGGGCTGATCCGCCGATCCCTGCCAGTTCTGCACGACGACGAGATAAGTCCCGGCATCGGGATCGTTGAGGTTACAGTACTCGCTCCACGAGGGGGTGCTGCTGACGCAAACTTCGGCGAATGATCCTCCACCCACGTCATAGAGCACGAAGAGATCCACGTCGGGGGCTTCGGAGGCCGTGATTTCGGCTACGAATCGTTTGGCGCCAGTGGGGACGGTAAAGAAGTCATAGTAAACCTGGCTCAGATCGTCGTAAGGATCCCCGTTGGTAGGATCCTGCAAGAGGGAGAAGTCGTACAGGTCGGCCGGCGTCAGCCCGAAGGACTCGACGGTCAGGGTGAGGATTTCGATGGCCTGCAGGCCTTCGATCATCTGCGAGCCGGCATTGCGGCGCGTGTGGACCTCAACCAGGTCAGGCAACACACCCGAAGTGGGCACGACCGCTACCGGCAGATGGAGCACGGGGCTGCCATCATCGGGGGTCAGGATGACCGTCCCGAAGAGCCATTCGCCGTCCGTTTCGCCGCTCACGTCCGCCGTGAACTCCACCAGCTGGGTTCCATCAGCGGCCACGGTGAAGCTCGCCGGATTGGCAGCCAGGGCAATATCGCCGGTGAAAGAAACCGTCCAGGTGATTACCTCGTCGGTGGTATTGCGGAAAGTGCGCTCCCAGGAGCATTGCTGGAGGCAACTGGCATTCGCCAGACTGGCGAGGTTGAGGGTGGTGGGATCGCCGCCCACGGCGGGATCGGCGTCCTCATAATGGGTCGTGGTCTCATCGAGCACGAGGCCCGCCAGAGCTGCGCCGGTGAGGTCGAGGCGGCCCGCGCCCACGTCAAAGGGATCCGCCGGGGTCGCCTCGTCTTCCTTCAGCAGGTTCGACGTCCAGCTGGTCAGCATCAACGCGGATTGCACCTCCGCCGGCGTCCAATCAGGATGCACCGCGCGGATCAGCGCTGCCGCGCCCGCGACGTGAGGGCTGGCCATCGAGGTGCCGCTCATCAGGCCGAAGGCATCCGCGTCGCCCGCATACGCCGCGAGGATGTTCGTGCCGGGCGCCATAATATCGGGCTTGAGCACATTCGCGTTGACGTTGGGCCCGCGCGAGCTGCTGTCATTCATGACGTCGCCCCAAGCGGCATTATGGATGATGGGAGAAGCAGTGAGGGTCGCGGTGTAAACATTGACGTCGCTGTCCACCAACCAGGCGCGCAACAGCTCCGCGTTGTCATAGGTGACGTGCGTGCCGGGCATGCCCAGATCGGTGGCATAGGTCTGCGAGCCAGTAGCGGCAGTATTGGCGATGATCACGCCGCCGGCGCCTGCCGCCCGCACATGCGCGGCCTTATCCACCAGATAGTAGATCCCCCGATCGCAGACGACGATTTCGCCGTGCCAGGTACCAGGGGAGAAGGGATTGGTGGGGTTATCCTGGGGACCCAGGCCGCACAGAGCATTGCCATAATCAGCGGCGTAGACGATCCGCGCCCGGTACTCCCCGGAGACGCCCGTGCCGGGCATGTCCGCCGGCGGGGTTCCGCCTGCCATATCCACCACGCCATTCGGCCCAAAGCCACGATCGTGCGTGCCGTTAGCCACGGTGGTCATCCAGGGAGAGTTGCCGGGCGACCCGACTGTACCCGCGCCGGGGCCCTCATTGCCCGCCGAGGTGGCGACGAAGACCCCCGCATCGCGCGCCGCCAGGTACGCCAACGAATCGGGATCGCTCCAGGGGTCATAGGGCCCGCCGCCGATAGAGTAGTTGATCACGTCCACACCGTCGGCCACCGCATCCTCAATGGCCGCCAGGATGGAGTCGCCCTGGCATCCTGAGCCCGTGCAGACGTCGTAGGCAATGATGTTGGCGTGCGGCGCCATGCCAGACATGCGAACAAATTCCACGCCAGCAGCCAGGGTGGGGGAGAAAATGACGTTGCCGGCCGTGGTGCTGGCTGTGTGGCTGCCGTGAGAATTGTCATCCTCAGGGTTACCGCCGGAGCTGGGATAGCTGTAGACGCCGATCAGCTTGTCGTTACAGACCAGACTGGGATCGTAGTTCGGGTGTGAGGGATTGCACCAGCCGGTGTAGGTGCCGGCGCCCAGGGGATTGGTGTGATTGTAGCCATCGTCGCCGACGTCGGCAAACGAGGGATGATCCATGTTGATGCCGGTGTCAATGATGCCGACGATGATTCCCTCACCCATGGTGCCGGGCAGCCCGCCGGTGTTCGAGCCGTCCCAGATCCCCACCGCATCGAGATACTGAGGGCTGGTGTCGGTCTGAATGGTGCGCGTGTAGTTACGCACGACGCGCAGCACGCCGGGCAGTTGCGCTATCTTCGCAGCCTCTTCGGGGGTCAGCGTGAGCGCCAGGCCATTGTAGGCGTAGCGATAGGTGTGTTGCACCTTGACAGAGCGCCCCAACGTCTGTTCCAGGCGTGTCAGGAACTGAGTTTGCTGTTCGGCCAGGTAGTTCAAGTATGCCTTGCTGGCAGCGCTTTGAACATCCAGTTTGACGGCGCCGGTCGCAGCGGGGCTGGTAGGCTGTAAGCCGCGCACGCCGCCGCGATAGCTGGCCAGGGGCTCGCCTTCCAGTTGGATGATGTAGAGAGCCGGGCCCTGGGCGTCTTTCACCTCGTACAAGACCTCTCCCGGTTTTGGAGCAGGCGTATGGAGTGTCACATCGCTCACCGCGACCGGCTCCAGGCGCAGATCCTTGCTATGATCGCGTCCCACAGGGAGAGACAGAGGAGGCGTAGGGGGCATGTCCTGCGCCTCCGCCATCGCCGGCACCGCCGGGGACGGCGCCGCTGCGACCGAGATGCCAGCAGTGCTCAGCATCATCGAGAGCAGCACCCACAAACCAAACCATCGCCAAGTTTTAGATTTCATAGTAACCCTCCTTCAAAAATGGCCCCGAATGAACACGAATTTCACGAATCAGTGAATCACTTGCGTCCGCACCTTAGCACATTCACACGTTATTCTCTTGCTTGCACGGTGTACAACAGCTCGCGTCTCTGTCGAAAATATGGAAATCAACGCCGTCTGCGCCGCCAGGCGACGCCGCCCAGCGCTAACGCCCCCAACAACGCCACGCTGCTCCAGCCGCCAGCAGCGTCTGGCTTGCGGTCACCGGGTTGCCACTGCCCAACGCTGTCGTCAGCGACATCACCAGCGCCAGGAGCAACACACCTTTTCCAAAGCGCAGAACTGTCTTCATAGCTTGTCTCCTGGTGGCTGAAATGAGTGAGAATTCAAAAGGAAAATCAAACCCGATCGCGCCATTGAAGCGCCAACCCGTCCTCTGCCGCCAGGAGAGAAAGCGGGTGCACCGTTGGAAATTAATATTATAGTCGCCATTTCCCCTGCCATGGTTCAATCCTGCGCTGACAAAAAAGGCCTGGTTACCCGCCGCCAGGCGCTACGGGCCCCTACCGTGTTAGGGGGCGCGCAGAACCAGCGGGAGGTAAACGCTCCTCATCACAGAAGTGAACAGCACCGCTTGCGCCCGCACGGTCGGCGCTTCGGCAACGGCAACGGTCACCGTGATCACGTGCGACGTCGCCCACGAGAGAGCGCCGCCTTCAGGAATCGTGACGTTCACTGTGACCGGCGTGACTCCGCCGGCCGGAATCCGCGTCTGTGTGGGGATGATCTGGATCGGCCAGGCCCCCGGCGACGCCGATGCCATCACGGTAGCAGAGAGCGCACCGGTATTGGTCAGCGTCAGGCGGTGAGACACCGTCGCTCCAGCCGGCCCGGCCTGGTAGGATACCGACGGCGACACTTCCAAAGCATAGGGGAGAAGCGCCTCCGCCGTCATCTCCAGCTCCGCCGGCGTCGTCAGGCCCGGCCAGGAGGCGGCGATGTGACTGGCAAAGGGGCCCACCCCGGCGTCCATCGGGAGCACCACCGTCCACGTAAAAGTCTGCGTCGCTTCGGAGCCCAAGGCCAGATCGCGCCAGATCACCTGCCCCGGCGTGACGCTCGCGGCGGGCGGAGTGTGGGCCAGCACCGTCGCCGAAGAGGGCAGCGTGAGGGTCAAGACGCCATCGGTCATCGGCAACAGGCTATCGTTGAGCAGCGTCAGCGTGTAAGTTACGGGGATCCCTAACCACACGCGCGGCGGTTGAGGCGTCACCGTCAATTCCAGGCGGGCCGGGGGCTGTGACAGGCCCAGCCATGCCAGGCCCTGCCGCAGGATCGTCGCCCGCTGCGCGCTGTCGGCAACGCCCTCCAGCCCAAACGCGAGGTAGATGAGCCGGCGCACGTCATCGTCCACGGCCAATCCTGCCGCACCGGTGGTGTAGGTGAAGACCGGCGTCGCGGCCGCGTCGTGAGGCGCGATCACATCCGGGCTGGTCTGATTGTCCGCCCCGCTTCCCCCGGCAAGCGCAGCGGTCAGTCCGCTGTAGAACGCCAGGCCGACGGTTTCGGTCACCCCGGCGTTGTCCTGGATGAACGTGGCATGGAGGACGTCGCGGAAGAACGCGCCGTAGTCATTCTTGATGTCCATGCCGATGTTCTGCCCGGTCACGAAAAGCCGTCCGCCGCCATTGAGATAGGAGAGCAGCGTGTTTTGTTCGGCGCGGGTCAGGCTGTTGACCGCGTCATCGCCGGTGAACCAGAACACGCCCGCATACGGCGCCAGGACGGAAACTGCCGGCGAGCTTTGCGTCGCTACCGTCCACGTCGCGTAAGGAATCCCCAGCGTATCCAACGCCGGCAGGAGATAGGTCTCGTAGTTCGCACCCGCGTCGTCATCCACCACCAGAAGCGCCGGTCGCGGCTGGAGGCGGAAGGTGCGCGTCACCCACGCTCCTGCGGTGATGGTAAGGGGATAAGCGCGCGGCCAATATCCCTCCGCCGTCGCCGTGACCGTGTACGCGCCGGTCGGCAATTCCAGCGTCAGGGTCGGCGCGGCGACCCACGTCAGCCCCAACGCTTCCAACGCGATCGTCGCTGTCAGCGGGCGTGCCGTCCCCAACTCGGCCACCTTCAGCGAGAGGGTCCCCCAGGGCAAGCGTTCCAGGGCAAAATCCTGCACGGTAGTCTGGCCGATGGCGGTGGAAACCACTGCCGTGCTGCTCGTGTACCCCAACAAAGAAGCCGTCACCGTGTAAGTCCCGGCGTACAACGTCAGCGCGTAGCGCCCGCCCGGGTCAGTCAGGGTCTCGTAGTGGAGCGCGCCGCTATCCGCCGTAATCTTCACGCCAGGCAACGGCGTGGTCGTACCGGACACCACCACGGTGCCAGTCAAAGTGCTGCTGTCCAACAGGGTCACGAAGGCGGCGGAAACCGGTCCCCAAAAGCCATTGGCGTCCCGCCCGCGCACGTAGACGAGATGTCGTCCGCGCGTCATGCCGACCGTAGGGATTTGAGCCTGGACGGCCTCTGCCGTCTCATCGAAGGCGCCATCGCTCGCTGACATCGGGATGGGAATGCCACCATCCCATGGCGGCGTCCCCAGGTACACCTCCGCCGCCACAATCGTCTGCCCCGTGTTCTTGCTGTCGGAGTCATCGAGCGCAGCCTGGACGGTGACGGGGTCGCCGATCAACACCGCATCCGGCGTCGCCACGACGTTCTGGGCGTGGGGGCCGAAGGACGTGAGATAGGGCGTCCGCGCGACTTTGGCGGCATAGAGCAGCGCGGCCACGGTCGGCTGGATCAGCGCGTCGTAGCGCGAGCAGGACGGATAGAAGCCGTCGCCATCCGCTCCCATCTCAAACGTATACGCCGCGACGCCCAGTTCTCCATAGGCCCAATCGTCGGTCGCGCCGCTGGTGGGATACAGCTCGCTGGCTTGCTGCGGCGTGTACCCGTTGAAGGACGCCATCCGTCGGCCCAACATCTCCAATTGTGCGGCGTTGGGCGCGGGCGTGTAGGTGTCGCCCCAGGGCCAGAGGACCAGGTTGGCGTAGCTGTGCAGGCTGATAAAAACGCCGGTCGCGTCATCGGGCGCGGGATCGGTGTCATTGGGGCCGCGTTGATCCGGGAAGAGCGTGGCGACGAAGCTCTCGATCCGCGCCGTCTCGCTTTCGGAGGCCGGCGAGGGGCCGCGATAGGTCTCGTCACACGGGTTAGTGCTCGCACCCGGCCCACCCCAGTGGAAACTGGAGTTGCGGTTGAGGTCCACCCCGTAGTCAGTAGGGCTGCACGATCCGTAGGGATGGGTGTTCTTCCGCCAGTAGCTCCAGGGTTGGCCGGGCTCGTTTTTGATGTGGCCGTCAGGATTGGCGCTCGTCAGGATGTAGATCAGATGCTCATCCAGCAACCACGTCACGTCTGGATCCACGCCGTAATTTTCCAGCAGATATTGCATGAAAGTCAACGCCGTCTCCGGCGTGATCAACTCGCGCGCGTGGATGTTGGCCATCAGGAAGAAGACCGGCTTGTGGCTCGTCCCGGTCGCCTCGTTGGTCAGGCGCATCACCCGCAACGGACGGCTCTCATAACTCTGGCCGATGGTCAGCGCTTGCGTCAATTCCGGGTACAGGGCCGCCCATTGATCCAGTTGCGCGTACATCTCGTCCACGGTGCGATAACACGGGAAGCCGGGGATCGTCTCCGGGTGCACCGGGATGCCGGGCGCCGGCTGCACGGCGATCCCGGCGGCGGTCAATCTCTCGACCTCCGCCGCAGAGACGTAAGCCACCACATAGCCGGAATCCGGGTGCTGCGCATCCTTGTGCACTTCCCAGATGTCCAGGCGCGCCGCCAATTCCGCCAGCTCCGCCGGCGACGAGAAGGAAATGGACACGACTTGGCCGTCGTCCGGGCTGCTCGCGGTCACCGGTAGGACGGCCAGCAGGGCCAGCCCCACCCCTATGAGTAAAAACCATCCTCTGCGCATGGAATCCTCCAGAAAAGGTAATGGGTAATGGGTAATGGGTAATGGGCAATGGGTAAGGAATTGACATGTTCCTGCGGCACACTATCGCAAATTAAAATATGAGTCGTGAGTGGTAAGCCGTGACTACGACAACTCTCTCCTCACGGCTCACTGCTCTCTATTTTCCGAGAAGGGAATGGATAGATGAGCGTTCGCCGTCCCCTCCAGAAAAGCAGGGGACGGCAAACGGAGTGCGTGACAGCTAATCAGATAGCCGCATGACCAACGGCAAATACACCTGATGCGGTCGGACGCTAAGGACATGCGACGCCGAGACCTGACCGCACGCATTCGTGACCGTCAGCGTCACCGTGTAGGGCCGGACCGCCGCTGCCAGGGGGAAGGCGTGTGCGACGACAGCACCAGACGCCGTCCCCTCGTCGCCGAAGTCCCAGGCGTACGTGATGGGCAGCGTCCCCGCCGTGACCGTCCCGGTGAACGTCACCGTCTGTCCTACCAGCGGCTGCGCGGGCGTGTAGCTGAAGGCCGCGCCGGCCACAGCGACGCACTCTCGCACCGTCGTCGTGAGAGACAGGGACTCTGAGACGCTGGCATCTCCCCGGGACATCGCCGTGAACGTCGTCGTGTCGGAGTCGCCGCCAGACGCGGCTGCGGGAACGGCCACCTCCACCTGCACCGCCGTTCCGGCCTGCGCGCCGAGTTCCACACTGTCCTGCGACAGCGTCACCGGCCAGGCGTTGCCGGCAACCGTGAGGTCGAACGTGTCGGTGTAGTCGCCGGTGTTGGTCACCCCGACGGTATACGTGATCGTCCGCCCGGCGAGCGTTTCGCCAGAAGTGACGGCAGCGTCAAGGATCACGCCATAGACCGCGTTCGCCGTCGCCGTCAGCAGCGCGGTCGCCGCGACGCCGGTGTCTGCCTGCGACGTGGCCCTCAACGTGGTCACGGCGGCCTCTCCGGCAAGCGCCTCGACGGGGATCGTCACCGTGACGGGCACCGTGATCCTGCCGCCAGCTTGCACCGCGCCGGTCGTCGGCGGAAGTGTCACCGCCCACGGTCCGGCAGCGCTCAAGGCGAAGGTGTCCCCACAGTTGCCGGTGTTCGTCACCCACAGCGAGGCCTGCAGAACCGCGCCGGGATCGCCGGCCAGCTGCGCCGGGGTCACAGCGACCTGCGCGCCGTAGACCGCCGCCGCAGACGTCGTGATCCTGGCGGCGGCCGTGCGCACGGAGTTCCCTTGCGACGCCACCGTGAGCGTCACCGCGTCCGTGGCGCCGCATCCGGCGTCCGGCGGGACGGTGACCCCCACTGTCAGCGCGGCGCTCGCGCCGGGCTCCAGCGGCCCAACTGTCGAAGGCGCCGCGGCCTCCCACAGACCACCAGAAAGCGCCGCTGAGAACGTATCCGCTACCAGACCGGCGTTCGTCACTGTGAAGGTGTACGTCACCGGGGCGCCGGGCGCGCCACTCTGAGCGGCCACCGCGGGCGCCAGGGACACGTCGTAGGCCTCCACCACCGTCAGGGTGATGGGGAAGTTCAGCACGCCGTAAGGCGTCGTGTTGGCAACGCGCACGTGGACGGGATAGGTGCCGGCGGCCATGCCGGCCGTGTCGAAGTTCAGAGCGACGGCCTGCTCGCTGCCGATCCCCACCGTGCCGCTCATCGGGTTCGTCGTCAGCCAGGGGATCTCATCCCAGGCGCAGACGTTCGTCTCGCCGGAAACGGCCTGGATGACCTCGCCCGTGGCCTGATTGACCATCCACAGGGAGCCGCTGCAATCCAGCGCCAGGCCGGCCTGCTCGAAGCTCTCCAGCCCTTCGATGTCGAAGCCGCCCATGACGGTGTAGCCGGCGGTCACGTCGAGAACGTAGACGTCGCGCCCGACGCTGGCATTGGACATGACGAACAGATGGCGCGTCGCGGGATTGTAGGCCAGGCCGGCGATGTTCAGTTTCAAGTCATAGGAGTCCAGCAAGCTCCCGGTGGCGTCGAAGTGATAGAGGATTTGATCGCCCCACGAGCCGCTGTAGAAGGTGTCGGTCGTGGGGTCGTAGGCCAGGCCGCGCTCGGAGACGCCGAAGGGCGGGCAGAGCGCGCGCCCGGTGGCTGTCTGAGTCGCGGGATCCAGTTCGTAGATGCAATTGTCGCCGCCGACATTGACCTGCCAGAGCCGGCCCGTCACCGGGTCGTAGGCCATGTCCGCCGCGAACACGCCGACCCACGGCGAGGTCGGCAGGGAAGCGCCGGTAGGCGTGCCATCGGACTGGAAGGCGACGTTGCGGTCCTCGCCGCCGCCAGCGCGCGTGTCGCTCAGCCAGAGAACCCCGGCGGCGGTATCGAAGGCCACCCCCCACGGGGAGACCAGGCCACTCTGCCAGGTCTGGATGACGTCCCCGGCAGCCAGGGATGGAACGTCGGGGGGGAAATATTCGCGCACAGCTGCGGCCGTGAAGGCGTGCAGCTCTTTCGGGGAAACGCGGCGCACCATCCCGGCAAACGGCCCGGCGGGGGTAGCCGGTGTGAACGGCGCGTTGACCTCCTCGAGGGTGAAGCTGGCCGTAAAGCCGCCACTGTTGCTCAGGGTGATGGCGCGCGTAGCGGTCAGCCCGGCGGCGAGCGTCAGTTCCAGGCTTTCCGGGGCGAGCGCGAGCAGCCCGGCGCCGAGGACAAGGTTACGCGGCGTGACGCCGCCATTCGTCATGGCGACGGTGGCCACGCCGGGGGCGTATCCGGCCAGCGTCGCGGTGACGACGTGAGTCCCGGCAGGCGCAAAGAGCGTGTAGAACGCGCCGTCGCCGGGGGCGTCCTGCAGGCTGGCCTGAGCGGTAAAGCCGGCATCGTTGCGCAGGGCGGCAGCGACCGGCGCGCCGGTGTTCGCATCGCTCACCTCCCCGACGACAAGGCCTCCCGTCGCCGGCAGACACGTTGAGTTCCCGAGGAACACGTCATCTACCTGCCACCACCATTCGTAATTGGCGTTGTAGTAGTGGAAGCGAACGCGCACGTTGGCCTGTCCCGCCGCCAGCACGGAGATGTCAACGCGGGCGGTCTTCGGGCCACGGTCGTCGGCCCCGCTGCGCCGCCAGACGTTCGTCCAGGTCGTTCCGTCGTTGGTGCTCACGTCTACGTCAGCGACTTCGTTGAGGCCGTACATGTACCAGCGAAAGTCGTACTTGAATTCCAGGATCACCGTCGTCTCACCGGAGAAGTCCATCGCCGGCGAGCGCAGGACGGCGTCCACGTTTTTGAATCCCGCGTAATCGCTGTCAAGGATGGCAAACGACCCCGTTCCGCCGGTGCGATTGCCCCGTGGCTTCGGGTCATTGAAACGCCACAGCACGCCGCTCTCGGCGTTGTCTATCAACGACCAGCCGGCGGGCAGCGCCCCCGCCGTGAAGGATTCCGTCGTCCCGACGCGGTTGAGACGATAGCCCGGCGCGTTGCAGGCGACCATGTCCGCGTGCAACGCCACGTTGTGCGTCGCGTTGCCCGTCAACGGGGCGAGGACCAGGGTGGCGGGTGAGTAGCCGGCAACCCAGGCTTCAACCCTCAGCGTGTAGGTAATCTCCGCTGCCAACGTCAGGCTGTAATGGCCGGTGACCGGGTCGGTCCACACGTCGTTGTTGGGCGCCGGAGGGTCTTGAGGATCGCCCTCCACGTGGATGTGCGCGTAGAGCGGCCAGCCGGACTGCGCGTCGGTGATCGTCCCGGAGACGACGTAGGAGGGGATGGGGGTCAGGGGCACGTTGAGGGTGGTCGTCGTAGCGCTGGTCACCTCAACGCCGCTGTGGGTGTAAGGATAGTAGCCATAAGCGGTGGCCGCCACGGTATACACCCCCGGTTCGAGGCGCAGCACGTAGACGCCGTCGCTGCCGCTGGTAGTCGCTGCGGGAGTCCCCGTCTCAGGGGTGGCTTCCACAGTCGCGCCCTCGAGAGAACTCTGGGTTACGGCGTTCCACACGACGCCGCGCAAGGTGCCGGGTTCAGCGACCGTGCAGCTGGGGAAACGGAAGGAGCCGATGCGCGTCACCCAGGGGGCGTAGCCAGACGACGCCAGGTACTCCTGTGTGTACCAGAAGGTGCAGTCGTCCACTGGATCAATGCCCATCATGCTGTAGTCGCCCCAGCGATTGTAGCTGCTGGTCTGATAGCCGCTGCCGGCGACCAGCGACGTCTCGGCCTGGGGCAGCGTCCCCAGGGGATCGTTCGCCAGCCGTCCGGCGTAGCGTACGGAGGGATAGACGCTGCTGCTGGACACGCTGTAGCCCAGGGCGAGGTTGCCTTGAGCGTCCATCGCTACACTGCCCATCCAGCGATGCGTGGAATCCGGCGCGTAGGTACTCTGTTGATAAATCACCGGCGACCCGCCGGGGTCGCGGACCTCGTACCAGCGCACGCCGGCGAGATTGCTGCCCGCGTCCACGGTGTGGTTGACGACCAGTGACTCGTGATCGCCGAAGTTGCGGTAGGCCAGCCGGTACATCAGCCGGTCGCCGATGGCGTCCAGTTTGACCGAAGTGCCCGGTTGCGGGATGCAAGCGCGCGTGCTGGTACACAACGGCGTCCACGCGGCGGTGTTCAGCACGACGTTGGGCTGCCCGCTGAAGCCGAAGGTGGTATTGGCCGGATTGGTCCAGTCCACGTGGAACTCCCAGAGGCGGATGGCGTCGTTCGGCCCGATCCACGTGCTGTCGTCCACCTCCATGAAGTAGTTGGGCGCGCCCTCGGGCGGTAGCGTGGAACCGTCGAGGTCAGAGGGGAGCATCCCGCCGAAGTTGGAATTGACGTTGTACAGGTCGAAGTACTGGAACGAGGCGGCAGGATTGCCGGTGAGCAATTTAGCGCGCTCGAAGACGAAGACGCCCGCACCGCCCCAAGAGGAGCCGTTGGTGAACTGGTTGACCGTCATGTAGTAGCCATCGGGCCACACGCCGAATTTGGGATAGTCATTCATCTTGGTCGAACTGACCAGGAAGGCGTAGCGGTACCAGGAGCCGGTCGGATCCGCCGTCTGCGAGATGGCAATGCACTGATAGTACGGGCCGTTGATGGAAAACTGGCTCATCAGCCAGCGATGGGCAAGCGGGTCGAAGAGCGTGATCGGGTCACCGTGATTCGTGGTCTCACAGGCACCGCCGAAGCCCTGCCAGAGCGTGTTGCCGTTGGCCGGGCCGTAAATCTGGGTAGGGGCGTCGGTGACGTCCCACACGGCGAAGGAGAGGTTGACCCATTGCACGTAGTACTTCGTGCCGGTCGCGGGGTCGTAGCCGATGTCGCCCTGGGTGTCGGGCGGATGGACGCTGTTGACGTTGCTCACGCCGTCGAAACTGGTGAGCGGGGCCGGCATGGCCGTGATTCCCGCCTCACTTTGCAGGACAGGATCCGTCCCTCCCGCGACGCTCGAGCGGAGGGCCTTCGGCAGCGGGAAGTTGACGGCCGGCGCAGACAACGGCTGCTGCATTGCCGGCAGCGGCGACATATCGCGCAACGCCGGAGAGAGGTCCATCTGCACGGCGTAGCCCACCGTGGGCGTGAGCGGCGCAGACGGCGCGGCGGAGATCCCGCGCGGGGGCAAGATCCACACGCCGAGAAGCAAGACGAATAACAACGATACGCAAAGGAGCTTACTTACGTTCATCACTTTTCCTTCCCTGAAACAGGGTAATCTTGCTAAGATTTTTTGCATTTCGGCCCTCACAAGAATGAGGGCCACCAGGGTAGCCCTGATGGCCCTCCAGAGAAAATAGCCCGCTAGAGGCTATTGCGCGTTGCGCAAGACGAGCGGCAGGTAGACGGAGTATAGCGGCCGCACATGCACCGTCGCTTGTGCGGTGTACGGCACACCCCCTACCGTCGCCGTGACCGTGTTCGTGATCAGGCTTCCGCGCGCCACATTCGCTTTGATCGTCACCTTGAAGGTGATGACATGCTGCGCGCCCTTGGCCAGGAGGCCCTCCCAGACGATGCTGCCGGGCGGGTCCTGCAACGTCGCGCCGCCGGTGACGCTCCCCGCGACATACGTGGTCCCCGCAGGGATGGTGTCGGTGAGGACGATGGTGAGCGGATCGTTGCCGTTGTTGACGAGGGTGAGGGTGTAGGTGACGGTGTCCCCGGGTAGCACGTTCTCATCCGGATCGGCGGTCTTGGTCAGCGCCAACACGACAGGCTGTTCGGCGACGGTCGTCTGCAACACGGCCGCACCCTCCTGCCCATCCGCGCCCTGCGACTCGGCGGTGATGGTAACGGTGTCGGAGTAGCCGGTGTGCGCGTCAACGGGGATGTCCACGCTAACAGTGAAGGTAGCCGTACCACTGGCCGCCACCGTCACCGTCGCCGGAACGTGGGTCGTCCAGACGTTGTCCGTGGCCGTGATGTCGAAGGTGACAGCCGTAGCGATGGAGTTGGTCACGGTCATCACGTAGGTGACCGTCTCACCGGGGTTACCGGCCTTCGCGTCCGTGACCGGTGTCAGGACCGTGCCTTGAGCCACCACTGTCATGCGGATCGGGCGGACGAACAGCCGTCCGGCCTCCGTATCGTTGTGGACGATCTCCATGCTGGAGTTGTAGACTCCCACATCCAGCCCGGTCGCGTCGAAGATGACGTTCACGGGTTGAGCGCTGTCGGGCGCCACAGAGCCAGTCTTGGGATCAACGGTCAGCCAGAGGCCGGTGGCGAGGACGTTGTCGTACGTCAACAGCCCCGCGCCGTCGTTGTTGAGCGACAGCGTGCGGGTGAGCCGCTGGCCCTGGACGACCACTACGTCGAAGGGCTGGTAGGTCACACTGACGCACGGCGCATCCAGACGCAGGTCCACATTGCGTGACTGCATCGTCGGCTGTACCACGCCCGCGAGGGTGACGGGAACGTACCCCGTCGCGGAAACGGTCAGGGTGTAAGGCCCGACGGGTAGCCATGTTGCGTAAGCGCCGTCAGCGTCGGTGGTGAGGACAAAGTTCTCACCCGCGCCGGTGGCTATAGCGACTTGCGCCCCGGCGAGCGTCTCACTGACGACATCGCAATGCGACCAACCGCTGACGACGCCGGCGAGCCGGCCCATCGTCGTCGGCTGCTCTACCGTCATCGTCACCGGGATGACCTGGAACGGATTGACGGGATCGTTGCTGGTGATCCGCAGTTCAGCCAGATAGTCGCCCGGCGCGGCAACCTCAAGCACAGAAGCGTCGAACGTGACGGCGATGGTCGCATCGTCGTGCGCAGCGAGGCTGCCCTCAGTCACATCCGTCGCCAGCCACGGCACCTGCGTGGACTGGCAGTCGAGCCACTCGCCGGGGTAGGCGAAGCAGATCGCCAGTTCGTCTGCCAGCGTCGGCCCGTAGTTGAGGCCGATGAGGCCAAACCGGTCTTCGATGCCGGTGGTGGCATTCGGCGCACTCACGTCCTCGTACTGCAGCAGGATGCTGCCGGTGCGGAAGAGGATGACTTCCCAGGTTCCCGCGGGCGCGCCGCCGGCGTGCGAGAAGTCGTCGTACTGCACGATGAAGCAGGCGTCCACGGTGTTGGGATAGGGGTTGTACGGGCACTGCGCGAAGCTCTGGACGTAGACGGTTCCCGGCACCAGGTTGTCCCAGGTCGCGGCGATGAGGTTGTTGGGCAGCGTCGGATCGGGCAGGGCGGGGTCGGGGCTGAGGTCGGTCGAGCCGGCGCCGAAGGAGAGGAAGCCGTTGCTGCCGACGAAGACGGAGTTGTAGACGTTGGGATCGACCGCGCTATTGCCGTAGAACTTGAAGTCGAAGCCGATCGGCACTTCCGCGTAGTCGTTATCGCCCAGCGCAATCGGCGTACCGATGCCAGAGATGTCCACGAAGTCGTAGACCGGGCTGATACCAAAGTCGTTGGAGTCAGCGAAGCGGTAGCCGAAGGCATCCGGGCCGCCAGTCGCCAACGGGCCGAGCGGGTTGAAGCCCAGACTCCACTCGTTGAGCAGGAATGTGCCGGTGACGGCGCCCAGATTCGCCAGGTTGAGGCTCACCGTTTCGGTGGTTCCCATCGACACGGAGAGGGCCAACGCATCCGGATCAGTCACGATACACGGTTGCAACCAGATGAGGTTAGCGTTCAGCGTGGTCACGGTGCCGCTGATGATGGCGACATCGGTGAAGACCTGCGCCTCGTAGCCGCCCTCGTAGGAGACGGTGACGGTGAGTGGGCTGTACGATTCATCCAGCCACACGCCGTACATCCCGTCAGCATCGGTTTCGACGGTCCAGGTGATGGGAGTCACGGCGCTTTCGATGAAGACGACCGCGCCTTCCAGCGGTGCCGTCATCACATTGCAGTAACCCAGACCCTGCACCAGGCCCTCGAGCTTGCCCCATGCGGCGGGCGGTTCGACGGTCATCGTGACGGGGACCTCGACTTCAACGTCCGCGCCCTCGAAGGTCAGCATGGCGTAGTAGTCGCCCGGTTGGGTGACTTCGGGCACGCCCGCGTCGAAGGTAAGGGTGACGGGTTCGGTCGCATCGGGCGCAACCGTGCCGGAGGTCGGGTCCTCGTCCAACCACGGGACGCCGCCGCCACCAGCCAGCCAGGGTACCGCTACCCCCAGGATCGCGTCCTGGAGTCCACCCGAGTACTGGAAGTCCCAGGCCAGGTAGATGGCCTTGTAATCCAGCCGCTCCACCTTGACGCCCGCGCAGTTAGGGCTCGGCGCGTCGAAGATACAGGTCCCTTCGGCGCCCACGGTGAAGTCATCGGGATACGGGTCGGCGCTGATGTTGGGGTTGATGCCGGCCATGATGTCCAGGCCGGTCAACTGTCCGTCAGAGCCACTGTCGCTCACGTAGGTGGACTGGAGGTAGGTCTGGTAGAAGGCGGTAGCCTTATTGCCATACCCAAAGTCATTGTCGGCGATCAGGAACGAGCCGCCGGCATCCAGGTAGGCCATTGCCTTGGCCCAACTGTCGCCGGAATAGCCGCCGGCGTAGAGGACGGCCTGGTATTCCAGCAGATCGGCCACCGCCATCGCCTGGAAGGCGTCCCGTTCTACATCCAGGTAGGTGTAGCCCAGGTTGGTGAGGGCCGTTTCCATGGCTGCCGCCGCGGTGTTGTCATAGCTGACCACCAGCACGTCCGCGGCAGGGCTCAGCGCCAAGAGCTGGAAGCCGCCATCGGCTTCTTTCACCTTCCAGCTCAGCGCAGCCGCGCCCGTGTTGACCACGGTGATTGGCGTCGTCGCGGTCACGCCCAGCGCCACGGTGACGTGCGCCCCAGCCGGTTCGACGCTCATGCACGGCGCATCGGGGCGCAGGGTGAAGTCCTGTACCGCCGTCGTGCCGGAGATCACCTGAACGCCGGTCACGACCCCGGTCACATAGCCCGCCGCCTCCACCGTGAGGGTGACGGGGCTGTGCATTTCATCCAGCCAGAGTGCATAGCCGCCGTCCGCATCGGTGGTGAGCGTCCACGTCTGCGTGGCGCTGGCGATCGTGACGTCCGCGCCGGCCAACGGCTCGGCGGTCGCCGGATCGTCGCACGGGCCCAGGCCAGTGACGGTGCCAGTGATCTGACCGTAGGTAGCGGGCAAGGTGACGTGCATGGTGACGGGGATGCCGAAGCCATCCCACACGGGGTCGTTGTTGTTGACGGTCAGCAGGCCAGCATAGGTGCCGGGCTGCGTCACTTCAGGCACGCCCGCGTCGAAGATGATGTCGGCCACGCCGTCCATGGCAGGAGGCACGACGCCTGATTGCGGATCCTCGAAGAGCCAGGGGATCGGCTCCATACCCGCGATCTGGATAGCGCCCTCGAACTCGCCTTGCGGGGCACTCACCGACAGCGGCGTGACCGCACCGGTGGTCAGATTGACTGTGCCAAAGACGTTCGCGCCGCTGCCCTGGTACAGGAAGATGTAGAGGGTGCCGTCGTCGTTGTCGAAGTCCATGCCCTGGGCGTAGTTCGCCGCGTAGCCGGTCGGCCCGATCAGCGTTGCCGCACCGGTCGTCGGGTCAATCTGATAGATCGAATCGGTGCCGATGTCGTGGCCGTACATCTCGCCAGTCGTGTTCATCGCGATGTCAATCATCAGGGAGGTGCCAAACGGCCCGACCAACGTGCTTGCGCCCGTCGCCGGATCGATGGTGTAGAGGTCCGTTGCGGTAGAAGCGTAGAACGTTCCCGCAACCGGGTCAATCGTCAACCCGGTCCAGTTAGCAGCGCCGCCGCCCGGAGGACACGGCACTAGACCGGTGAACGCGCCGGTCGTCAGATCAAGCGTGCCCAACTGATCGGTGGTATCGTTCAGCGCGTAGAGCGTCGTCGCGCTGGGATCGAAGTCCATCCCGTAGTAGACGTTCGTGTTCGTTCCCACCACGGTTTGACCGGCGAAGTTGTCCAGGGTGAAGGTCACGAAGTTGTCGGAGACGTAGCCGATGTCCTGGGCATAGCCGGTGTCGCCGGGCGCGAAGGGCATGTTGAAGACGGCCGGCTCCGGTACGTGATCGTAGCACGCCAGGGCTTCGGCGGGCTCCGCCAGTGTGGAGTCCTGGTAAACCGCGCACTCGCCCGCAAGCCTCTCCGCATTCCACGTTAGCGTAGACGCCTGAACAGCTTGCTGCACTGGCATCATCAACATCGGCATAAAGCCGCCGTTCACCTCCGAGAAGGCGAAGTTAAGCGCGCCCGCGCCGTCGTTGGTCATCGTCAGCGGCAGGGTGGTGCTCACTCCCATCGCCACGGTGACTTCCATGGAGGACGGCGTGATGCTGGTCACGCACGGACCGAGCCAGGTCAGCTCGAAGTCCTGCGTCACCGCACTAGCGGCCGGCACGATCACCACCGCCGCGTCGCCGACGTGATCGGCAGCCGCGACGGTAACGGTGTAAGTCCCGGCGGGGAGCCAGTAGCTGTAGGTGCCGCTGATGTTGGTCGTCAGCGTGACGGACGTGCCATTCATGATGACAACCGTGGCGCCTTCCAGCGGGGCGGGATTCGCGTCGCAGCGGCCCAGGCTGGTGACAGTCCCTCGCAGTTCACCCCACGTGGCGGGCGGGGTGACGGTCATCGTCACCGGCACGCGGGCCGGGGCGAAGGGATCGTCGCTGTGGATCCACAGGTTGGCGAGGTAGTCGCCGGGCTGATCGATCCCCGCTACGGAGGCGTCGAAGTCCACAGCCACGACCTGTTCACCGGTATCGGCGACGAGAGCGCCGGAAGTGGGCGCCTCGGCCAGCCAGGTGACCGGATCCACATCCATAACCTGGACATCATCCACCTGCCAGTACCAGTCCCAGCCGGGGGCTACATAGTGGAAGCGGATGATGACGCTGGGTTGTCCGGCGTAGGCAGAGAGGTCGAGCTGGACCAGGCGCGGGCCGCGCATACTGACACCGTCATAGTGAAGCAGGTTAGTCCATGTCGTGCCACCGTCGGTGCTGACGTCCACATAAGCATCGTCACCCAGATCGCGGTAGTCGCTGTGGAAGCTCAGGACAGGAGCGGCAGTCGCGGAAAGGTCAAACGCCGGCGTCCACAGTTCGGCGTCCATCGCGTCACCGCACCAGTCTGAGTTAGCATCGGCAAACAGACCGGCGCCGCCGGTTTGGTTCGTGGAGCCGGTCGTCGCGGAGCTTTCCCAGTCGCAGGAGCCGATGTTCTCCACGCGCGTCCAGCCGGCCGGCGGGAATGCGCCCTCGAACGCCTCCGTGAAGAGCGTGACCACGCCCGGCGGCGTCACGGTGAGATCGCCGAGGTTCTCCTCGGTCAGGCTCCAGTCCGTGTCTACCGCGCCGGCGTTGGTGAGGGTCAGCACCTCGCTCGCGGTCGTGCCGAGTTTCAGCGTGGTGTGCAGGGCCAACGGATCGGCCGCCACGCATGGAACGAGCCAGCGCAGGTTGAAGTCCTGCGTGGTAGTCTCGCCGCCAGCGATCGTCACACCGGTCGCCTCGCCCTTCTCGTGCTCAGGGTAGGAAACGGTGATGGTGACCGGGCTGTACATCTCGTCCAGCCAGAGCTGGTAGGTACCACTGATGTCCGTCGTGACCGTCCAGGTCATGCCGCCGCTGCCCTCAATGAGCACATCCGCGCCGGCCAGCGGCGCCGGGTCGGCGTCGCAGTAGCCCAGGCCGGTGACGGTGCCCCGCAGCTTGCCCCAGGTGTCGGGGGGCAGGACGGTCATCGTGACCGGAACGGCGATCTTGTTGTTGACCGGATCGTCGCTGTTGACGAAGAGGGTGCCGAAGTACGCGCCGATCTGCGTGACCTGCGTGACGGCGGCGGTGGCGTCAAAGGTGAGATCCACGACGAAGGTGTCGTCGGCAGCCACCGCACCGGATTCAGGATCCTCGAAGAGCCAGGGGATACCAGCTCCCCCACCTCCTTCGACCCCATCCAACACGATGTCGTCGAGTGCAGCTTCCGCGCCGTCATCGCCCAGGTATTGGAAACCAATCCGTACCGGACCGCCGGGAAGGAGCGGGGTCAGCTCAAACACCGACTGCGCCCAAGTCCAGTTATCCGGCCAATCACCGTCGGCGGTCCCGACATAAATGTCGTCGCCGTCGCCCACATTCGGGCCTACAACAATCCAGACGTTCACGTCACAATTGTCGTAGGTGTCACGGCACCAATGCACGCTGCCGTAAGACCAGAAGGAGAGAGTGCCTTGCGACAATGCCATCTCAGGGCTCAGGAGCCATTCATCCTGATTATAGTCGTACAACACGTGAGCGTAGTAGAGGCCACTGTGTGGATCGACATCAGCCAGTTCCCAGTTGTTGGCATTGTTGATAACTTCCGTCCACCCGGCTGGTGGCACTGCCCCTCCCTCAAAGCCTTCTTCAATGAGGATATCAGGAGTGAGCGGAGTGTAGTTCGGGGCGCTCATGCCAGCGGTGGCCGGAGCCGTGCGGGCATCCACCGGCGCAGCCGCAGCCGCCTTCAGGATAACCGGTTGAGATCGCATCGGAATGACTCCGCCATTCGTCTCTTTCAGCGCGAAGGTTGTTCCCGCCGCCCCCAGGTTCGTCAGGGAGAAGGGCACGGTTGCGCTCGTCCCCAGGGTCACGCTCACATCGAACATGTCCGGATCCACCGTGAGGCACGGCTTTGCCCAGCGCAGCGCCGCATCTACCACCGTCGTCGCGCCCGCCGTCACCACGACATCCGTGAAGACCTTCGTGATGTGTTCGGGGTAAGCCACGGTGATCGTGACCGGGCTGTGCGCTTCGTCCAGCCAGAACTGGTATGCGCCGTTCTCATCGGTCAGCAACGACCACTCGACCAGGCCGGTGCCGGAAGTGAGGGTCACCGCCGCCCCCGCCAGGAGGGTAGGGGTAGCCACGTCGCAGTAGCCCAGGCCCGTGACCACGCCGGCGATCTTGCCCCAGGACTCCGGGGGCGTGACGGTCAGCGTGATGGGGATGTTGGGCACCTCGTTCACGGCGTTGTGGTTCACCTTCAGCTGGCCGTAGTACGTGCCGGGCTGCATCGTTTCGGGCACGCCGGCGTCGAAGCCCAGGTCAACCACGGTGGCGGTATCCGCCGCGAGCGTGCCTGAGATCGGCGTCTCGGTCAGCCAGGGGATGCCGCCCGCTCCGCCCGTCATGCCGGTGACATTCATCACGATATGCATCTCTGGGAAGCCAATATCGGCAACATCCGTCGGCTCGGTGACGCCACAGTCGGCTGCGGCCAGGTAAGAAGGTGCAGTCTGACCCAGGTTGTTGGACCCCACAAACAGCAGATTACTATCTGCATTGCCATCCGGCGTGAAGAACTCCACCACCAGCGTTGAGCCGGCCGGCGCCACACCCGTCACCGGAATGGTAAAGTGGGTCAATTCCTGATCGGATATCTCCACGGCAGCCTGACCGATCAGCGTCATGTTCTCCCACAGCAGGTCGCCATCCAACGTGTACAGACGCACTTCGACCGGCTGAACGCCGCTGCCGCCAGACGCCATCTCAATCCCCATATCTACTTCAACAACCGAGAAATCGGTCGTGATATCGAAATCGGGCAAGGAGAAAGTACGGAGATAGCTGTTATCCGTATGGGCGACGCCATTGTTGCAAGCGACCGAGTTGCCACTCATGATCTCTTGCGACACCGAATGGGTGAGGGTCAGCATCCCCTCCGTCGTTTTCGGCGCCGGATAAGACGCTGAAGGTGCGGACGCCGGTCGGGGGTTCACTGTGAAGGTGTTATCGCCGATCGCATCGCCGATGGTCACCCTTGACACGCGCACGCGGTTGAGGGGCACAAACCCGCCCGGTTTCTCCACCAACTCAAACTCCGCTTCGCCCGCGCCCGTATTGCTCAGGGTCAGCGGTTCGACGGTGTTGTTGCCCATCGGCAGCGTCACATCGAAGTCGGCCGGGTCGTAGCTGAGGCAGGGCTTGAGCAGCCGCAGGTCGAAGTCCACGACGGTGGTCTGACCTTGCTTGATGATGACACCGCCCGTCTCGCCGAAGTAGTCGGGCGCGGTCACCGTGATGGTTACAGGGCTGTGCGCCTGATCGATCCACAGGGTGTACACGCCGTTGACGTCGGTCGTGACCATCCAGGTCTGGCCGGTCGTCGCGCTCTCCACCACCACCTCGGCCTCTTCCAGCGGGGCGGGATCGTCATCGCAGGCACCCAGGCCGGTGACGGTCCCCGTGAGTTTGCCCCAGGAGTTGGGGGCCACGACCGTCATCGTGACCGGGACGCTGAACTTGCCGTAGGGAGTGTCATTCTTGACGATCAGTTCGGCGTGATACTCGCCCGGCTGATCCACGTAGGCGGCATCGAAGTCCAGGGTGACGGGGACGTTGCCCTGCGCCGGCACGCTGCCTGATACGGGGGTCTCCGTCAGCCACGGCACGTCGGCAGCTCCGCCGGTCGCAAAGGCCAGGCAGTCCACTTCCGTGCCGCCGGGGAACGCGCCGACGCTCGTGCTCGCGCCGGTCTCCGTATCAATGATCCGCAGCTCGCCGCTGGTGCTGTAGGCCGCCCAGTACAGGACCCCGGATTCTTCCTCGAAATCCATGCCCTGCGCGTAGTTGGCGCTGTACCCCAGCGACCCAACCACCGTTCCGGCGCCCGTCGCGGGATCAATCGCCACCAGCACATCACTGCCGATGTCCACGCCGTACATCTCGCCGTCGGCGTTGATGGCGATGTCAATGATGGCCGGGGCGTTGGTGATTTCACCGACTAGGGTGGTGGCACCGGTCGCGGGATCCACGGTGTACAGGTAGGACTGACCGCCATCCGTTGAAGCGGCATACAACGTGCCGTCAACAAAACCGGTCATGCCTGTCCACACCTGCCCGGACTGCGGGGTGCTCGTCCCGATTTCGGTCGCCGCTCCCGTCGCGGTGTCTACCACGTAGAAACCATTGGTATCGTAGTCCAGGACGTACATCTGGCTGAAGTCGCCGCCGAGGAAATCGCCGGCAAACGGACCGCCAAGCCCCACGGGGCCGATGTCCGTCCAGACACCCGGCGCATCGCTCATGAAGGTGCCCAGGTTGCTGGTGGAGAGGTCAATTGCAAAGGCCGGAGCCGCGTCCGCGAGCGGAGAGGCCGTCGGCGCTAACGGGCCTACCGAGGCGGCCTTGCGCGGCGCCAGGCCGGTCGAGACCGGTGCGCCATCCGACTGCAGTTCGCCGGTGTAAGCCTCAATATGGAGAGGCGTGAAACGTCCCTCATGCTCTTTCAGCTCAAACGTCGCATTTGCATCGCCGGTATTCGCCAGCGTCAGCGTGGCGCTATCGGCAAAGCCCAGTTCGACCGTGACGTCAATACCATCAGGCGTCGCGTCGAGCAGACCAGCCGGAAGCTGAAAGTCCTGTTCCACTGTGCCGCCATCCACCACCGTCACCGTCGCCACGTCCGGGCCGTAACCGCCCGTCATCGTCGCGGTGAGGACCTGCGGGCCGGAAGGAGCAAAGAGGGTGTAGAAGGCATCGTCCACGGCAGCGTCCTCAGGCGTCGCTTTGGCGGTCGTCTCACCGCCGACGGCATTGACAACGGTCGCGCCGTTGAGGGCCAGGGTCGGGAAGTTGGCATCGTAGACGTTGCCGACGACGAGACCGCCATCCGTGGGGGCCTGGCACACGGGGTTGCCCAGCACCACATTGTCCACTTCCCACCACCAGTCCCAACCGGGAGCGTAGTAGTGGAAGCGGACGCGCGCCTGTGTGGAACCGGCCAACAGCGCCGTCACATCCTGTGTGAACGTGGCCGGGCCACGTTGATCTGTCGTCCAGGTCACGACGTTCACCCAGGTCGCGCCGCCATCGGCACTCACGTCCGCCGCCGCGACCTCACTGCTTGAAAGGTTGTTGTAGTCGTAGGCAAACGAGAGATTGACCTGCGACAGCCCCGAAACGTCAAAGAGCGGCGACACCAGGTCAGTGTTCATCGTCGTGCCCGATCCGCAGGCATCGCTGTCGGCGACCGCAAATTTGCCGGTGCCGCCGGTCAAGTTGCCGCGTCCGCCGGGATCGTCGCCAGCCCAGTCGCAGGTGCCGCCGTTGTTGACCACCGTCCAACCGGCCGGCGGGAAGGTCTTGTCCTCGAAGTTCGCCATGAGGCCGCCGACAAAGTAGTAGCCCGGCGCGGTGCAGGCGGCCATATCAGGCTGCAACGCGAAGTTCGTGTTGGGCGCATCGGCCGTCAACGGACCGACTTCACCCCTTCCCACGCCGTAACCATCTACCCAGGCTTCGACCTCCAACGTGTAGGTGACACCCTCAGCCAGCATGAGACTATACTCGCCGGTCGCGGGGTTGGTCCAGACCGAATTATCGGGCGGAAGGGGATTTACCGGATCGCCGCTGATGCTGAGGTGCGCGTAGAGCGGCCAGCCGGTCGTAGCGTCCGTCACCTGCCCGGAGACCTCGTACATCGCCGCCGGGGTCAACGCGATATTCTGCGTCGTCGTCGTGCCGGTTGTCGCCACCACGTCGGGGATGACCGTGGTCTGATAACCGTAGCGCGAGGCGGCCAGGGTGTAAGTGCTGGAGAAGACGGTGAGCGCGTAGAAGCCCTCCGCATCGGAGGCCGTCTTGCGTTGCGCCGTCTCGCTGGTGGCCACGACTGTCGCCCCGGCTATCGGCGCGCTCGTCGTGGCGTCGGTGACCTGGCCGACAATGGCGCTGTCGCCGCACGCTGCGGCCGCGGCTTCGACCGCCGCCAGGGCGTTGATCTCGCCCCAACCGGCCGCATAGTTCGGCACGTGCGCGCCGCCGCCGGTGCCGTCATCGTAGGGGATCGGGGTCGCCGTATCCTCGATGATCGTCTCGGTCGCGGCGTAATCGCCGATCAAGCACGGCGCCGCGCTCCACATCAACGCGACCAGGCCGGTGACATGCGGCGCGGACATCGAAGTGCCGCTCCAACCGCCCTGGTAGGCCGAGTCGCCGGAATTGACCGAAGAGCGAATATTGACACCTGGCGCCAACACCTGCGGCTTCAGGTCCGCCCACCCCGGTTTGGGATTCACCGTGTCGGGGTTGTCCGTCGGGCCCCAGTTGGAGTGGGTCGCGTATTGGCCGTTGTCGCGGCCGCTCGAGCCGACGCCAGTGACGTTGCCGTACCGCGCCGGGTTGCCCACCGTGTTCAAACCCGGAGGGGCAGGATAACCGCAGTTGCTGGCGTTGCCGTTGGAGAAAACGGGGTAAATGCCGGCCGCGTGCCAGGCATCTACGACATCCTGATACCAGGGATCGTAGCTCGTGCTGCAATCGCCCCAGGAGTTATTCACGGCATTGGGGCGCTTGTCGGGGTCGGCGTTGGCGCCGGTCAAATCCCACGGGGCCGCGAAGAACTCGGCGCATTCCAACAACTCCACATCCCCACAACTGCTGGTATTACAGCCACGGCAGGCCATCCACTTGGCGCCGGGGGCCATGCCGATCTGATTGGCGCCGCCATCGTCGCCCACCATCGTGCCCATCGTGTGCGAACCATGACCGTTGTCGTCGCCCGGCTCGGTGGGATGGTCGCCATAGGGGTCCCACCAGTTGTAGTTGTGGTCAAACGTACCGCCGCCCAAATTGCCGCGATAGTGGTTCACCAACGCATCATGGGTGTAACGCACCCCGGTGTCCACGCTGGCCACCACGATCCCCTGGCCAGTGTATCCCTCTGCCCAGACCTGGTCGGCCAACACGTGCAAGATGTTGGGTTCAATCGCCGACGAGGTCATAGCCGGGGAAGCTGTCTCTGTTGCCTCATAGAGCTGCAACTGTCGATGCGCCCGCAAGGCCTCGACCTCAGGGAAAGCCGTCGTCAGCGTGTTGAAGGTCTTGAGGTTCGACTTCTCAACCGCGATGACGTTGTCAATCCAGAAGGCCTGATAGTCGGTCCCCTGCGCATCCAGGTAAGCCCGGACCCTGGCCTGAGAGCGCTCCGCCGTCGCCTGCAGGGCGGCGGTCACAAAGCGTCCGCGCGTGATCCAGTCCATGGCATAGGCCTTGGAGAGATCGGGCCGTTCGTGAAAATAGATGAGATAGCCCGTGCTCTCATCTGCCTGGAGCTGCTGCCGCAGTGCCGGCTCGACTTCAACGATGACCGGTGGGTCAGCCGCCGGCGCGGCGCTGACGCTAACCGGGAACAGTCCCAGCACCATTGCCGTCAGCACCAAAAGGTTCAACCATTTGATACGCATGAGAATCTCCTCCTCGGAAGTAAACGTGAATACATGGGTTACTTTGAAAATTATGAGGATTTGTAAACGCCCCATTCTGAGCGCAGGGGAACCATGCTGGAAATTGGGTTTTACAGATCCCTGACCTGAGCGGCTCTCGCCCCTCAAACCCACACCGCCAACACCCTCGGAAAATTGAGCTGCTTTAACCTCACCCCCTTTCGCCTGAACTTCGGACGCTCTTGCTTGAGCCAGGGCACTTCCCCCATGGAGTGCCATTGGTGATATACAACCTCTTACCTGCGAACCGGGAAATCACAAAAGTTAGAGCAAACGGCGCCTGTCCAAAGTCCAGTTTTCCATGCCTTTGCAGCACAGCTCACAAAGCATAACCGCTCTCAAGAGATTGCACAGCCACAAAAAAAACCACGGGTAGCACCGCTCGTCTGAAGAAGACGGCACTTTGCAAATTACTGACCCTCCACCCCCCGTTGCTGTGGGCCATCAAAGTGCTGGCTTGTCTCTCCATCTTCTACGCCGCTTGGATCGGGGCAGCGCTCAGCGCTGAGACGAGTAAAAATGGAGGGACGAGCTCACGACATGCAAGACTAAAATATCACAGCTTGGAAACAATGTCAAGCGCGCGCGGTTCTAAAATGCGGCTCTGAGAATAGAAATCAGGGAGCCGTGAATAGAGAGCCATCGCAGCCTCTACGACACGTTCACACGTTTCCACTCACCCGGCCCCCTTCTCCCCCAAGGCGCCGTCGAGGCGCTCCGCAGCAGCAACGGCAGGTAGCATCCCCAAAGCGCGCGCGACTCCAGCCGCGCCGTCGCACTCGCCGGCGGCTGCCGTGAGTCCCCCAGGGAACTCGCGGTGAGCATGAGGATATCCCCGCTGCCCGGCAGGGCTTCCCTCGGCGCAGCAACCGTGACCGTGATGCCCACCGCCTGGCCAGGCGCCAGCGGCCCAATGGAGCTCGCCGTCACAACGACCGGCCATTCCCCTCCGGCAAGGCTCACCGCGAAGGTGTCCGTCAGCGTGCCGACGTTGGTCAGCCACAGGGTGTGGGTGACGCTCGCCCCCGGGCGCACTCCCCGCGTCGAAACCGCCGGCGCAAGCCGCACCCCACAGTCCTGAACTTCGAGACGCCGGGCAACCGTGTCGGCAGCGCAACGGTTGCCAGCAGTCAGCGTGGCGGTCACGATTCCCGCAGCCAGGTAAACGTGCGAAGGGGAAGCGACGGTGGTGGTCACCCCATCACCGAACTCCCACAGATACGCCGTGGCGTTCTGACTCAAGTTGGTGAACGTCACAGCGTGGGTGCGAATCACCGGCGCGTCGAAGCTGAAAGCCGCTTCTGGCATCAACGCGGTCACGGTCATCGTCGCCGGAGCGCCGGTCGCGGCCACGGGCCAGCTCCGCGCGGTCGCCTCTGCCGCACCGCCCGATACCAGCGTCCCCGAAGGGACACAGCCCACCCGCACCTGAGCCGTCAGGGGAAGCGTCGCGCCCAGCGCCAGTGTCTTGTCGCGCCAGACGACGGCGTCCCCCTCCAGGCTGCCGTCAGCGCTCGCGCTGAGGAAAGTGACCCCGGCAGGCAGCGGCATCCGTATCACCGTCTCCGTCGTCGTGGTTCGGGCGGTGTTGGTAAGCCGCACGGTGTAAGTCAAGGGCGCGCCGGCAGCCACCAGCGCCGGCGCCGCGGTCGTGGTGATTTGGAAAGGATACCGCCGGGTCACTCCCGCCAGGCGCGCGGCAACGCCCACAGAGGCCTTGACGAAGTTGACGTAGTAAGGCATGTTGAAATGCTGCAGGCGGTCGGTGGAGCGATGATAATAAGCATTGAAATCCCCGTTGGTATAATCTTCGATCGCCAGAATGGCCGGGTAGCCGCGCTGCCAGAAGGGAGAGTGATCGCTGGAGCCCATGCCCGTGCTGCGGATGTGCGGCGTGAGCGCGAGTCCGTAGGTGTTGACGACGCTGACGAAGGTGTTGGCGATGGCGCTATCGCCGGCATAGCCCGGATCAGAAGTCGTGCGGGTGAAGAGGTCGAGGTCCGGCTCACGGGTGGCATCCCAGGCGAGCATGTCCATGTTGTACACGGCGACGACGTCATCCCCGGCGTCGCTGACCGAAGCCGCGTACTCATAGCTGCCGAGCAGTCCCTGCTCCTCGCCGGTGAAGAGGACAAAGCGCACGGTCCGATCCAGGTTGTAGCGGCTGAGGATATCGGCCGCCGCCAACACCGCCGCCGAGCCGCTGGCGTTGTCATCCGCGCCAGGGGCGGGATTATTGCGGGGCGTGTCGCGGTTGGAGACGGAATCCAGGTGCGCGGTGATCAGGACAATTTCGTCCGCGCGGACGGCGCCGGGAATGACGCCGATCACGTTGCGATTGCTGTACCCATTGCGGGTCCAAGAGTGATAGCTGACGTCCAGTCCCAGCGCAGCGAGGCGCTCGTAGGCGTATTGGGTCGCCCTGGTGATGGGCGTCCCGGAATTGGTGTAGCGCGTGGTGAGGATGTACGGTGCGCCGCCCACGGTGATGGCAGTTTCGCCGCTCAGCCCGCTGACGGAAGCGCTCAAAGCGTCCCCGGTCACCTGCGCGAGGCTCTCACTGACCAGGGCCTCGTCATGCAACAGCGCCGTCGTCGTCGTGAGGGGAGCGGGAGCCAGCGTCAAAGGGACGTCCCCCAGCCACTGCAGCTCCAGGCCCAGCGCGCTCAAGCGCTCCGCCTGAGCCGGCGTGGCGCGCAGCAACAGCCTCGGCCCATCCACGAGCAGCGGCTGTCCCATGTCGGACGTGAGCAGCTGCAAGAGGTCCTGCCGCTCCAGGCGACGATGCGCCAGAAAATACGCGCCCGGCTGTGCAGCAGAGTCCAACACGCGGAAAGGGGCGCCGGTGCGTTCCAACTCCGTCAGCGGCGCGAGGGCCAACACGATCTCCTCTCCGGCAGCGCCCTGCCAGTGGGCCAGGATAGGGAAAGGCAGGGCGTCCAACCGGCCGGGGGCGAAAACTTGCGCCAGAACGGGGGCAGCGGCGACCTCAGCCCGCGCCGGACCCGGCGACAACGTCAACAGCAGCGTTCCCAAAAGCAGCCAGGAAAGTTCGCGTTTGAAGGACATCCATGACCCCCAGCGTCTGTGTCGGTCATCAGCGAGATTCGCGCCCGCGGAGAGTGCCGGTTCGACCGATTGTTTGATGACGTTCCATGCACGGCGCTCTTCCGTCCCCGGTCGGAACGGTGTAGTCCCCGCATCGGCAGGAGCGCTCCATGACCTGCGTGGCGCCCAGGAGCATTTTAGCACCTTTCGGCCCACGCGCCAAATCGGACGGTTGGGTCATTGACATCTTGGGCCATTCCATGCTATACTATGTATAAAACGTATGCACAAATCGTATGCCTCAATGCTTCATACGAAATGGAAGTAACGTATGAACGTATGAACGTGTGAACGTGGGCACGTATTTATTTTCCGAGGAGACGCCATGTGCTGGCGCACATCATCCAAGGATGAAAATGTGCGGTGACTGTTCAGCCTGGCGTCAGATAGCTCGACGGCGATGGATGAACCTTTGTAATCGGTAGCTTTTGCCCCTCCCCCGGCCCCCTCCCCGACGGCGTATGCGCTGTCGGGGAGGGGGAGAAAAAAAATAGGGGCTTTGCAGGCGGGCGTAGCCCACCTGCAAAGCCCCACAAAAAAAGTTCCCCTTCCCCCCGCGCAGCGCGGGGGGAAGCATACTATAGAAAATAAGTCAAGTATCCTATGGAGGTTAACAGACACAAACGAACCCTACTGGCCTAAACCCGGCAAAATTTTAGGCCAGGAAAGCCCAACCTATACGGCCTTCCGCTT